>JAAIGF010137673.1_pt1 | contig 18268 bp, 12 predicted proteins | sample 6487441 | NCBI WGS metagenome assembly JAAIGF01 (sample SAMN13974129, study PRJNA590717) | phyllosphere metagenome | biome: pepper field; feature: multiple bacterial spot infested pepper fields; material: pepper leaves; isolation source: leaves from pepper fields | host: Capsicum annuum ... | reverse complement strand
TGAAGGTCGCGTAGAACGGGGTGACCCCGGCCGCCTGCAGCGCGTCGCACACCGCGATGAGCTCGCTCCACGTGGTCGGGACCTCGAGGTCGAGTTCTTCGAAGATCGCGGTGTTGTAGATGACCGACGACGCCATGACCGAGTAGGGCAAGGCGCTCGTGCGTCCGGGGCACGTACCGTACTGATCCATGAGCGGCTGCAGGTCTTCGCGGGTGCTCGCGGCGGCGTCGGTGCCGGCGAGATCCGTCAGCGCGCACCGCTGGACGAATCGGGCGACCTCGTAGTTGTAGTTGGCCAGCATGATGTCGGGAGGATTGCCCCGGACGAAGCTCGCGGAGACGACATCCACTCCCGACGTGTCCATCTCGACGCGCACGCGGTCTTGCGAGGCGTTGTACTGCGAGACCACGTCCTGCATGAACGTCAGCGCCTCACGCTTGCTGAAGGTGAAGCGGATGGTCTCCCGCCCGTCCGCCGAGCACCCCACGAGCAGCGTCACGGCGAGCGCGGCCACCGCCGCCGACGCGACGATGCGCCTCGCTCGCCTCGCTCTGTTCCACACCGGCTCCATCACCTGGGTCCTCCGATCGCCTCATTGCGGCTCGAATCATCGCTGAGTAAATTTACTCGCCAAATCAATTGCTGAACGGCAGTATGGCAGGGCCGGATCAGAAAGGTCAACACGCATGTCGACGACGATGACGACGGTGGCCGCGCGCCCCGCGAGCCACGACGCGATCCTCGCCTTCGCCTGGACCTCGGCGGAGTTCACCGCGACCGACGTCATCGCCGCGACCGGGCTGACCCGCTCGACGACGATCGACGCTCTCGACGCGCTTGTCGAGCTCGGACTGCTGCGAGAGCTCCCCAACGCACGCCTCGCGGGCGACTACCGCAAGGGCCGTCCCGCCCGCCGGTTCGCGCTCCGCGACGATGCTGCCGTCCTGGTCGGGGTGGATGCCGGGCACGTGCACCTCACCGCGACCGTGACAGACCTCCGCTCGCGCAGCCTCGCCACCCAGCGCGCGACCCTCGTGCTCGACGGCGACGATGCCGCGACCCGCGCCCGGCGAATCATCGCCGTCATCGACGCGGCACTCGACGCCGCCGGGCGAACGCGTGGCGATGTACTCGCCGTGTGCGTCGGCGTGCCGGCACCCGTCGACGGCGACGGGCGCTCGCCTCAGCACCCCCGCGGCTTCTGGGCGCGGATGAACCCCGGCCTCGTCGACGAGCTGTCGTGGGCGCCGATCGTGCGAGTCGACAACGACGCGTCGCTGGCCGCCGTCGCCGAAGGCTCCGTCGGCGCCGCGGCCGGATGCCGCGACTTCGTCGCCCTGCTCGCGGGTACCCGCCTCGGGGCGGGCGTCGTCGTCGACGGCAATCTGCTTCGGGGACGACACGGCGGCGTCGGCGAGATGGTCGCCTTCGATCACGTCGAGGGGGTCGGGAACGCGGAGGGGCTCGGCACGCGTGCCGTCCGGTGGGCGACGGAAGCCGCGGCGAGCGGCGAGCTCTCGCCGGGGAGCCCTCTCGCTACCCTTGCGTCCGCCGACCCCGATGCCCGTGCCGTGCTCGAGCTCGCCGCCCGCGGTGACACCGATGCCCTCCGCATCGCCGAACGCGTCGGAATGACGCTCGCCCGCATCGTCAGCGTGCTGGGCAGCATGTTCGACCCGCAGCGCGTCGTCGTTTCGGGGGGCATCTCCGCGGGCATCGAGGAAGTCGTCGCCGCCGCACGCCGGTTCCTCCCCACCGACCTCGACCTGCCGGCTCCCGAGCTGGTGGCATCCGATCTCGGCGCCGATGTCGTCGTGGTCGGGGCCGTCGCCGGAGCGGCCGAAGCCGCCCGGGGCTCGGTACTCGACGTGTGGGCGGCGCGGACGGGCGCCTAACGGAGCGGCGGCGTCACTGCTGCGGGTCGATCTCGATGACGATCCGGCGCCCGGCGTCGATCACGCCCGGGCCCTTGTCGGGAGATGGCGCGGGAACCGGCAGCTCCTGCTCGACCTCCCAGGTGAGCCGGGCGTTGTGTGCCGCGGGGTGGAACAGCTCGTCGAACCCGAGCAACCCTCCCGACGACGGCTGAGATGCATCGTCACGGCGTCGGGTCGCGAACGCGGAGCCGATGAAGACCACCGGCACCGAGAGCACGAGCACGATGGTGCCCCAGCCGAAGACGTCCGCCATGCCGACAGGCTAGAGCGAGTCGCTCCTCGCGGCTACCGGCGAGCGCGACGAATGCGGATCGGCCCTTTCGCGGTCGACGGGTCGACGACGGTACCGCGCTGCGTGATCTCGACCTCGCCGTCGGCGACGAGACGTCGCGCGGCACGGCGCGCGGGCTCCATCAGGTCGCGCCACTCCTCCCCGCCGACGGCGCGTGCCGCCTCGGAGGGACAGATCGTCGCCCCCGCGGCACGAGCGCTCAGCAGTTCGAGGATCTTCTCGCTCAGTTGCGTGTCGACAGGACGGATGCCGCGACGGCGGCAGGCGTCCGAGCAGTAGCGCACCTCGTCCCAGTTCCGGGCCCACTTCGCGCGCCACTGCATCTCGCGCCCGCACGACGCGCACGTCTTCGGCGGCGGGGTCGCGGCGGAGGCGGCTCGGGGCATATGTCCAGTCTGCGCGCGCTGCGGCCGTTGGGGGCGGGCTGTTGACAGGAGCCCGGGAGGTGGTCAGGCGAGAAGGCGCGTCTCGCAGCGAGTCTCGGCGACACCGGTTCTGCGAGCATGACAAACGACCTACGTTCCACGCGGCATTCGTCGCGAAGCCCGACAGGACTCGACGAGAGCAAGCAGATGCCAGCGACCTAAAAACATATGCCGCACGTGCGATAAGCGATCATCCTCGTTCGCCCCTTGACGTCCACCGAGGGGATTGCATAGAGTCTCACGAAATCAACACACATCGGCGGAGTGTCATTTGAATCGCTCAAGGACAGTCAGAATCGTTGCCTCCATAATCATCGTCGCCATCGGCTTCTATCTCGCCCTGACAACGGACGGATTCACGCGTGCTTTGGCGGTTGGGCAAATACTCGTCGGCGTAGTGATGCTAATCGGCTCCTGGAGAGCCAAGTCAAATGGACGCGATCGTCGGGCAGAGCGAAAATAGGCAACTGATACGTCATCGTGGCGCTAGGAGGAACTATGCCGAATAGGCAAGAAACATACCTGGGTTTCGATGACTCATGTAGTTATTGCCGTAACATAGCAGGTGCACTTGCTCGCGCTCTAGGTGACGCAGTAGTCACTGTTCCGCTCACAGACGAGCGAATGCAAAGATGGCGCAAGGAAGTGTGGGGAGACAACGCCCCCTGGGCGCCGACCCTCATACGCGTCGGCGACGGATCGCCAGTTCAAGGGTGGACCGGCTGGAGAATCGCACCCGCGCTCACCAGAGCGGTTGGACCACAAAGAGCGATGGCCGCCCTGTCCGCACTCGGCGCCGAGGAACTCGGCCGTTCGTCGAACCGGCCAGGTAGGCAAGCGCAACCACGCAAGATAACCCGGAGGACATCTCTTCAGGCGGGCCTGGCTCTGACTGCGGGCGTCCTACTCTTCAATGGCGGTGGGTTGTTCGGCCGTGGGAGTTCAGCCGCCGCCGCCCCTTCACGGCGCGCACTGTCAGAATCACGTTTAACTGGTGAAAGCGCAGACGAAGCGGTCCGAAAGATGTGGGAGTCAATCGATGTACGGAATGTTGTAAACGAGGCGGAAGCGTCAGGGTTGGTTGCGGCCGGCGACTTCGCGGGCTTGCTTGGATCGCCCCGCTTTGGGGTAGCTACGGCGCTTGCTCCCACGGTCGAGACGACCGTACTGCGGACTGACCTCGAGGGTGGGATAGAACGCCTTCTCGTGGTCGAGTACGACGAGACCAACGAGCGACTCCTCTGTTATGCGGTCTATAGCGAGCCTATCGATGGTGTGTTGTCCTCAGCTTTCGCAGTTCAGTTCAGCGGCTGGGACGCTGAGAACGCGCGACCCGAGAGGTTCCGTGTGTTGGCCAGTAGTTTCAATGGGGAAGTTCCGACACCAGTACCTGAAGCAAAGATGGCGGCCGCGCTCCGAGACGGCAAGGACCCCTGCGGGGGCTGTAACGGGGTTTGCCAAGTCGGGGGGCAGCAGCTGCGAGGTGAATGCCGAACTGGAAACGTCGTTTCGTGCGTTCTGGGCGCTGCCGGGTGCGCGCTCTGCGCGACGTGCAGCGGAACGGGGGTCTGCATCGCTTGTTTCATCGTCAGTTGCGGCGGTGCGCTCCTCTCATGCTGTGAGGGCATCCACAACGAAGCCTGCCGTCGGTGCGTCAGGGTGTGCTGAGACGCGCGTGTAGCGCAGCGTGCTCCGGATCCCGGCGCTCCTCGCCGCACTGGGCGGAGACGTGCACTGTTCCGCGGTCCTGCGGACATCCTCCGACGAAATCGCGGCCCAACGGCTCGCCCGTCGTGAGATCGGGACCGCACTCGACGAGCACATCCGCCGCAGCGAAGCCGCTGCCCGGCGGCTCGATCAAGCCGGAGACGGGATTCGCCGCATCGCCACGGACGGCCGATCCGCCGCCGAGATCGCGCTCGAGGTGCTCACCGGCGCCGGCTGGCTGCCGACTGAATCGGATCAGGCGAGAAGGCGCGTCTCGCAGCGAGTCTCGGCGACACCGTCGCCATCGCGCTCGACGGCCCACACCGCACCGTCGGCGGACTCGGTGAGCATCTCGACCGGCTCGCCGTCGACGTAGAGCACCGCTGCGCCCTCGTCGAGGCCGAACCCGTTCGGCAACGTTCCGTCGGCGATCGCGCGTTGCAGCGCGGGGCGCCGGTCGGGCTGCGAGTCGTAGTGAACCCCGACGGATCGGTCGACGAAACCGAGCGCGTCGTCGATCACGGCGACCGGGCCGAACGTCGTGGTGGGGCCGCCGACGTGCCAGCAGATCGCGCCCGCTGACGTCCCCGCCAGAACAGTCCCCTGATCCGCCGCCTCGGCGAGCACCTCGGGCAGCCCATGCACCCGCCACACGGCCAGCAGGTTCGCGACGCTGCCACCGGCGACCCAGACGAGATCGCTCGCCAGAACGGCCTCGCGGAGGTCCGGCTGGTTCCGCCCGAACAGCCGGATGTGGACGGCATCCACACCGCGCTGCTGCGCCGCAGCCAGCTCCCGGCCCTCGTCGACGCGCTGGTCACCGGCCGCCGTGTTCACGAACGCGACACGCGGGCGACGTCCGGTGACACCCGTCAGATCCAGGGCATATCGCTGCAACGGGCTGAACTCGACATCACCCCACTGCGCGGGGCTCCACCCGCCGCACGTGGCCAGGATCGTCCGCCTCTTGCTCATGAGAGCATCACCTCCGGTGCGTTCCAGGCTCGCACACGAACGCCGTCGAGCCCGTTGCCGTCCGAGCCGTCGGGCAGGGCGAAGCCGACGCGGCGCTCCTCGCCGGCATCGAGCCCGAACGCGTTGTCGTCGAGCACCGCCCCCAGCCCGTGCGGGAACCCATCGATCAGCACGATCGGCGCCGGGTGATCGCCGACATTGCGAACGACGATGGCGTCATCCTCGACATGCGCCGACACGGCAGTCGACGGCAGCTCCGACAGGGGCGACGTCAGGTCCGCATACGGCTGCAGCAGCTCGGCAACCGGCGTCGCCGCGGCCTCGTCGAGGGGCCGCGCCTCCAGCTCGCGCAGCGCGGCGTCCTTCCGCTGGTGGTTGAACGGGTACCACTGCGACGAGATCCGCCCGCCCGCGGCATCCTGCAGCGTCACGGCGAGGACGAGTGGCTCGACCGGCCGCCCGCCGAGCGGCGCGACGACCTCGGTGACGTCCACCCGACCATCGGCCGCGACGTCGACCCTCGACTCGTTCTCGACCACGACCCGAAGATCGGCGTCGTACAGGCGCACGAACAACCGGGCGCCGGAAACCGTCGAGGGCGTGTCGTTCGACACGTGGATGCGGGCTCGGAACGTCTCGGCCACCGACCAGTCGAACTTCTCGTACGTCGCATAGGCCGACACCGGGGCGCCGAACTGCTTCGCACGGTAGTACGACAGCTTCGGCACTCCGTAGTAGTCGATGACCGCCCAGGACGCGCCCGGAAACGCTTCGCCGATCTTGTAGAACCAGTAGGCCGACGTCGTGTCGCCGCTGTGGGCGCGCATCCGCTCCGATGCGAACCGCAGCGCGTCGCCCTGCCCCAGCTGCGAATACTCGACGAACGTGCGCCAGTCGCGAATGGGCCCGTACGCGGCATATCGCGCCTGCTTGAACAGATCGAACAGCGAGAACTGCGACTGATGCTGCACGATCGCCCCGTGCTCGGGCGGCGGCCACTGCTCGAGCAGGGCTGGGTCGAGGAAGCGCGCCATGCTCGACAGGTCGCACTGGCTCGACAGGCCGTACTCGCCGAAGACCGCAGGCAGCAAGCCGGTGTACGCCTCGACGGGCATGCCCTCGTGATAGACGCCGTAGAAGTGCTCGCTGCCGCCCCAGGGGTCGGTCCGGTGGAACGGTCGCCCGGGGTCGTACTGCGCGACACGGCGCCCGATGACCGTCAGCAGATCGTCCGAGGTGATGGTCGCGGGATTCTCGTTGCCCCCGCCCCACATGACGAGCGAAGGGTGGTTTCGCAGCCGGCGCACGATGCGCGAGACCTGCTCGTCGATCGTCGCGAGATCGGCGCCCGTGGCATCGAGACCGAAGGTCAGCGGGAACTCCTGCAAGACCAGGATGCCGCGACGGTCACACTGGTCGTAGAACTCGTCGCTCTCGATCGTCCCGCCGCCCCACGCCCGGAGCATCTGCAGATTGCCGCGCTCGACCAGGTCGAGGATGTGCCGGTCGACGTCGAACCCGCGGCGTGCCATCGGATCGGTCCAGCACCAGTTCGCGCCCTTGAGGAACAGCTCGCGCCCGTTGACGACGAACCGCCAGTCGTAGACGTCGGGACCGTGATTGCCGACGAGCGGCTCCATGCGCACCGAGCGGATGCCGAAGGTGGTGGCGAGCACCTGCCCGGCGGCCCGTAGCTCGGCGGTGTAAATCGGCTGCTCGCCGTACCCGAACGGCCACCAGAGCCGCGCATCCGGCACGTCGATCTCGACGTGATGTCGTGTGAGGTCGGGACCGACGTCGGCCGACAGCTCGAGCTCGGAGACGGCGGAGCCGTCGGGATCGCGGATCGTCACCGACACCGGAAGCGACTCCGGCAGCGGCTCCGTGCGGCTCGGAGGCGCGACGACGTCCCACTGAACGCGCACCCGTGCCGCGCCCTCCCGGGCGTCGGTGACCACGACGGCGAGATCGGCGAGCTCGACCTCGGGTACGCGCTCGAGACGGACGCCGCGCCAGATGCCCATCGAGATGAGATGACCGTAGTGCCAGCCCCAGCCCGGCGACGGCTTCATCACGCCGTGCCAGTCGTGCGGCGGCGGATCAATCCGCACGACGATCTCGTTCTCGGCCTCGAGGTCGAGCACCGCCGTCACGTCGACATCCGGGCCGCCGTACATGCCGACGTGTCGCGCGACGGGCCGGCCGTTCACGAACACGGATGCCGCGTAGTCGAGACCGTCGAACGAGAGGCGGATGCGGTCGCCCCGCCAGCCCTCGGGCACGCGGAAGCGTCGGGCGTACCACCACTCCTGCTGCTCGATCCGCGTGCGGCGGAAGTACCACGGCCATTTCTCGGGCACGCCGTGCTCGACGAGTTCGGCGTAGGTGTTGTCGTCGACGAGCGGGTCGGCGATGACTCCCGCCGCGGCCAGCGCGCCCTGGACGGTGCCCGGGACCGTCGCCGTCACCCAGGTCGAGCGGTCGGTGTCGGGGCGATGCCAGCCGACGGGGCTGCGGCGCGCAGCATCCGATCGGTCGCCGAGCCAGCGCTCGATCGAGAACTCCCGCCCAGGAAGCGACCCCGCGAGCAGCCACTCACCGTCGAGCGACACGACGTCGGCCTGAGAACCGGCGGGCGCCGCGGCGACCGCGTCCTCCCGCGAGACACGCGCCGCCCGAGACGGGACCGACGCGTGGTGCTCGATCCAGCGGTCTCCGAACAGCGGCGAGCTCAGCCACCGCTCCCGTTCGATGCCGTCCAGCGACGCGGTCACCGGCTACTTCACCGCACCCGCGTAGAGACCGCTGACGAAGTATCGCTGAGCGAAGACGAACAGCAGGAGGATGGGCAGGCTCATGATGAGCACGGCGGCCATGATGTTGCCCCAGTCGGCGAGGTACTGCGCTTTGAAGTACAGGACACCGGTCGTCAGCGTGCGTTTGCCCGGGTCGGTGAGCAGCAGCTGCGGCACGAGGTAGTCGTTCCACACGCCCACACCCTGCAGCACCCAGAACGTGGCGACGGCGGGACGCGCGAGGGGGAAGAAGATGCGCCAGAACAACTGGAAGTAGCCGGCACCGTCGATGACCGCGGCCTCCACGATCTCGCGCGGCACCTGCCGCATGAACGCGGCCATCAGGAAGACGCCGAAGGGCAGGGCGCCGGCGATGTAGAGGAGGATGACGCCGGCGTAGCTGTTGATCAGCCCGAGGTCGCGCACGACGCGGAACTGCGGCACGAGGGCGAGCTGCATGGGCAGGAAGATGCCGGCGGCGAGCAACAGGTAGATACCCGAGCCGATCTTCGTGGCCTGGCGCACGATGGCGTACGAGGCGAGCGCGGCCACGAAGGTCGCGACGGTCATGCTGACGAGTGTCAGCAGGATCGAGTTCGCGAACAGGTTGGTGAAGTTCGCCTCGTTCCACGAGGTGACGAAGTTGTCGAACGTCGGCGAGATCGGCAGTCCCGTCGGGTTCGTCAGCACCTCGAGGTTGGGCTTGAACGCCGTGATCACGATGATCACGAGGGGGTAGATCATCAGGATGCTGAGGACGATCAGCAGGACGTTGACGGGAACGCGTCGCAGCAGACGCGTCGCGGTTCGGCTGTTCATCGGCCCTCCTCCTCCGCGGCGATGCGGTTGTTCAAGCGGTTCTGCACCGCGGCGATGGCGATGAGCACGATGATGACCAGCACGGCCATGGCCGAGGCATAGCCGAAGTTGTTGTTGACCATGCCCTCCTGGAAGACCTGGGTCATATACAGCTGTGTCGAGTTGCCCGGTCCGCCTCTCGTCATCAAATAGACGGTGTCGAACGCGCGCAGCGCGCCGTTGATCGACAGCACCAGCACCAGGCCGATCGAGGGGATCATCAGCGGCAGCGTGATGAAGCGCAGGGCCTTCCAGCCGCGCGCCCCGTCGACCTTCGCCGCCTCGAGGATCTCGCCCGGGATCGTCGACAGCCCGGCGAGGAAGATGACGATGTTGAAGCCCAGACCGCTCCACAGATCGACGAGGATGACGCTGTACAGGGCGAGGTCGTAGTTGCCGAGCCAGTCCTGCGCGAGGCCGCCGAGCCCGAGGCTGCGGAGGATGGTGTTGAACGTCCCCGTGGTGGGGTCGTACATGAAGCTCCACACGAACACGATCGCGACCGGAGAGATCACCATCGGCGCGAAGAAGATCGCACGGTAGATGTTGCCTAGTCGCAGCTGCCGGTGCAGCAGCACGGCGAACAGGAACGCCAGTACCGTCTGCACGACGATCTTGAAGAAGCCGTAGATCGCGGTGTTGCCCACCGCCTCCATCAGCACCGGGTCGCCCGAGAAGATCCGTACGAAGTTGTCGAGTCCCAGGAACTCCCACGCGCGATTGAACCCGCGGGCGTCGGTGAAGCTCGCCACGACGACCTGCCCCATCGGGTACACGGTGAACACGAGGTACAGGATGAGGGCCGGCGAGATCGCCACCCAGAACTTCCCGGCCGAGCTCCGGCCGGTCCAGAGGCGTTCCTTCAGCGTCGTGCGCTTGCGGAGCGCGGTCACGTTCTCCGGGTCGTCCAAGGCGAGGACGCGAGGATCTTCGACGCGCGTGCTGCTCATGTCGTTCCAATCGGGTCGGTCGGGGGAACCACGACGGCGGCGTCGCGGGGATCGATGGTGAGGATCGCGTCTGTCGCGTCGAGGTCCGTCTCAGCCGAGCCGTCGAGACGGACGACATGCGATCCGGCCGGGAGACCGGCGACGCGCACTCGCGCGGGGGCGTCACCGAAGTTGGCGACGACCACGACGCGCGAGGGGTCGCCCTGACCACGGCGCCAGACGGTGTGGCGAACCAGCGCGGCCGAACCGGAGGCACCGGCCTCCGCCACCGTGACGGCGGCGTCGGCCACGAGCTCGCCGTTCCACAGCCAGTCGGCGTACCGGCCGCGCACCTCCTCCGCGCGACGCGCTCGCTCGACGGTGGCCGGCATGTCACGGGGGCGTCCCTTGAAGTTGAAAGGCTCGAGGCTCATCGCGTATGCGTCCAGCAGGCTCTGGGCGATCATGCCGCGCTCGTCGAAACCGGTCAGCGCCGTGACGATGCGGGCGCCGGGACGCAGCATCCTGCCGACGGGCCGATGGTGGGGCGATGCGCTGCGGAAGTACGACACGTCGTAGTCCTCGAACTGGGCGTCGTAAGCGCCCTCGGCAGCGATGACGAAGGTGTCGGCCGCGTCGCCGAGGCGAGCGCGCATGTCGTCGATGTACGCCGCGTCCCACGTGAAGGCGCTCGCGCCGACGGGATGGCCGTGATCGTCGGCGAAGCACAGCAGAGCGCGACCGTGGTAGAGCGACTCGTCGGCCAGGATGCCGTCGGCGCCCCAGGATGCCATCTCGGCGACCTCGTCGGCGATGCGGTCGCGCAGCTCGCGCACGCCGAAGCACAGGGGCACGTACCAGGGCGTGCTGATGCCGTAGCGCTTGCGCGAGGAGTGGTAGACCGGACCGGGCTGCGCGTAGGGCTGCCCGTGGGGATCGCGCGATACGAAGCGCTCGAGCTCATTCCAGTTCGGGCCGGGCTTCTCGACCCACACGTACTTGACGTAGAGCACGGTGGCGACGTCGAGCTCGCGGGCGCGATCGAGCGCCCGCTGCAGGCCGGCGGCTCCGCCGAGCTTCGCCGCCGGGCGGTGCCACGGGACGAGACCGTCCTGTCCGCCCTCGTTCCAGCCGACGATCTGGATCGCGCCGACCCCGGTCGACGCGCACTCCTCGATGATGTCGACGAGGTCGTCGAAGTCGTAGCGGGGCTCGCCCTCGGTCGACATGAGCTGCACCTGCAGCCAGAGCCGGGGCTCCGCGAGCCAGGCCGCGCGTGAACGCCGGGTGGGCGCCTGGTTGCGGCGGTACGGCTCGAGCGAACCGGTCCAGTCACCCGCGTACGGCGTGAGCGACATCGCGGGCAGCTCGATGCGGTCGCCGGTCGCGGCGGGGAAGTGGATGGCGTCGAGCGTGACGGCGGCATCGGGCCCGGCGGTGCGGGCGAGGCTGTCGGCGAACCCGGGCTCGAGCGATGCACGCCAGCCGATGAAGTCGGGCGTCGGCGCCGCGGGCATGACGGTGATGCCGCCGGCATCGGTCACGAGGGCGACGAACGGTGAGGTGGGGTTGCCGACGAGCTCGGGCCGCAGGTTGCCGCTGGCATAGTCCGGGAACATCGTGCCCCAATAGGGTGCGTTGCTGTCGAACACGGGCAGCAGGCCGACGCGCGTGCCGGTCGAGTAGTCGACCCCCCGAAGCTCGAGCTCGCGCGCCGCCGGACGCACGCCTCGTATTGACGGGAACCGTACCGCTTCGACGCCGCCTTCCTCGAGGGCGAGCGAGAGCGAGAGCCGGAGACCGCCCTGGTCGATCGCCGCAGTGACCGTGATGTCGCCGTGAAGCGTCTCGCCGGCGGACGTGATCGGGTCGGTCCAGCGCAGCGTCACGGCGTTGCCGTCGGCGGTGAACTCATGACCGGAGAGCGACTGCTGCGCGGTCTGGACGACGACGGTGCGGTCGCCGCCGCGCGGAATCTCGACGACGAACAGCGAACCGGCGCTCGCCTCTTCCAGCCACGGACCGACCCTGCCATCATCGAATCGCACGAGCCCACCGGTGCGGGCATCGAAGGCGATCGACAGATGCGGGTCCTCGAGGGTGAGGAGCTGGGTCACGGAACACTTCCTTGAGTTGCGTTGTGTAGCCAGACTACACGAATGACGGGCGAAGACCCCCGAAATTGCTCGACTCGAGCGAATTTCGGGGGTCTTGGGTAGCCGCGCTACCCCTAGCTCACCGCGACGCGCGTATCTCGTCGAGCGTCGCGTCGAGCTCCGCGACAACCGACGCCGAGTCGGTCCGACCGGCGATGAGGTTCTGCATACCCACCAGCAGCGTCTCCTGCAGCTGCGGGTGGGCGGGCAGCACCATGGGGCGGAACGTCTTGCCCTGCCAGGCGGCCTCCATATCGGCGAACAGCGGATCCACCGACGAGACGTCGATGCCCTCGGTCACGGGGAAGGCCTTCACCCCCGTCAAGAACTCGGCGTAGACGTCGTCCTGGAAGAAGAAGTCGATGAAGCGCTCAGCCGCATCGGTCTTGTCGTTGCCCGGGTTGATGCCCCACGCGACGAGGTAGCTCCCCCACATGTCGGCGACGTCGGCGTCGAGGGTAGGGAAGTTCATGTAGCCCGGCTCCACGCCCGCCGCACGAGCGTCGGAGAGGATCCACGTCGCGGGGAACATCGCGGCGTTGCCGGAGAGGAACGCCGTCTTGGCAGCCGACTGGTTCGTGCCGACCGGGTCGGGCATGTAGTACGGCACCAGCTCCTCCACGACATCCAGAGCACTCTCGTATCCGGGAGTCTCGGCGAACGTCGTCTCCCCCGCGAGCAGCTCCTCGATGATGTCGGGCTTGTCCGGGAACACGTGTTCCGCCATCGCGTAGTACGCGATGAACTGCGGCCACCAACTGTCCTGGGCCGACATCGCGAACGGCACGATGCCCGCGTCCGACAGCTTCTGTGCGGCATCCTTCAGCTCGGTGTAGGTCTGCGGGACCTCGTCGATGCCGGCCTGCTCGAAGAGCGCGGCGTTGTAGATGATCCCGTTGCCCGATTGAGAGATCGGCACGGAGTAGGCGCCTTCACCGCCGGAGTCGCGCGTCGCCTCGAGTGCCGCGGCCTCGTTCAGCCTTCCGAGGAAGTCCGTCGACGACAGGTCGGCGGCGAAGCCGTCCTGGATGAAGTCGGTCAGGTTCTTCGGGTCGAAGCCGTAGACGTCCGGCCCCGCACCGCCCGACAGGCGCGTCTTCAACACGTTGTCGTAGTCGTTGGTGTTGACGAACTCCGCGTTGACGGTGATGTCGGGGTTGGCTTCCTGGAAGGCGGCGATGACCGTCTCGTAGGCCTTCTGGTTGTCGCCGCCGTCGCCCCACATCAAGAAGCTGAGCTGCGTGCCGCCACCGCCCGCGCTGCCGCATCCGGTGAGTGCCGCCGCCGCGAGCGCGACCAGACCGGCCGCGCTCGCGAGACGGACACGGGGACCGTGCGTCATCGGTTTGCGACGTACTGCGCCAGGGCAGCGTCGAGGTCGGTCAGCACTTCCTCGGTGCTCTGACGATCACCGATGATGTTCTGCAGCCCGACCAGCAGAGTGTCCTGGATGCTGGGATCGGTCGGCGAGAACGCCGCGATGAACTGCTTGCCCTCCCACGACGCCTGCATGTCGGGGAACAGCGGGTCGACGTCCTCGCCGACCTCGACGCCCGTCGTTGTCGGGAAGAGCTTCACCTTGTCCAAGAAGCTGCTGTAGACCTCGTCCTGCATGAAGTAATCGAGGAACTTCTGGCCCGCGTCGAGCTTGGCGTCGCCGTTGTTCGGGTTCAGCCCGAAACGCACCTGGTATGTGCCCCAGATCGCGTCGGACCCCTCATCCGTGGTCGGGAAGTTCATGTAGTCGACATCGAGGTCGGCGTCGCGAGCGTCGGAGAGGATCCACGTCGCGGGGAACATCGCGGCCTGTCCGGCGAGAAACGCGGACTGCGCCGCGGTCTGGCTGGTGCCGAGCGGGTTGGGCATGTAGTACGGCGTCAGCTCGCGGACGATGTCGAGCGAGTCAGCCCACGCCTTGCTCTCGGAGAACGTGGCCTCGCCGGCCGCCATCTCGGCACCCAGCTCTTCGTTGGCCCCGTGCTCCGCGAGGGCGTAGTAGATGATGAACTGCGGCCAGAAGTTGTCCTGAGCGCTCATCGCGAAGGGCGTGATGCCGGCGGCCTTCAGCTTTTCCGAGGCGGCCAGCAGCTCGGTGTAGGTCGTCGGCTCCTCGGTGATGCCGACCTGATCGAACAGCGCCTTGTTGTAGATGATGCCGTTCCCCGAGAGCGAGATCGGCAGGTTGTAGGTGCCGCCCTCCCGCTGCGCATCCTCAGCCGCCTCGGGGTTGAGCTTAGACAGGTAGCTCTCGCCGCCGTCGGAGAGATCGGCCGCAAAGCCGTCGGCGACGAAGGTCTCGATGTTGCCGAGGTCGAAGCCGTAGACGTCCGGGCCGGCGCCGCCGGAGAGACGGGTCTTGAGGATGTTGTCGTAGTCGTTGGTGTTGAAGAACTCGGCATTGACGGCGATGTCCGGGTTCGCGTCCTCGAATGCATCGATGACGTCCTGGTAAGCCTGTTGTGCGTCGCCACCGTCGCCCCACATCAGGAAGCTGATCTCGGTCTTCCCGCCGGCGGCGTCACCCGCGCACCCGGCCAGGGTGCCGATGGTCGCGAGCGCGACTCCGACGAATGCTGTCCCCTTGAGCCACTTCTTCATGGCTTCTCCCTGTCTTCATCGATGGTCGACGCCCGCTGGAGGCGCGGCGTCCGGGTATTGGTAGCGATACTACACACGAGCCGCCGTTTCGTCTCGTGTTTACCGAAATGAGACGTTCAACACGACAATTTCGCTAGTGCCACTACTTTCTCGACCGAGATCGTGGCTAGGGTGATGCCTCATGGAATCCTCCCAGCAGCCCGACGCCATCGGCCGACGCATCACCGTCAACACCGTGGTCCGGCGCCACCAGATCGAGGCCACCCGCACCCGCTCACTGTGGGAGGACGAATCCGAGCTCCACTCCGCGGCGCTCGTCGAGCGGTTCTCCGACACCGTACGCGCGGCCATTCCGGATGCTCGCGTCACCTGGGCGCTGTCATGGGGCGCCCTCACCGACGAGTCGTCCCGCTACCGCGACGTGCGGGCCGCGGTCCGCCGCGCGGCCGAGGCGCACGGCGACGACGTCGCCTTCGTGCCCGGGGGGTTCTTCGCCAACCTGTACGGCTCACGCGAGGACGTCTCGCGCGATATCACCGACGCCGCCGACCTCATCGCGCAGGAGTTCGGCCGCGCCCCCCGATCGCTCGTCGCCGGCTTCCTCTCGGCGCACAACATCGCCGACGCACGCGCCCGCGGAATGCGGACGGTGCAGGGCAACATCTGGAGCCAGTTCGACATCGATCTGCAGGACGGCGACGGCTCGATCGCCTACCCCTACTACCCGTCGTCATCCCACTTCCTCGTGCCGGGGACAGGCGACCAGCGCATCGACGCCGTCCAGCTCGACGGCTGGACGGTCGATCTCGTCGCCGCCCGCACCGCCGGGATGTCGTCGGACTACAACTCGCGTCTCGGGCTCGGCCCCATCGAGACGCTGCACCGCCTGCCGCGCGGCGAGGCGCTCCGCGAGCTCGACGCGACGAGCGAGGCGCACCTGAACGACCGGAACGTCGAGCGCAACGGCCTCGGCTGGCTGACGGTGAACTACGAGATCAGCGAGGTCGCCCGCGGACTCGAGACCGACCCGTCGACGCTCGAGGCCTGGGGCGGCTGGCTCGGCGGCCTGCGGGAGCGCTGGCCCGACCTGAGGATGCCGACGATCGCCGAGTTCGGCGAGGAGTGGCGCACCCGGCACCCCGACAACGAGGGACTGGCCTATCTGCTCGAGCAGAGCGGCAGCGGCGTGCAGGCCTCGCGCCTGGGCGAGACGGTGACCTGGTTCATGACGGCAGGCTTCCGCCTGGGCGTCGTCACGGACGCCGACGGCATCCGGGTGTTCGACTACACCGCTTACGACGGCGACGCGGTCGAACCGTCAGGTCTCGGCGACCGGCGCTGGAGCCTGCTCGGCGAGATCAATCAGAAGCGCACGCGCCCGCAGGACGAGCCGGTGCCGCTGCTCCGGTTCCTGGCCGCGCATCCGACGGTCGACGCCGCCCTGAACGAGTACTACGGCGGCAGCGACGAGCTGTCGCGCCTGAAGGATGATGCATGACCGCCTTGCGCGAGCTCACCGTCGACCACTCCGCGAACCCCGTCGGAACCGGCGCGCGACCGGTCTTCGGCTGGCAGATCACGAGCGATCAGCCCGACACCCGGCAGCGGTCTCGGCGCATCGAGGTGCGGGATCTCGCCGGAAGCGTCGTGTGGGACTCAGGCGTCGTCATCGACGATCACTCGGTCGACATCGGCTATGGGGGTGCGCCGCTGCGACCGCTCGCCCGCTATCAGTGGTCCATCGAGGTGGAGACGACCGCCGGGCGCGCCGAGAGCGCGGGCACGTTCGTCACCGGAGTGGTGGATGCCGATTGGCGCGGCGCCTCCTGGATCGGCGCGTCCCAGCCCACCCCCGCAGCTCCGATCGTGCGCGGCGCATTCAAGGTCGACGCTGCGCCCGACGAGGCCTACCTCGTCATCGCCGCGGGCGGCCTCGCGCACGTCGAGCTCGACGGACGACCCGTCGACGACTCCGTGCTCGGACCGGGGTTCACCGATTACGACGTCGTCACCCAGTACACCGTTGCCGACGTCACCGCGCAGCTGGCAGCGGGCACCCATGTGCTGACGGCGGAGCTCGGCCGCGGCTTCTACGGGATGCTCGGCCGCAACACCTGGAACTGGGAGACCGCGCCCTGGCACGACGATCCCTGCGTCCGGCTGCTGCTCGTCATCCGGGGAGCCGACGGTGAACAGGTCGTCGTGACGGACGACACCTGGCGCGCCGTCGACGGCGCGACCACGAGCGACGACCTGTACGCCGGCGAGGACTTCGACGCACGGCGTCGTGTCGTCGGAGCGGGCTCCGCCGGCACCGACGTCTCCGACTGGCCGCGCGTTCGGGTGGCGACCGGCCCGGCCGGCGCACCGGAGCCGCAGCGACAGCCGCCCATCGTCGTCGCGGGGCACCTCGAGCCGGAGTCCGTGGTCGAGCTCGGCGAGGGCCGCTGGGTCGTGGGCTTCGAACGGGTCGTCGCGGGCTGGGTCGAGATCGAGGCCGATGGTGCCGCCGGCGACGTGATCGAGCTCCGCTTCGGAGAGACCCTCGAGCCCGACGGGACGCCGAACTACGAGGACGACAAGGGCTACTTCGACGGCCGCTTCCAGACCGACCGCATCATCCTCGACGACACGCGCGAGACCGGCCCGCTGCGCTGGCATCCCCGATTCACCTGGCACGGATTCCGCTACGTCGAGGTGCGCGCGCCCCGCCTTCCCCGATTGCGGGCGGCGATCGTGCATACCCGGGCCCCGCGAATCGGCCGCTTCTCGTGCTCCGATCCGCTGCTGAACACGATCCACGAGCTCACGGTGCGCACGATCCTGAGCAACCTGCACGGCATCCCGACCGACACCCCGAAGTACGAGAAGAACGGGTGGACGGGCGACGGGATGGTCGGCGCGCGGATGATGCTCCAGAACCTCGACACGCACGAGCTGCTGGCCAAATGGTCGGCCGACATCGCCCACTCCCGCCACGGTGCGGGCGCCCCGCAGGTGATCGCACCGCACGGCGGATGGCGCATGGACTGGTCTCCCGCGCCGACGTGGCACTCCGCGCTGCTCCTCGTGCCGTGGGAGGTGCACCTGCAGCGAGGCGACCGAGACGTGCTCGCGGCGGTGTGGCCCGACGCCCGCGACTACCTCCGCTTCGAGATCGACCGATCGCCCGGCGGCATCGCCGAGACGACGCTCGGCGACTGGGTCGCCCCCGACACGGATGCCGGCGGCGGCAACCCGCCCGAGGACGCGCGCATCGCCGCGACCGCCTTCCTCATCGCGATGTGCGACACCGCCGCCAGGATCGCCGTCGAGCTCGGCGAACCCGCGGACGAATGGCTCGCGGCGGCGCAGCGCAGTCGCGCGGCGTTCGTCGCGACCTTCTGGGATGCCGGTCGCGCCGAGGTGCGAGGCGTCGGCGACGACGGGTACCGGCAGGCGCATGCGGTTCTCGCCCTCGCTTTCGACGTCCTGCCCGAGGATGCCCGGCAGCCCGCCGCCGATCGTCTCGCCGCCGACGTACGCGACCGAGGCGACCACCTGTGGACCGGCGCGCTCGCGACGAAGCACATCCTGCCGGTGCTGACACGGTTCGG
>JAAIGF010022028.1_pt1 | contig 18269 bp, 19 predicted proteins | sample 6487441 | NCBI WGS metagenome assembly JAAIGF01 (sample SAMN13974129, study PRJNA590717) | phyllosphere metagenome | biome: pepper field; feature: multiple bacterial spot infested pepper fields; material: pepper leaves; isolation source: leaves from pepper fields | host: Capsicum annuum ... | reverse complement strand
CCTTTGAATGTTTATATTGCCCGAAGGGCAGTCTTACAGATAAACCAGAGACATTACTGAATGAGGCACTAATTTAAGGTTCGGCAAGGAAGCGGTATTCAACGTCAACGTCTTTACTCAAAACTTCTTTACTGAAGATGCCATGCATAAACAGAACTGTACCTCGTTTGACCCGCTGATGGTTATCACATATCCGCTAAATAATGGCAAGCCATTTTTAAACAGTGGTCGACTTGTCGCACATTATTATCCGGGACCCCTGCTCCTTCGTGGTGAAACAGGAACCGCAAACACCTGATGGCGCACAAAATCCTTGATGACCAGCGTTTTTCTGCAGCAACGTCAAGCGCAGCGGCAGGACATGAATTTGCGTTAAGTGCCAGACGCTACGTTAAACGTGTTGCACTATTATGGCAGACAAAGATTATTTCTCTCTGCAGTGTAAAATAACAGCGCCTGCTTCTCTTAATGCACAAGGTGTACAATTAAACCCGCGGAGTACAGGTTATAAAACGCTTTTGCACCAAAACCGGGAAAATTATTATCCGGCTGCTCCGGATATAATCATTAACCTGCTGAACTTATCTGTTATTTTTATAAGCACGCTAATCCGGACAGGTTAAGAAAACTGTACACCTTATTCATTACCGGTGAGAAAAATCTCATTCAATATCCGCCAGCGTCCGGCTCTCCCCTATTCGCCACGGGCTGAACCGTCCGGCCAGAGGCGTCCCGGCTGCGTCCAGCACACGCTGCAGTTCAGCAGGAGGCGCATTCAGCGACTCATCAGCCAGTTCATAAACACCCCAGTGTATAGGTATTGTTAATGGATGCCCGGCATACTGCCATAAGTCTGCGGCGTGCTGCGGGTTCATGTGCTGGCTGCCCATGAACCATTCTGGTGCATACGCGCCAACCGGCAGGGCGGCCAGATTAAACGGCCCCAGCCGTTGCACAATCTGCAGCAGGTTATCGCTGTAACCGCTGTCGCCGGAAAACCAGAAGTTGAGCGTGCCGCAGCGCACTACCCAGCCACACCATAGCGAGCGATTGCGATCCCACAGCGTGCGCATACTCCAGTGGCGCGCCGGCACAGCGGTAATGCTCAAATCCTGACTATCCGCTGACTCCCACCAGTCCATCTCGGTGACGTTGCGGGCCCCCCGCTTCCGGCACCATGCGCCCAGGCCAAGCGGTACTATCATCTTTACCTCCGGAAAACAGCGCAGCAGGCGCTTTATCGTGCCCCGGTCAAGATGATCGTAGTGGTTATGTGAAATCAGTACATAGTCGAGCTGCGGCAGCCGGGTCACATCAAGCGGTGAGGGTACCCGGCGTTCAGGACCGGCAAAGGGCAGCGGCGAAGCGCGCGGTGATAAAGCCGGGTCAATCAGGATATAGCGCTGCTTAAGGCGCAGCAGCAGCGCGGCGTGACCCAGCCACCAGATGCGATCGTCACTGCCGCTCAGGTCGGCGGGCTGATACCAGCGAGCGCTGAAATCAGCATAGCCGCTGGCAGGCGGCAGCGGGAGATGCTGCGCTTTACGTTCACGACGCCAGCGCTGTAAATCACCCGGCTTGCGCTGTTCCCCTTCAGGATTGCAAAACCCGTCAGGGGTATGGTGTGCTTTTGAAGCGTCGTACCAGGGATTTCTGCGGCTCATGCCCTCTCCATTTTTACTCTCAGCGCTCCGGGATCAGCCGGATAAAATCGCGTGAAGCCGTGCCTTCGTCATCCTGCACAGCGGATGACATTTCTCCCTGCGCCTCCGCAATACGGCGCAGCAGCGCGGTCTGTTTTTTCTGCTCTTCCACCAGCATTTCCAGCAGCTGCAGATGCTCGCTGGCACGCACGCTGGCGCGATTAACAAAAAACCAGACGATAAAGGCCACAAGAATAATGAGCGCCACGATACCATAGTGCAGCAGCGGGCTGGAGTTTGCGGCTAATTCGTTCATAACTGCCTCGGGTAACTATCAGTAAGGATTTAACGGCGCTAATTCTACCTGTTGCGCCAGGAAAAGATATCTTCTGCAACCAAAGCAGTTGCCTGCCGCAGCGCTTTCAGCTATCTCCGATCGTATTAACGTGTAAAGCACGGCATGGTACGCCTGTCGCGCTTATTGCCAAACGGATGCGGCGCGTTTTCAATTTCGGGAGATAATAATGAAATATTTTATTCGTCTGGTGATGCTGTTCGCCCTGCTGTGGCTGGCGCTGCTCTTCACCGGCTATGGTGTTCTGACCGGCAGCGCTGAGAAAGCAGCCGGTCTTGGCCTGGAGTGTAACTACCTGACCGCACGCGGCATGATGACCGCCCGTTATCTGCATAGCGACAGCGGAATTGTCGGTGTAACGGCCTGTCCGCTGCTGAAAAAAAGCGGCGATGTCATTGATAACCAGTAACCCTTCCGGGCTCAGCGTGAGCCCATTTTGATTTTCGCTATGCCGGCATCAGCGAAATAGAGGTTTTTCACGCCTGCGGCGATGCTTTCCGGCGCTAAATTGATTAGCATGATGATATTTACTCCCTTTACTTACCACTATTATGCCTTCAATTGCCCCTCAGGATGGACTTCCGCTACCGCAGCGCTATGGCGCAATCATCACGATTGCGCTGGGTATTATGATGGCGGTACTCGATGGCGCTATCGCTAACGTAGCGCTGCCGACGATAGCCCGCGATCTCAGCGCCAGCCCGGCTGAATCAATCTGGATAGTTAACGCGTATCAGATCGCAATCGTGATCTCGCTGCTGTCGCTCTCCTTTCTGGGAGATATGCTGGGATACCGCCGTATCTTTCAGGCCGGCCTGATCCTGTTTATCGCGACATCGCTGTTCTGCGCCCTCTCCTCCACGCTGACGACGCTAACCGTGGCGCGCGTACTGCAGGGATTTGGCGGCGCCGCGCTGATGAGCGTCAACACCGCGCTAATCCGGATTATTTATCCGCAGCGCTTTCTTGGACGCGGCATGGCAATCAACTCACTCATTGTGGCGGTCTCCAGCGCCGCCGGCCCCACTATTGCCGCGGCTATTCTGGCCGTGGCCAGCTGGCAGTGGCTCTTTTTAATCAATATCCCGTTTGGCCTTGCCGCACTCTGGCTGGCACTGCGCTTCCTGCCTGACAATCCGCAAAAAGCGCGCCAGCAGAAGTTTGATATTCCAAGTGCGGTGATGAACGCGCTCTTTTTTGGGTTACTCATCACTGCACTGAGCGGCTTTTCGCAGGGGCAGCCAGCCAGCCTTATCGTGGCCGAACTGGCGGCGCTGATCGTTACCGGTATTATCTTTGTGCGGCGTCAGCTAACCCTGCCGGTGCCCTTGTTACCGGTTGATCTGCTACGTCTGCCGCTGTTCTCGCTCTCCATTGGCACCTCCGTCTGCTCTTTCTGCGCGCAGATGCTGGCGATGGTATCGCTGCCGTTTTACCTGCAGAACGTGCTTGGCCGGGATGAAGTGGCAACCGGGCTGCTGCTGACGCCGTGGCCGCTGGCAACAATGGTGATGGCGCCGATTGCCGGACGTCTGATTGAGAAGTATCACGCCGGCCTGCTGGGTGGACTGGGGCTGGCGCTGTTTGCCGCCGGGCTGTTTCTGCTGGCCATGCTCCCGGCGCAGCCTGCTGATGCAGATATCATCTGGCGTATGATGCTGTGCGGTGCCGGTTTTGGCCTGTTTCAGTCACCCAATAATCACACCATTATCTCTGCTGCCCCGCGCAACCGCAGCGGCGGAGCCAGCGGCATGCTGGGCACCGCCCGGCTGACAGGACAGAGTGCCGGTGCCGCGCTGGTGGCTCTGATGTTTAACCTGTTCAGCGACAGCGGCACGCACGCTTCTTTGATCCTTGCCGGTGGCTTTGCTTCCGCTGCTGCTGCGATAAGTCTGGTGCGGATGACCCAGTCACGCGCGCCAGCCTGACGCTATCCGCACGCAAATAAAAAAGGCATCACCAGGATGATGCCTTTTTTTTCGTCGCCTGAGCGGATTATTTCAGATACTGCCCGCTGCGCAGCGCTTCGATGCGCTTATCAAGCGGCGGGTGAGACATAAACAGCTCGCTGAACGACTTGTTTTTACCGTTGATGCAGAACGCCATCATGCTGCCTGGCTCCTGCGGCTCGTAGCTGGTTTTCAGACGTTGCAGCGCGGCGATCATTTTTTCACGGCCAACCAGTTTTGCCGATCCTGCATCAGCGTGAAACTCACGGTGGCGTGAGAACCACATGGTAATGATGCTGGCGAGGATACCAAAAAGCAGTTCCAGCACCGTTGCAACCGCAAAATAGACCAGCGGATTACCGTTGCTGCTCTCTTCACCATCGCGGTTGCCGGACAGAAAGCCCGACGCAACCTGCGCAATAATGCGCGAGATAAAGATAACAAAGGTGTTCACAATGCCCTGAATCAGGGTCATGGTGACCATATCTCCGTTGGCGATATGCGCGATCTCATGCGCCAGCACGGCTTCAGCCTCATCGCGGCTCATGTTTTGCAGCAGACCGGTTGAGACAGCGACAAGGGACGCATCACGGCGCGCACCGGTCGCAAAGGCATTGATATCGGGCGCATGATAAATCGCGACCTGCGGCATCGCAATGCCAGCCTGCTGCGCCTGGCGACCCACGGTCTCCATCAGCCAGCGCTCGGTTTCATTACGGGGCTGTGCAATCACCTCCCCGCCAACGGAGCGTAGCGCCATCCATTTGGACATCAGCAGTGAAACGAACGCACCGCCAAAGCCAAACAGACCCGCCATAATCATCAGGCCCTGAACACTGCTTGACTGGATTCCTGTCAGACTCAGAATGAGTCCGAATACCAACATCACCGCCAGGTTGGTGATCAGGAAAAGAGCAATACGCATCATAAATGTTAATCTTCCTCAGTTGTTCACGCGCTTGTACGGGGATATATATCCTATGTTCATTGCGCGGCTTTTCAAGCGACCTTAATCTTTAAGTGCCTAAAAAAACAAAACTTTACATTCCACTCTGGCGATCGATTGCAAACTGCTCAGACCACTTATTTAGCGAGTATAGTGTAAAAAAAAACACCGCCGTAGCGGTGTTTTGTGACCGGCTTCAGGATTACTTCGCCGGAGTGGCAGCGGGCTGAGAAGAGGCCAGCTGAGCCAGATCGTTAGCGATCTTCACCGTCTCATCCAGATAGGGATCGGGCTCTTTATAATCTTTTGGCAGCGCCTCAAGATTCTTAAGCGGCTTTTTACCTTCCATCTGATAACGCGCGTTAATACGCTCCAGACGAAGCGCGTCCTCTTCGTGACTCTCTTTCTCACGCTGGGCAAGATTGAGCGACACGATATTGCGTTTATCTTTCATCGCATTGAAACGCGCAATATCTTTCATGATGTACTGAAACTCACGATCCTGCGCAATGCGATCGGCATGAGACTGCGTCAGCTTCGGCACCAGCGCGGTGATATCACCGGTTTTGGTATAGGTTGCCGCATTAATGCTGTCCCACGGCAGCGCGTTATCTTCAAATTTTTCGCCGGTCTCTGCCGCTTCAACGCCGGTTGGCATCAGCAGATCGGGGGTTACCCCTTTACGCTGCGTGCTGCCGCCGTTGATACGATAAAATTTCTGAATGGTATATTGTACGGAACCCAGCGCAGGCCACTCCGGACGCAGCATCTGATCGTAAATGCGGTTCAGAGAACGATACTGCTGTACGGTTCCCTTGCCGAAGGTCGGTTCGCCAACAATCAGAGCCCGGCCATAGTCCTGCATCGCCGCGGCAAAGATTTCCGAAGCTGACGCGCTGAACCGGTCGACCAGCACTACCAGCGGACCTTTGTAGTAAACAATGCCGTCGGTATCGCTGTCTTCACGCACCCGTCCATTGTTATCCCTGACCTGAACCACCGGGCCACCCGGAATAAAGAGTCCGGAGAGAGAGACCGCTTCAGTCAGTGCACCGCCGCCGTTGGTTCGAAGGTCGATAACGACGCTGTCCACATTCTGCTTTTGCAGTTTCTGCAGCTGCACTTTGACATCGTCAGTCAGACCGACATAGAAGCCCGGAATATCCAGCACGCCCACTTTTTCTTTGCCGACGTTATGCACCGTGCCTTTAACTGCCCGATCTTCCAGACGGATCTTTTCACGCGTGAGCGTTACGGTCCGGGTTTTGGTGCCTTTACCGGCAGGCAGGATCTCAAGACGCACTTTGCTGCCTTTAGGTCCTTTGATTTTCGATACCACATCATCCAGCCGCCAGCCGATAACATCCTCAACAGGCTTGCCTGGCTGACCCACGCCGACAATGCGATCGCCAACGGTAATCGATTTGCTTTTTGCTGCCGGACCGCCAGCGACCATAGAGTTGATGACCGTGTAGTCATCATCCATCTGCAGCACGGCACCAATCCCCTCAAGCGACAGGCTCATCTCGGTGTTGAACTGCTCAGTATTGCGTGGGGAAAGGTAGTTGGTGTGGGGATCGATCTCATGAGCGAAGGCGGTCATTGCCAGCTGGAAGACATCTTCACTGTTGCTCTGAGCCAGGCGACGGATGGCAAAGTTGTAGCGCTTGGTCAGCGTTTCACGGATCTCTTTGTCATCTTTGCCCGCCAGCTTCAGGCTGAGCTCATCATATTTAACTTTGGCGTCCCAGAGCGCGTTCAGCTCTGCGGTGCTCTTTGGCCATGGTGCTTTCGCCCGGTCAATATCAATGGTGTCATTGCCACTGAAATCCATCGGACGATCCAGCACCGTCAGCGCATATTGATAGCGCTCAAAACGGCGTTTTTGTGCCAGGTTATAGAGCGCGTAAAACAGATCCAGCTTGCCGCTGCGCAGCTCGTCGCCGAGCGTGGTTTTTTTGTCCGCATATTGCGCAACGTCTGATGCCAGCAGCACGTTATGGCTGTAATCCAGCAGGTTCAGATAGCGATCAAAAATCTTTGCTGAGAAATCCTGATTCAGATCGAACTGACGGTAGTGAGAGCGGGTAAAGCGCGATGTAACCCGCTCACTGACCGTGGGATGCTGCGCTTCTTCATGTAACTGCGGGATCTGGTCTGCACGCGTGATATTGTCTGCGGCAACGGAGGGGCCTGCCAGCAGCAGGCCCGCGATCATACCGATCTTAAAAAAGCTGTTCATGCCAGGGTCGGGCCTCCGTTTCAGAACTGCAAGTGTTCTGCGCGCACAATCATTGCCAGGCCTGAAGCAAGCTGTACCCGAACGCCATCTTTAGTGATTTCAAGAATGGTGGCGTCCATAGCACTTTTGCCTGCTTTGACTTTAATATTCTGGCCTGGCTGCAAAGCTGAGGTGTCGGTAACGGGTTTTGCCCGCGGCGGACGTGGTGCGGCGTTGCGTTCTGCAGCACCGGTGCGTGGCGTCTGAGGGCGCGGCTTGCGCGGCGTATCACCTTCAGCCGCTTTACGCGGTGCTGGCTTACGCGGACGACGCTCTGCACTCTCCTCTCCTGCCTCGCGCTTCTTCGCCCGCTGCTGCTCACGCTGCGCCTGAACGCGTGCCTTTGCCTCTTCCAGCTGCTTCCGCGCATGCTCTACGTGCTGCTCATCCAGTACGCCACAGGCGTTGCCATCGAGATCGACACGCGTTGCGCCGGCTTTGATACCGTAAAGATAACGCCAGCTGGAGGTATAAAGACGCAGAGCTGAACGCAGCTGCGTTTTGCTCGGACTATTTTCGCCCTGAACGCGCTCGACCAGATCCTGAAAGATACCGATTTTGAGCGGACGCGCTTCACCTTCGGCGCTAAAGCAGTGCGGAAAACGTTCCGCCAGAAAGGCGATGACTTCTTTACTGCTATTCAACTTAGGTTGATTTTCCATGAAATTTCCTGATTACAACGGATTTGCCGACCAGAGCGGGCATGAACAGGCGACATTATAATGACAACATCGCCAAATGCCATGCAATCCAGACGATTAGCTATGCGACAGCGCAATAAATTTTTCGATGTTGCTGTTCGCCAGCACCTCACAAAGCCCGTCGGCAAGGGCTACCAGCCCTGCTTCATCCTCACTGTCAAAGCGGGAATAAAGCGTACTGTCGATATCAAGAACGCCTGCCAGCAGGCCGTTCACTTTCAGAGGAATCACGATTTCTGCGTTACTGGCGGCGTCGCAGGCGATATGACCGGGAAACGCATGAACGTCATCCACGCGCTGCACGCGCTCTTCAGCCACTGCCGTACCGCAAACGCCTTTACCTGCCGGAATACGCACGCAGGCAATCTTGCCCTGGAACGGACCCAGGACCAGCGTATTCTCTTCAGTCAGCAGATAGAAGCCTGCCCAGTTAACCCCCTCCAGACGCTCAAACAGCAGCGCACTGCAGTTAGCCAGCGCGGCAAGAAAAGAGGTTTCGCCCGCCAGCAGCGCCCGGGCATCACGATTTAATTCCTCGTAAAAGGCTTTTTTGTTCATTGATCAACCATAATTCATCACTGAGAGGTATCAGTTTTCCCTCAGTTGTTAAAATAAGCACTAATAATCCAGCCCAACAAGGTGAATCATTGAATAAGTTGCTATACCCTTAGCACGCTATGATTGAGACTGATCTCGTACCACAAGATAGTGCAGGCTGCACGTTCTGTTCAGACTGCCGGCAACCGTAACGAATGATGGGCCACTCGCGTCACTTATGAAAATTCACGCTATCAGCCAGAGCTTGCCCCACGCACGTTATCAGCGTTGCCCCCAATGCGATACCCTTTTTTCCTTACCGGATGTGAAATCGCATCAAACGGCTTATTGCCCGCGCTGTCATGCCAAAATCCAGAATGGCCGTGACTGGTCAATGCGTCGTCTGACCGCGATGGCAGTGACAATGCTGGTGCTGATGCCCTTTGCTTTCAGCCTGCCACTGGTTGAAATTCGCTTACTTGGCATGCGCATAAACGCCAGTCTGCTGGAAGGCGTATTGCAGATGGCGCAGCAGGGCAACGTGCTGACGGCCGCCATGGTCGCGTTTTGTACAATCGGGGCTCCGGTGACGCTGGTTGCCGGCATCAGCTATCTGTGGATTGGCAACCGGCTGGGCATGAATCTGCGACCGGTGCTGCTAATGCTTGAGCGGCTGAAAGAGTGGGTGATGCTGGATATCTACCTGGTAGGTATTGGCGTCGCCTCTATCAAAGTTCAGGATTACGCCTCGCTGGCGTTGGGTTATGGTCTGGTCGCTTACGTAGCTCTGACCCTGTTAAGCCTGCTCACTATTATTCATCTTAATGTGGAAGAGCTCTGGGAGCACTACTATCCCCAGTCCATCCCAACCGCGCCGCCAGAGCGCTGGCAGGTGTGCCTCAACTGTCATCACACCGGCATGCCCGATGAGCGTGGTCGCTGTACCCGCTGCCACACGCCGCTTGATTTTCGCCGTCGCCACAGCCTGCAAAAATCCTGGGCGGCGTTAATTGCGTCGATCGTGATGCTGATACCCGCCAACCTGCTGCCGATTTCCGTGGTGTTTGTAAACGGTTCGCGGCGTGAAGACACTATCTTTTCCGGTATCCTCGGGCTGGGCTCAGGCAATATTCCCATTGCTGCGGTGGTGTTTATCGCCAGTATCCTGGTGCCTTTCACTAAAGTGCTGGTGATGCTGACGCTGCTGCTCAGTATTCACTTCAAATGTGAACAGGGGCTGAAAACCCGCATCCGGCTGCTGCGCGTGGTGACCTGGGTGGGACGCTGGTCGATGCTGGATCTGTTTGTTATTGCTTTAACCATGTCGCTGGTCAATCGCGATCAGCTGCTGGCTTTTACCATGGGACCTGCCGCGCTTTACTTCGGCGCAGCGGTAATCCTGACTATTATGGCTGTTGAGTGGCTGGATAGCCGCCTGATCTGGGATGCACATGCAACAGGAAACGCCGACTACACCGACTAGCGCAACCGTGCGTAACAAACGCAAGTTGTCGCCATTCTGGCTTTTGCCCATTATCGCCCTGCTGATTGCCGGCTGGCTTTTATGGACCAATTATCAGGAGCGCGGTACCACCATTACCATCAACTTCCAGACGGCGGACGGCATAGTGCCGGGCCGCACGCCGATTCGTTATCAGGGCGTGGAGGTCGGTACTGTGCAGGGTATTGAGCTGAGTGATGATTATCGCAGCATTCGTATCAAAGCGAGCATCAAAAGCGATATGCGCGACGCCCTGCGCGAGAATACGCAATTCTGGCTGGTGACGCCAAAAGCCTCCCTGGCCGGCGTCTCCGGGCTTGATGCGCTCGTGGGCGGTAACTACATCGGTATGATGCCTGGCGATGGTAAAGAGCGCGACCATTTCACCGCGCTTGATACGCAGCCTAAATACCGGGTCAATACCGGCGAGCTGCTCATCCATCTGCATGCGCCCGATCTCGGTTCGCTTAATACCGGCTCGCTGGTCTACTACCGGAAAATTCCGGTGGGTCACGTCTATGACTACAGCCTTAATAGCAATACTGATGGCGTCACCATTGATGTGCTGATCGAGCGGCGCTTTATCAATCTCATCAAAAAGCAGAGCCGCTTCTGGAATGTTTCCGGTATTGATGCAGATGTCAGCCTGAGCGGCGCGAAAGTGAAGCTGGAGAGTCTGGCCGCGCTGGTAAACGGCGCTATCGCGTTTGATTCACCCGATAAAGGCGAACCGGCTGAGAGCGAGCAGAACTATCAGCTCTATCCGGATCTGGCACACAGCCAACGCGGCGTGCTGATTAACCTCGATCTGCCTGATGGTAACAACCTCAAAGCCAACAGTACGCCTCTGATGTATCAGGGGCTGGAAGTAGGCACCCTGACAAAACTTACGCTGCTGCCTGACGGCAAAGTCTCTGGCGAACTGACGATTGATCCCTCAGTGACCGGCCTGATGCGCAGCGGAACACGTATTGAGATGCGCGCACCGAAACTCAGCCTCACTGACACCAGCCTGAGCAGCCTGCTCACCGGTAACACGCTGGAGCTGGTGCCCGGTGAGGGCGAACCGCAGGACCATTTCAGCGTGCTGCCCGCCAGCGAAACGCTGCTGCAGAAACCGGATGTCCTGACGGTACAGCTTAGCGCGCCGGAAACCTACGGTATCGATGCCGGCCAGCCCCTGGTGATCTATGGCATGAAGATTGGTCAGGTGATCTCGCGCAAACTGGATGAGAACGGCATCAATTTCGTGGTCGCGATTAACCCTGAATATCGTCAGCTGGTGCACGCTGACAGCAAGTTTATCGTCAACAGTCGCCTGAACGTAAAATTTGGCCTTGATGGTATGCAGGTGCTGGGTGCCAGCGCACGTGAATGGGTGGATGGCGGTATTCGTCTCGATCCCGGCGCAAAAGGGAAAGCCTCCAGCCGCTACCCACTCTATGCAGACGCCGAGCGTGCTGCTGAAGGGATCACCGGCGATCAGCCGCCTGCCACGCTGACGCTGACGGCAACCAGCCTGCCGGACGTACAGGCAGGTTCAGTAGTGCTCTACCGTAAGTTTGAAGTCGGTGAAGTGGTCGACGTGGTGCCGCGTGCGGATGCGTTTGATATCTCAGTGCATATCCAGCCGCAGTATCGCAAGCTGCTGACCAGCGAAAGCGTATTCTGGGCCGAAGGTGGCGCAAAAGTGCAGCTCAACGGCAGCGGTCTGACCGTGCAGGCGTCGCCGATTAACCGGGCGCTGAAAGGCGCCATCAGCTTTGACAATCTGACCGGTGCACAGGCGAAAAAAGGCGTTAAGCGCGTGCTCTATGCGTCAGAAACCGCAGCGCGCGCCGTCGGCAGCCAGATCACCCTGCACACCTACGACGGCAGCAAGCTGGCAGCCGGCATGCCGGTGCGCTATCTCGGTATTAATGTCGGTCAGGTGGAGTCGCTGGCGCTGAGTCAGGATAACAACCAGGTGATCGCCAAAGCCGTGCTCTATCCGGAATATGTGCAGAATTTTGCCCGCACGGGCAGCCGTTTCTCCGTGGTATCGCCGGAAATTTCTGCGGCAGGCGTCAACCATCTGGAGACGATTCTGCAGCCCTATGTCAACGTCGATCCCGGCAAAGGTGCGATGGCGCGCAGCTTTGAGCTGCAGGAAAGCACAATCACCGACTCGCGTTACCTGAACGGCCTGAACATTTATGTCGATGCCGCCGAGGCGGGATCGCTCTCCCTGGGTACGCCGGTTCTGTTCCGCGGCGTTGAGGTCGGTACGGTCACCGGCACCTCGCTGGGTAATATGGCCGATCGGGTGCAGATTGCGCTGCGCATCAGTAAAAAGTATCAGCATCTGGTGCGGAATAACTCAGTATTCTGGCTGGCATCCGGCTATAACCTCGATTTTGGCCTGATTGGCGGCGTGGTGAAAACCGGCACCTTCCAGCAGTTTATTCGCGGCGGCATTCAGTTCGCTACGCCGCCAACCGTGCCGCTGGCACCGCAGGCAGGCGCCAACAAACATTTCCTGCTGCAGGATGAAGCGCCGAAAGCGTGGCGTGACTGGGGTACCGCTATCCCTGCTCCGCGCTAAACAACCGGGCAGCCAGCAGGCTGCCCGTTCTCTTTGCGCGTGTTACACTGCGCCCATCATTTGTCAGCGCGGTAAATTGTTGTGTCCAGTCGTTTTCCTGAAGAGTTCATTACCCTCATGCGTGCCAGCCTCCCTGATGAGGCTGAACTGCAACGCTTTCTTGCTATCAGCCAGCAGCCGCTGCGCAAAAGTGTACGCGTCAACACGCTGAAGATCAGCGTGGCTGATTTTCTTACCCGCACGGCGCAGTATGGCTGGCGGCTGACGCCGGTTCCCTGGTGCGCAGAGGGATTCTGGATCGAGCGCGATGATGAGAGCCTGCCGCTTGGCAGCGTGGCTGAACATCTCAGCGGTCTGTTCTACATTCAGGAAGCGAGCTCGATGCTGCCGGTAACGGCGCTGTTTGCCGCCGCGCCGGACGCACAGCAGGTTATGGATATGGCGGCGGCACCGGGATCCAAAACCACGCAGCTGGCGGCGCTGATGCATAATCGCGGCGCGATCCTCGCCAATGAATACTCCGCCAGCCGGGTCAAAGTCCTTCATGCCAATATCAGCCGCTGCGGCGTCAGCAACGTGGCGCTGACGCATTTCGATGGCCGGGTGTTTGGCGCAGCGCTGCCGGAACAGTTCGACGCCATCCTGCTTGATGCCCCCTGCTCAGGCGAAGGCGTGGTGCGTAAAGATGCAGATGCGCTGCGCAACTGGACGCTGGCCAGCACCGGGGCGATTGCGGCCACCCAGCGCGATCTTATCGACAGCGCTTTTCACGCGCTCAGGCCCGGTGGCGTGCTGATCTACTCAACCTGTACCCTTAACACCATCGAGAATCAGCAGGTCATAGCCTGGTTGCTGACACGCTATCCCGACGCCATTGAGATCCTGTCGCTGCAGGATTTGTTTGCCGGCGCAGAGGCTGCCCTGACGCCGGAAGGCTATCTGCACGTGTTTCCGCACTGCTTCGACAGCGAAGGATTTTTCGTCGCGCGTCTGCGTAAAACCGCCAGCGTGCCGGCACTGCCGGCGCCGGGCTATAAACTCGGGAAACTGCCGTTTGCGCCCGCCAGCCGAAAACTCAGCGCGGAGGTGATGCAGGCAGCGGCTAAGGTGGGCCTGCAGTGGGATGAGAGCCTGACGCTCTGGCAGCGCGATAAAGAGCTGTGGCTGTTTCCGGCCAGCGCAGAGCAGTGGCTGAATAAGGTACGCTTCTCACGCATTGGTCTGAAACTGGCTGAAACCTTTCCCAAAGGCTACCGCTGGCAGCATGAGGCGGTGATGGCACTGGCCAGGCCTGATGCATCGCTGGCGTTTGCGCTGAATGAAGCGGAAGCGGAAAGCTGGTATCGCGGACAGGATATCCATCCGGAGACACTGCCTGACCGGGATGAAGTCATCGTCACCTGGCAGCAGCAGCCGCTTGGACTGGCTAAAAAAGTGGGCAACCGCATTAAAAACAGCTATCCGCGCGAGCTGGTGCGTGACGGCCGGCTGTTTCGCTAGCAGGCTGCGGCTCATAATCTGATGGTTGAGCGTTAGTTTAACCCAACCGGCATAGTGTAATGCCGGTATGGCGTCGCCATGGAGAGCACAGCATGAAAGGCCGTAAGCAGTTTATCATTGTGTTGATTATGCTGGTGACCGGCAGCCTGCTGCTGCTGGAATCGCTGGCCCGGCTGGTGCATCTGCTGATAGTGGGTTAGCGGGTTATCAAAAATATTGCCAGCATAAAAAATGCCCAGAGACCGGTAAAGGTCATCATACCCAGCCGGCGGGTTTTTGCCTGTCCGACAATTGCACCAATAAACAGGCTGAGGATGGTCAGCGTCCCTGTCATTACCCAAAGTAAATAGTGTGTATCTGCCATTAATGATCTTTCCTGAAATATACGAAACCAGGGCATTTTATACCATTTCAGGCAGTATAACGCTGCTTTACTCTTTCCCGATCTCAGGTACAGCCAGAGAAGCGCTCATTAAAAAACCCGTATAGCGTCAGGCCATACGGGTTAACTGAGTGGTAAATACATCCCGATCAGATTCTGCGCGTGTCATCCACAGGAAGCGCGTCATCATTGGGCACAGCACCGTCATCCATGGGCAAATCTTCATCTGCACCGGGTGCCTGTCCATCATCGGGGATAGGCTGAATATCTTCTGGACGTTCTGACATATTTACCTCCTGACCCTGGGTTGGGTATTTTCAGTATAGGCACTGCTGTCTGACGCTCTGCGGCAGCCTGAGGGATATGTGCGCCAGCCGCAGAAAAAAAGATAAATGTCACACCACTCTTATTTAGCGTCTACGCGTTATTTCCCTTTATCTTCCCAGGGATCTTTCTTTTCATCTTCACTGCTGTCACGCGTACGGGGAATTTCGCCATGCTCATCCGGCGCGTCCTGAACCGGATGGTCATCCTCTTCATACGCATTTCCGGCAGAGGGGGCCGCTTCAGGCAATCCTTTGGCTACATCGCCCTCATGTTTACGCTCTTCATTACTGTTATGTTTGAACATGTTCGCCTCCTGTCATCAAGAACCTAAGTATAGGCAACAGAAGCAATGACGCCATGAATGGCGACGTCTGAGATAAAAATCTGGCCTTACAGCTGTTTTAATCAGGACGATAAAATTAAGCCAGCCGCTGCCGTCAGCGCACAGATTTATCAGCTAGGGTTAATGTGCAACGCCGGGTTGCCTGTTAATCAAGGAGTCTCTGATGAAGCTGTTTTTTAGTGGATTAATTATCTCTGCCAGCCTGCTGATGCTGGCCGGTTGTCAGCAGCCGGAACGCCCGCTGGGTCCGGATGGCCGCCCTGCTCCGCCGATGGAGCATCCGGTGCCCGGCGGGCCGATGAGTAAAGGCCCGGCAGGCCAGCCTGAAGCCTGAGCGCCTGCCAGGCGCTGGATTATTCTGTAGCCATCGGGATAGATGCTGTCGTCAGCAAAAAGTAAAAAGGCCACCCTGAGGTGGCCTTTTGCGTGGCAGAGATCGGTTATCTGTGAAGCATATCGTTATTCATTTTAAGCTTAGCTAACGTATTCATCGCCGCAGGGTTAAGAGCAACCATCGCTGTTTTACAGAATATGCACTTAGCACCCGCCGGATTCTTCTCAGAAACGTCAAATGCGGATTTGCGATACTGCGAGCCCAGACAGTGAGGGCAACGCATAGAAATTGAAACTGAAATAATTTTTATATCCTTTGGTTTAAAACGGCCTTTCGCGGCCTGTCTGTTTATTGTTAAGGGTACAGCATGACTCTTTTTTACAAAACTCACCCTTTGCTATAACAATATAGTACAAAAAAAGAGTTTTGCTGTGTTTTTAAGATCGATACGGACTAAAACATCTGTAACTGAGACAGCGCAACCTGAAGTTAGTGCGGCAGGTAAACCACTTTATTCTCTGAACTTAATCAGTTAGCGGTCTGTCAGCGTCACCGCCGTCACGCTGAATTCAGACAAAACGCAGGGCGATAATGCTATTTCAGAATAATCACCCGCCATGATTAAATTTGACGAAGTGTGATATCCGTCCTTGACTTTGTCTGTACATATCCGGGAGGGCGAACCATGACTGAGCTACTGCACATTATTTCTGTAGGCACACTCGTTGCAGGTATTTATCTGCTGGAGTGAGCGCTTTACCCGCTGCTGCGCGCGCTTTGCGGGCAGCAGCGGGCAAAGGAAAGGCCCTGCCGAAGCAGAGCCCTGAATTGGTGCGCCTGTTGATCATCATTGATTAGCAAACAGTCCGTCGTTAGATACGGCGCATTGAGTTGTCACCCTTTAAGCGTAGCCTGTTTCAGCAATAAGGCAAACTTTTAAATTGTTTTGTCCGGTTTATAAACTACAGAACGGAGCCAGTTACCGGCTGAGGCCTTATACTCAGCAAGATTGTTTATGTGATAATATCTGCATTATTCAGGTCAGGAATGTAAAGGAACCGCACATCGCGCACGGCAGATAATGAAAATTTTTATTGTAAACTTAAAAAGATCGGTCGAAAGACGGAATAAAATTGCATCCCAGCTTGATGCACTTAATCTTGATTACGAATTTGTCGAAGCGGTCGATGGCACACTCATGACAGCCGATGAAAGAGCTGCCGCAAGTGCACCGATTAATTACGCATTTTTACCCGGAGAGATTGGGTGCGCATTAAGTCATCAAAAAATTTACCAGAAAATCGTCGACAGCAATATTGAAGCGGCAATGATTCTGGAAGATGACATTATTTTCACTCGCGAAGCCAGGGACGTACTGGAAAAAATAAAGCCCGCCAGCCACAGACCAGAAGTGATCCTTTTTAGCCGTGCAAACAGTTATTTATTATCGCCTGTCTCTCATTTAACCCATAAACATGCTCTGCATAAAACGCTGCAGGCCACCACCACTCACTCATACGTAATTAACCACAAAGCCGCGCAATCTCTCTTAAAAAACCTGCATCCTGTCTGGATCACTGCAGATAAATGGACGCTTTTTGCAGAGCACGCGTTTGTAAGCGTTTTTTCAGTGGTCCCGCATCCGGTTCAGCTCTCCGAAGAGGCCAGCCAGTCTACAATAAACAGTAATAATGATATGAGTGAGATTGCCCGGCAAAAAAAGGTTATCTGGAATCAACTTATGTCATCACGACCGTTAAAAGCCAGGTTAAAACACCGTTTCCGGCGAGCGATCGTTCCACTGTTTTATAAAATAGTGGATCAGGGAAAGGGATAACGCTTCTGTTCTGTCAGGTAGCTGACTGACTATCCGCTAACGCCTGGATTTACCTGTTCAGAACCAGTGCGAGTGCCGTCCGGAGTGAGATGTCGGGTAAATGCTGGGAAACCCCTGAGTTATCTTTCAATAACAACCAGTTAAAAAAAGACCCAATACGATTCCTGTATCGGGTCCAGGGAAATGGCTCGTAGTGAGCCGTGCGCTAAAAGTTGGCATTTTTGAAGGCGAGGTGCCTTGCCTTTTAAAGGTAGTCCAACGGCGAACATTGTCCAGCAAGCAGCCTGAGGCGAGCCGGAAAGCTGCCAACTCTGTGATCGCGCTGGCACTACCAGACGCCTGCAACGCTTTTTGACGGCGGCGTCTGCCGGCTTTTACTTAACGCACAGCTGCTGCGCGCGATCGATAATCGGCTGCAGCGACATTTTACTGCCGGGATGCGCCTTATCATCTGCCAGGATAGTATTAATCGACTGCAGCGTGCCCTGCCCCGCATCGGCACGCGCCAGCGCTTTTTCATTCAGCGGGTACTGCAGTAGCGTGCTGGGGTTAATGGCAAACAGTGCGCCATCCTTTTCACAGGTCAGCATCACCTCTTCACGCGTGAAGGGCCACTTTGCCTTACCGATTTCAAAACGACTGACCGTAATAATTTCGCCCGCCAGCGCCTGGCTGCAGAGCGCCAGCAGCAGGCAGGCAGGAATCACTTTTTTCAGCAAAATATTGACCTCATTTCATCTTCACTGACACGGCAGGCAGACAGATTACCCGGCGGGTTTTCCGGCGCTGCCGCTGATGTGGCAGCAGGATACGCCGCCCGATTCAGCGTGTCGAGACCTGCAGTGCGATCCGGTTGCCCTTGATCCTGCTGCATGAAACCATTATTTTTGCCGCTGATTATCAGGAGAAAAGCATGCGTTATAATCTTGCACAGCTGTCGCAGGAAGAGAAAGACAAAGTCAACGTTGAGCTGGCGGCGGCAGGCGTCGCGTTCAAAGAGCGCTACAATATGCCGGTCGTGGCGGAGATGGTTGAACGCGAGCAGCCGG
>JAAIGF010131719.1_pt1 | contig 18302 bp, 16 predicted proteins | sample 6487441 | NCBI WGS metagenome assembly JAAIGF01 (sample SAMN13974129, study PRJNA590717) | phyllosphere metagenome | biome: pepper field; feature: multiple bacterial spot infested pepper fields; material: pepper leaves; isolation source: leaves from pepper fields | host: Capsicum annuum ... | reverse complement strand
CAGCATCTGGGTACAGGAACGGCAGAACAGAAACGTGCTGGAGATTGCCAAAGAAGCGGGTGCCTTATACGATAAATTTGTCGGCTTCCTACAGGATATGCAGCAAGTGGAAACACATATACAACGGGCTGCGGAAAAGCATCAGGATGCGATGAAAAAGCTTTCCACAGGCGCGGGAAATGTGGTTCGAAAAATAGAAAACCTAAAGGCGCTAGGCGCCAAAGCAAACAAGCAGATTGATAATCGCTTTTTGGAATAGCGAAAACGTTAAGCGGAGATCTTTTAGCTTTCGCACCTCCGCCTATCAGCAATTAACATGTTGCAGCGTTAGTAGCCTGCTGCAAAATCGTCTCCACGCGGATCTGCTCCGGCTTGAAGCTTTCCATTGGGCAGAACGATAATATTTTCCATGCGGCCAATACGGCCTCGTTTGTGTAAGGTGTATCCGTCTTTTTCCAAACTTTTGCGGACATCTTTCTGAATGGCTCTTTCCTCTATATCAATGCGGTCGGGTTTCCATTGATGATGGAAACGTGATGAAGAAACAGAAGATTGGGCATCCATATCAAATTCCAGCACATTTAAAATGCCTTGAAAAACAGATGTAATGATGGTGGAACCTCCCGGCGTTCCGATCACCATCTTAAGCTTTCCCTTTTCCTCAACGATAGTCGGTGTCATCGCGCTAAGCATACGTTTGCCGGGCTCTACAGCATTTGCTTTCCCACCAAGAAGTCCATATAAATTGGGCGTTCCCGGCTTAACTGAAAAATCGTCCATTTCGTTGTTCAACAGGAAACCTGCACCATCTACCCATACTCCCGCGCCGTACGATCCGTTTAAGGTAGTGGTCAACGAAACTGCATTACCTTCTTTGTCTACAATACAGAAATGCGTGGTTTCTTCTGATTCATAACCCGGAAATTTGCTTGCTTTTACACGGTCGCTCGGTGTGGCTTTTTGCAAATTAACTTTGCTCATACGCGCTTGGTTCAGTGCTTTATCGGTAAGATAAGCAACCGGGACATCATAAAAATCAGGATCTCCAAGATGTGTTGCCCGATCAGCATAGACACGTCGCTCGGCCTCCACCATAACGCGTACGGTACTGTCCGATTGGTATCCCCATTGTTTTAAAGGATATTTTTCGACAGACTGTAGCAGAGCTAGCAATGCGATGCCGCCGCTGGAAGGTGGGGGCATCGAGATAATGTTATATTGTTTATAGGTACCTTCGATTGGTTTTCGCCATACCGCACGATAACTGGAAAGATCGGCTTCCGAGATAATGCCGTTACCACGCTTCATTTCCGCAACGATCAACGCTGCCGTTTCTCCACTGTAAAATCCGGCGCTACCTGATGTGGCGATACGTTTTAAGGTGCCTGCAAGTTGTTGCTGAACAAAAATATCGTCTTTTTTCCAAGGTGCATCGCGGATGATGGCGGCGCCATTTTTGTTTAATTTCTTGAAATGCGCTTGCATCTCGTTAAACTCATTAGCCTGCTGTTCGGTAAGTGCAAAACCTTTTTTCGCAAGTGCTACGGCCGGCGCCAATAAGGCTGACCACGGTAAGCTTCCGTACTTTTTGTGCGCTTCTTCCATACCAGCCACCGACCCCGGAACGCCCGCAGCAAGATGCCCATCTAGGCTCAATGTGCTGATAGGTTCACCTACGCTATCGAGATACATATCACGATATGCCTTTGCCGGAGCTTTCTCTCGGAAATCTAGCGATGTTACCTCGCCACTATGGCTGCGGTAAACCATAAAACCGCCCCCGCCAATATTACCGGCATTGGGATAAACAACAGCAAGGGCGAACTGGACGGCAATCGCGGCGTCGATAGCATTACCGCCTTCTTTTAAAATAGTATTCCCCACTTCGGATGCTAGGGGATGTGCGGTAACAACCGCCCCGTTTTTAAATTCTTTGCTCTTCTGCGCCTGCTGTGCGTTTTGACGAACTTGGCAGGAACTGATGAAGAACAGAACAAGCAATAAGGTGGAAATTCTTTTCATACCGTAAATATAATGGAAAAGGCCTGTTCCAAGTGAATCAATTTTTTATATAAATCCTCGGTTTTCGGGGATAGTTTGGTAACTTTAGGCAAAGATGATGTCGGTAATCCACCCTAATTAAAAACTTATGAAAAAGATCATGCTTTCCTTCGCGTTTTTATGTTGTATGGCTACGGTTTTTGGACAGCGCGTTCGAATTTTATCCTACAATATTCACCATGGAAACCCACCAGCAGTATCGGGAAAAATTGATTTGGATGCGATAGCCAAGGTGATTCTCGATTCTGGGGCTGATCTCGTGGGGATACAGGAGGTCGATGTGCGTATTCCGCGCTCGCGGCGTGTCGACCAGGCACATCAACTCGCCCAACTGACGGGTATGCATTACTACTTTTCAAAAGGAATCGAGTATGAAGGAGGCGAATACGGAACGTTGATTCTATCCAAATATAAGATCATTGGAAGCAGGCGTTACGAACTCCCTATGCCTGAAGCCGGAGAGCGTAGATCATTGGCTGTTGTAGATGTGATTCTGCCCACCGGAAAAACGATATCTTTCGCAAATACACACTTAGATCTGTCGGAAAGAAATAAGGTAGCTCAGGCGGGATACATCAATGAGCTCGGCGATTGGTATGACCGGCCGCTGATCTTGGTGGGCGATTTAAATGCTGAGCCACAGAGTCAGGCCATCGCCGTATTGGAGACCTATTTCAGTCGTAACGTAGAGAGCAACGGACCGACACATCCCAACCAGCAGGCGAAATCAGAGATCGACTATATCATGGTTGGGAAGCATTGTAAGTTTATTTGGAGAGCATACAACACCATCGCGAGCGATGCTTCCGATCATTTGCCTGTTTTCGCAGAGATTGAGTTTAAATAATCTGCCGGACGACGCTTAACTGTATTGAATAATCATTAACCCTTTAGTTTTTCATTGTTCTTGTGTCTCTCGGCATCGCGAATGGATTTTTTTTGCAGGTTTTTTGTGAGGGCCTCGGTCAAGTCGATGCCCGTTTGGTTGGCTAGGCACATCAGTACGAATAGTACATCGGCCATTTCGTCAGCCAAATCTACTTGCTCATCCGATTTTTTAAAAGATTGCTCGCCATATTTTCTGGCCATGATGCGGGCAACTTCGCCGACTTCCTCCATCAATATAGCCGTGTTGGTAAGTTCATTGAAATAACGGATTCCGGTACTGTTAATCCATTTATCGATAAGGTCTTGGGCTTCTTTTATAGTCATGTTCTATTCGTTGATACTTAAAAATTATCCTTGTCTTTTGTATTCATAATGATGGTAATAGGCCCATCATTGCGTAGGTCTATTTTCATGTCAGCACCAAAAATACCCATCTGTACATTTTTATGCAGGAATGTGCTGAGCATTTCGCCCATTTTCTGATAGAGGGGTTCCGCAGTGGCCGGCTTTGCCGCACGAATAAACGATGGCCTGTTGCCTTTTTTTGTTTGTGCAAATAGGGTGAATTGAGAAATCAATAAGATATTGCCATTGACATCTTGGATGGATTTATTCATCAATCCCGCTTCATCGGAAAATATGCGTAGGTTGACCAATTTTTGAGCTAGCCATTCTAGGTCTTGCATGTTGTCTTCTTCCTCAACACCCAATAGGACGAGTAGGCCAAGCTCAATCGCTCCGGTGCAGGTGCCGTCGACAGTGCAGCTGGCTTGTGCGACGCGTTGTATTACTGCTCTCATGCTGTGCAAAGTAGAAATTAAAAAGTAGAAATTAAAAAGTCAGCCATGGAAAATCAAACGGAGTTTTCGCAAGAGGAATGGTATCTCTCCGGTTTTTGCTGCATGGTGTAGAAAAAAATGCCTTGCTAAAACTAACAAGGCATTTTTCTGCGATCTCGACAACCTAAAATCTGATGTTTAAGCCGAATAGGAAATTTGTTTCGGCCTGTGGGTAATAGGCGTTTCCAAATAGTCGTGATCCATCAACCTCGGAGATACCGCCATAGGTATAGCCATGGGATTCATACTTTTCGTTGAAAATATTGTTAACAGCGATGTTGGCATCGATATGTTGGATGCCTAAAAGCGAAAATCCATAACGTAGACGTAGGTTGTTGACAAAGAATGGGGCAACACTACGGTCCACAGAACTGGTGTTGTCTAGATATTGTCTAGATACATACTTGCTGGCAAGTGCGAGCTCCAACGGCGCTATCGGCCGATACGAAAATTCATTTGAGAGGATAACCGATGGTGAGAAGGAAATATTTGTTGATCGGTATTGATTTTCTACCTGCGGTGCCGATGTCGCTTCCCAGTTTTCATCAAGAACACTTAGGTATTCCGTGTAATTTTTAATCTTATTCTCGCTTAAGCCTGCCGTAGCTTTCCATAAAAATTGCTGAGATATTTTCCAGGCTGCATCCAATTCAAGGCCTATACGGTAACTTTTTGGCACATTCTCGCGAATAGAGCCTCCGACATCATTTATTTCGCCCGTCAATACCAACTGATCCTTGTAGAACATTCCGTAAGCGTTGGCACCGATGTTTACGTGCTCCGTGCGTAGACGATAACCGGCTTCTACGTTGTGCATCTTTTCGGCTTTAGGGCGGGCATTAGCTGAAGAAGCAACATAATCGTCGCGGACAGGCTCTTTGCTTCCATAAGCATACGAGCTGTAGAAATTTGCCCGTGACGAAAGTATGTACGTTGCACCTACCTTCGGATTGAAGAAATGGTGCTTCACATTGACATCTGCAAGTTGCCTGTTGTGATCAAAACCTTCAAACGTGTAATCCACAAAACGATATTGCAGATCGGTATACAGATGGAGATTCCCAAATTGCCCATTCCATTTACCATATACGTTGACATCGTTCTTCTCGGCATCATTAAAGTAATACTTATCGCCCAGTTGACTGTTTGATGCATATTGTGCCCAAATGACGTTGCCGTAGTGATCTCCACGATATTGATTTGCGGCTCCGCCAAAAATAATATTATGGCGCTCGTTGACTTTATGGCTCACGGAAAAAACAGTACCGTAGAAATGATTGTCCAGCCAACGTTGCCGGATTAGATCGGTGCTGTTGATAGTGGTATCGCGGATGTTTATGGGTGCTAGGCCGTAGCCGTCAAAAGATTCTCCTGTCTTATATTCTTCATAATAACCCTTTCCACGGGTGTAGTGCAGAGCCACATTCAGTGTCGTTTGCGCTGAAGCAAAGTAGTTGTAATGTAGATGATGGTGCGTTTGCGTGTAATTATCTGTTTGGTTTGCATACTCGAAGCCATTGTACCGACGATTGGTTTCCAAAAGTTCTTCGGGCACGCCATCCCAAGCTTGATAGGTTTTCTCTTTACCCGAGAAAATCGTGGCCTTCAGCTGATGCTTCGCCCCATAATATCCAGCATCAAAATAGAATGATTTTAGATCAGATGTTGCACGGTCTATATATCCATCGGAGCTTATCCGCGATAGGCGTCCATTGAAAGCAAACTTATCGTTTATCAGTCCTGATCCGACTTTTACCGTGTTTTTCCAAGTATTATAGGATCCAAATGTATTGTTCAGTTCAGCATAGGGGTTGGTCTCTAAGCCGTCGGACTGAATGTTTAGCGATGCCCCGAAGGCTCCGGCACCATTGGTGGATGTTCCTATGCCGCGTTGAATTTGGATACTTTCTGTGCTGGAGGCGAAATCGGGTAAGTTAACGAAGAAAGAACCCATGCTTTCCGCATCGTTAAGCGGGATGCCATTTAAAGTGACGTTTATTCGTTGATTGTTCGATCCGCGGATAGTCATGTTGGTATAGCCGATGCCCGCGCCAGCATCTGATCCGACGACGACAGAAGGTGTTTGATCCAGCAGGTACGGGATGTCTTGGCCTAGATTGGTGCGCCGCAAATCTTCCTTTGATATGTTCTTGTAGGTAGTAGCCGAGTTTTCGGTGGCGCGGGTGGCCATAACCAATACTTCGCCCGTAATGCGATTGTTGGGTTGTAGAATAACTTGGATGCTATTTTCCTGCGTAGGATCGATATGCTTGGCGAAAGCACCGTAACCTACATAACGAACCTTAAGTGTGGTTGATTGTGCGCGCAGGTTGTTGAAGGTGACGGTACCTTCATCGTTTGTTGATTGTGTGAGACCTTGCATCTCAACGGTTGCTCCAATAAGAGGTTTTTGGTCGAATGTCTTTACTGCGACTGTAAATGATGTTTGACCGAAGGTTAATATTGCACACATGCAATAAGCGAGCGTAACCCATCCATACTTCAACATAAAAAATGTAATTAAGAAAGTTAAACCAACTATTACCAGGGGTTACTAATAGCTATTTATTTAACTAAACCTTTTCCCTCCGCCAGCATTACCTGGATCAGGTGCGTCCCCTAAACATTTGGGACTGGGTATAATCTCAGCCTGTATTTGTGTTAAAAAAACAAGGCACCCCTTTTGATGGCAGCAAAAGTAAGCATTAATTTTATAAACACAAATTGTTAATCTTTTTTTTAAACATGCTAAATGTAATTTTAAATTACTAATGGTTGTTGTTTTTAGAATAAAATTTATAAATTAGCAAATGTATTTTCTCTAAAAGTAGTAGTGAGCGGTTGTTCTATGAATGTAGGATTTCTTTTCATACACAAAAATTTAGTTTTGTAGGGCGATGAGGTATATTTCAGCGAGTATGGTGGTTCCCGTAGTGGGCAACTTTTTGAAGAACGGAGTGGTGGCGATCGATGAATCGGGCGTCGTTACCGGCGTTTACGAACAAAATGACGTGCGTATTCTTCACAAAGAGAAAGAAATATACGACGGGGTGCTGATACCGGGTTTCGTCAATGCACATTGCCATATCGAATTGTCGCATATGTTGGGCAAAACAAAGAAGGGAACAGGACTTCCCAAATTTTTGTCCGAGATCATTAAGATGCGTACATCCCCAGAAAAGGAAATTATGGAAGCTATCGCGCAAGCCGACAAGCAGATGTGGGAGAACGGAATACAGGCCGTCGGAGATCACGTAAATACCGCATTTTCAGCAGAGGTTAAGGCCAACAGCGCAATTACTTATCACACGTTTGTGGAAATTATGGCTTTGACGAAGGAGGATATACAACCCCGTATAGACAAGGCGAGGGATATTGAATTTTATTTTAATGCCAGTCATGCCTCTATAACGGCGCATGCGCCTTATTCGTGCTCGAAAGAATTGTTTAAGGCATTTCGGAAAGCAGTAAATGAAGATAATATCTTTAGTATACACAACCAAGAGAGTGACGAGGAAAATAAGCTTTTCAGGTATCGCGAGGGCGGATTTCTTGATTTCTACAAAGAAATGGGCTTTAATGCGGAGGGCTTTAGAGCACAAGCCCGCAATTCGGTGCAGTCGTATCTGCCGCATCTGCCAAAAAATAACAGACTGATCTTAGTGCACAACACGTTTACCTCGTTAAAGGATATCGATTTTGTCAATAGGCAGGGGCGGGATGTATATTACTGTATTTGTCCAAAAGCGAATCTCTATATCGAAGGAAAATTGCCTAAAATATTAAATTTCCTTCTGGACACAAATGTTATGGTCATTGGTACCGACAGTCTGGCCGCTAACGATACGCTTGATATTTTGGATGAAATGAAAGTCTTGGTTCGTTATTTTGAACATTTGGATTTTATGCAGATTTTGGCTTGGGCGACCCTGAATGGTGCGAAAGCGCTAGGGCTTGAGCGTACTCTTGGCTCCATTGAGGTGGGCAAACGGCCAGGGCTCATCCTACTTGAGGGTATGAACAACCTGCGTTTACATGATCAGGTGACCCTAAAAAGAATCGCTTAGTTTGTTGGGATTTCTTGTGTACATTTGCTGTTGATGAAGCATTTGAACATACAGGTTTTTGGCAAGGTACAACATGTCTATTTCCGATTAACGACGAAATCGGTCGCTGACCAACTAGGGGTTAAAGGTTTCGTGATGAATAAACCAGACGGTAGTGTTTATATCGAGGCAGAAGCCGACGACTTTGCATTGACTTCCCTGTTGGACTTTTGTCAAGAAGGGCCGGATCGTGCGGAGGTGACAGACGTTATATCCACGGAAGGCGATCTGCGTGGATTTAAGAATTTCGAAATTTTGAAAAGAATCAAATAATACTTCCTGGTGTCTGTTGTTAAAAGATTTTTAGGTGATACCGCAGTTTATGGACTGTCCACGATCGTTTCACGTTTGCTCAATTTCGTGTTAACACCGCTGTTTACCGCGAAATTCTCCGCATCGCTGTATGGTATCTTTACAAATGTCTATTCTTGGTCAGCATTTATTAACACGTTCTTAGCCTTCGGGATGGAGACAACCTATTTTCGATATCTACAGAAAGTGAATGCCCAAGATCGACCTAAGGTTGCCAACAATACTTTTTTAATTACCCTAATTACGGCTGTTACTTTTTTAGTGTGCTTAGTTTCGCTGCTGAATCCGATAGCGGCTTGGTTTGGCCGGAAAGGGATGCAACCCGTCTCGGATTATAAATTTTATGTGTTATGCATGGGACTAACCTTAGCTGCAGATGCCTTGGCAGTCGTTCCATTCGCGAAATTACGTTCGCAAAATAGGCCTATTCGCTACGGTATTTTGAAGTTTTGTAATATCTTGGTCTTCGTAGGCCTCAATATCATGTTTTTGCTGGTCTTACCTTGGGTTTTGGGAAAGTATGGTGTTTATCAGGACTATTTTTCTTGGTTTCGCGAGGGGTGGTTGGGATATGTCTTTCTTTCAAATTTGGTCGCCAGTGTGGTGACGCTTTTAATGTTAATGCGAGAGATGAAAGGAATTAAACTTCGCATGAACATTGCGATGGTGCGGTCCATGCTGTCCTACAGTTTTCCGATTTTTGTGGCCAACGTTTCCTTCATTATAAACGAGCATCTTGATAAGATCTTAATGCCGAGCTTGCTTCCCGAACAGATTGGCGAACGCGATTTAGGTATTTATGGGGCGATAGGTAAAATTGCGATTTTCCTCAGTATTTTCGTTCAAGCTTTTAGGCTGGGGGCTGAGCCGTTTTTCTTTTCCTATGCAAAAAACGAAAATGCCCGAAAAACATATGCGTTGATCATGGAATACTTCGTTATAGCTATGATGCTGGTGATGGTCGGCTTATCCATGAATATTGAATGGTTAAAGTACTTTATTGAAGGAGGTAGTGCGAAGGAAACGGCAGAATATTGGTCGGGTATAGGGTACATCCCTATTATATTGTTTAACTATGTTCTGCTCGGGATATACATGAACCTTTCCGTTTGGTATAAGCTTTCTGATCAGACGAGATATGGCCTATATATATCTGGTTTTGGTGCGATCATTACCGTGGTGTTATGTTACCTCGTTATCCCGCACTGGAGTTATGTGGGCGCGATCTTGATCACATCTGTTGCTTATATTACGATGTTGGCATTATCCTACTATTGGGGACAAAGAAACTATGCAATTCCCTATGATCTCAAGAAGATACTGGCGCATATGTGCATAGGATCATTACTGGTCTACCTGAATTATGCGTTTTTTAGTCGTAACGCTTGGTCGGGAAACGCCTTCCTTTTGTTGTATATGCTCCTAATTTTTGTTACCGAAAGGAAGTTTGTTTTAAGAATACTTCGGAAATAGGCATTCGACAGGGACAGCGCTAAAGCGAAAAAAGGTCGTTTTCTAGGAAACAACCTCTTCTGCAAATTTATCATTAATTTCTTCGAGTACTTCCAGTATCTCTTGGTGATTTTGTAACCCTACGAGCTGCATGCGGTATTCTTTAAAATTTGGGATGCCTTTAAAGTAATTAGCATAATGTCTACGCATTTCGAATATACCCGTCTTCTCGCCCTTCCATTCAATGGATTTTGTGAGGTGCGTCTTGCAAACTTCCACGCGTTCGGCAATGGTCGGGCCCTCCAATCGTTCTCCGGTTTGAAAGAAATGTTTAATCTCTCGAAATATCCAAGGATACCCGATTGATGCGCGGCCAATCATGATACCATCCACTTCAAACTCTTGACGCCAAGCGGCGGCTTTTTCTACCGAGTCTACATCGCCATTTCCGAAGATGGGAATTTTAACCCGTGGATTTTGCTTGACATCTCGAATCATGCGCCAATCAGCTTGGCCCTTGTACATTTGAGCACGCGTGCGTCCGTGGATGGCTAAAGCCTTTATGCCTATATCTTGTAGACGTTCGGCAACCTCGTAAATATTTTTAGTGTTGTCATCCCAGCCCAGTCGTGTTTTTACCGTTACGGGCAGATGTGTGGCTTCCACGACGGCTTTCGTCATGGCTACCATTTTGTCCACATCCTGTAAAAGAGAGGAACCAGCTCCTTTACAAACGACGTTTTTAACAGGGCAACCGTAGTTGATATCGATTAAATCTGGATTGGCTAAAGTGCATATTTCGGCAGATTGGCGCATATGCTCAATATCCGATCCAAAGATCTGTATCCCGATAGGGCGTTCGTATTCAAAAATATCTAATTTTTGTCTTGATTTAGCAGCATCCCGAATAAGGCCTTCAGACGAAATAAACTCCGTATACATCATATCAACGCCGTTCTGTTTGCACACGTAACGGAATGGAGGGTCGCTCACATCTTCCATTGGTGCCAACAACAACGGAAATTCCCCTAAATCAATATGTTCTCCTATCTTAACAGCCATCGATCAATTTTTTACAAAGGTACGAAAAAATTAAAATCGGAAATGCTCTTTATGCCGTACGCTTAAATGCGCAATCGTTCAGATGGTCATCGACCATGCCTACAGCTTGCATGAATGCGTAGCAAATGGTTGTTCCGAAAAATTTAATGCCTCGTTTTTTTAGGTCTTTGGCGATAGCGTCTGATTCCGCGGTATGTGTCGGGGCCGACCCCATGTCCGGTAGTGAATTAACAAGGCGGCGCTTGTCTGGCATAAAGCTGTACAGATAATTGTAGAACGATCCGAACTCTTCTTGTATCGCCATAAAAACCTGTGCATTTTTTACCGTTGCTTCTATCTTGCCACGATGTCGAATAATGCTACTGTCTTGCACCAGTTCTTCAATCTTTTCGGCACCGTACTGCGCTACCAATTGATAGTCGAAATTACTGAAAGCTTTACGGTATCCCTCGCGGCGGCGTAGGATGGTGATCCAACTGAGTCCTGCCTGCGCGGATTCTAGTACTAAAAACTCAAAGAGCGTTGCATCGTCGTGCACAGGTTTGCCCCACTCTTCATCGTGGTATTTCATATACAGTTCATCGGTTCCACACCAAGGGCAACGGATATGTTCGGCTTGCTTCATGTTTTTCGTTTTTTAGCTTAATAATATTATCCTAACTTTACACCAAAGTAAGTAAAAATTTTACATGTATTGGTTGAAACGTATCGTCTTCAGTAGTCTATTTTGTGTGTTTTCGCTGCTCGGCTTTTGTCAGGTAGATGCAGTGGATAGGCGTGTTACTCAAGATAGTGTTGCTGTTAATGCGGCACCGTTGGATACCTTCGACTATATCTTTCCGCCAAAAGATAGACCACATGAATTGTTGCAGTACTTTCTTGCTGAAATAGGAGAGCGTAGCGTGAGCTTAGAAAAAAGCTTAGCTTTTGGAAAGGAAAAAGGTGCAACAGCAAGTGTGCAAGGGTTGGAAAAGAGGGCGCGCCCGACTTGGGTTTTGCTCAGTGTGTTCGGTTTATTTCTAGCGGTAGGTGTTGTTCGTTTACTTTTTCCGGGGGACTTTGCCATGATTGTGCAGGCTTACTACAGCGAACGAACCCTGCAGCAAATAAGTAAGGAGGACAATATGCTTACCTCTTGGCCATACATACTGCTTTACCTGATTTTTAGCCTGGCTTTAGGTCTGTTTATTTTACTGTTAGATTCCGCTTTCCTGCACCATGATGCGCTGAACTGGAATAATTACTTGCGAACGACCGCTGTTGTAGCGCTGTTGTTTATGCTGAAGATTATCTTGATTCGATTTATATCCTTTGTGTTTGAAATTGGTCGCGTTGTGCGCGAGTATGTAACCGTTTTATACCTTGTATACTTTAATAGTATGCTGTTTCTAATGCCCATGCTGTTGGCTGTTACACTGATACCTGCGAACTATTTTAAATTTGTGTTAATTTTATTTAGTGTTGTCGTTGCTATGTTGTTTATTTATAGGTTTTTGAGGACCGCTTTTCGTCTTTTTGGTAATCTTAAATTTTCGATTTTTTATTTAATTCTGTATCTTTGCGCACTCGAAGTAGCGCCGATTTTAATATTGGTAAAAACATTGAGCAATTAAAAAAATTGAATATGCAAGTAGATGTAGCAAGAGCTAAGAAGGTAAAGAGCATTTTAGTTACGTTGCCAAAACCTGAAAATGACAAGTCTCCTTATTTTAACTTGGCGGATAAATATAACCTGAAGCTAGATTTTAGAGGGTTTATCCACGTGGAAGGCGTTCCTGCTAGGGACGTTCGCAAAGACAAGGTTAATTTTTCCGATTTTTCTGCCGTGATTTTTACCAGCAAAAATGCTGTGGACCACTTCTTCCGCGTGTGCGAAGAAATGCGTTATGAAGTGTCTGCTGAGATGAAGTATTTTTGTATTTCGGAAACCATTGCTCTATATCTTCAAAAATATATCCAATACCGCAAGCGAAAGATTTTCTTTGGCAAGCAAACGGCTAAGGATTTGGAAGAGGTGTTAAAAAAGCATAGCAAAGAGAAATTCTTGTTTCCTTGCTCTGATGTAGCCAATGAAGAAACCCAAAAATGGTTGCAGGATAATGGCTATAACTTTACGCCAGCGGTACTTTTTCGTACGGTAATCAGTGATATTAAAGATTTGCAAGATGTGTTTTACGATGTGATTGTATTTTTTAGTCCTTCCAGTGTGCAATCTTTGTATGAAAACTTTCCCGACTTCAAGCAAAATAATACGCGTATTGCTGCTTTCGGGGCAACGACCCAGCAAGAGTTGCTGAAGCACGATTTGATCCTCGATATTCCTGCGCCAACGCCGGAGGCTCCCAGTATGACCATGGCCGTTGAGCAGTATATTAAGCAAGTAAACAAATAAGTCAGGTAAAATCCTATATAGAAAAAGGGTCGGAAAAACTTCTCCGACCCCTTTTTTGTACCATTATTTATGCGGATGTAGTTACTGCGATTATTGACTAGGAGGTTTCTATGTAGCTCGTTTGCATCTACACGCGTGATTGCTGTTGCTCGGATTTAAATGGCCTGCAACTAACTTTAATAAAACGCTCCTTGGAATGGAAAAGTGTTTTCCATTCATAGTTCACTTTAGTAAGTATAACAACGCAGGCGGATAAGGCTAATTCGCCTGAAGGATCGCGCGCTACTTGAATGGAGATGCTTTATCACGCTAATTTTTCTTCTGCGCCGCTGTCGTTTCATTGGGTTAAAAAGGAAGTTAGCATTTGAGCTATCTAAATTCTAAAAAAGGAATTGTACTAATTAATGGTTTATTTATATCTTTAGGAGATTTTTACACTGAAAAACAGACATTCCACGCTTATGAGATTGCATCGATACCACGTATTGGTTGTGTTAATTCTTTGCCTGACAACGCTTTTTAGCTGTAAGGGGCCGACGAATTCAGGTGAATTGGTCGGTGTAAGGCTTAACAAATTGAAAGCAAATAAGACACCTCATGGCATGGTTTTAATTCCCGGTGGTACTTTTATCATGGGGCAATCCGATGAGGACATTACTTTTTCGCAAACCGCCCAAAATAGACAGGTAACCATCGCTTCATTCTACATGGATGACACGGAGATATCGAATAGCGAATACCGTCAATTTGTAAATTGGGTGCGCGACTCCATTCTTATTACTAATTTTTTAGCGGATGACAGTTATTTCATACAAGGCAATAATGATGAGCGATACATTGATTGGAAAAAAGTGAACAGCAGTTCGCCCTGGAATACGAAAGATCAGGCCGTTCGGGATCGTTTATCCAGCATGTATTACCAAGGTGAGGACCGTATTTTTGGCAAGAATGAACTCGATGTGCGCCTTTTAAAATATCATTTTGAATGGTTTGACCTGCGTGCGGCAACCGCCGCTCGAGGCGATCGCAGCCGCTCGCGTTCGGAGTTTATCATGCGTGATACCATGTTGATCTATCCGGATACGACCGTTTGGTTAAATGATTTTAGTTATGCACAGAATGAGCCTATGGTGGAAGGTTATTTTTCGCATCCTTCTTACGACGATTATCCGGTCGTGGGTGTAACCTGGCGACAAGCGCAGGCATTTAACACCTGGCGTACACGCTTGTTCAATAATGCTGCTGCTTCTAACAAGCAAATGGAGCGTTTGCCTTATCAATTGCCGTCTGAAGCAGAGTGGGAGTATGCTGCTCGTGGCGGTAAAGTAGGGATGCAGTTTCCTTGGGGTGGTCCCACCGCACGTAATGCGAAAGGATGTCTGATGGCTAATTTTAAACCCGGACGCGGAAATTATATGGATGATGGTGCCGCCTATACAGCACCAGTTTATTCTTACTGGCCAAATGATTTTGGATTGTATAATATGGCTGGCAATGTTGCCGAATGGACGCAGTCCAGTTACAATGAATCCGCAAATTCATTCGTACATGATATGAACCCAACCTATACCTACCATGCAAAAGCCTCTGATCACGAAACATTAAAACGAAAAGTGATCCGTGGAGGTTCCTGGAAGGATGTAGGTTTCTTTCTGCAAAATGGTGCTCGTCAATATGAGTATCAGGATACCGCTAAATCCTATATCGGTTTTCGCTCTGTAACCCGCTACGTGGGTGTAGCGAATCGATAGTTTATCATAATCAACTTATACTTTTAAGATCTAACTAAACATGGCAAAGAAAAGAAAATTTAAATTGGGTATTAATACGTTGATCAATTGGGGCGCAACGGTGGTGATTATTGGATTAATGTTTAAAATTCTTCATTTCAAGGGTGGAGAGTGGATGATCGGAATCGGTCTTGCTGTAGAGGCATTGCTGTTCTTTATAATGGGGTTTATACAGTCAGAGCCTGAGCCTGATTGGACAAGAGTTTATCCGGAGTTGGATGAAGACTTTCGTGGTGAACTGCCCCAGCGCTCAACGGCAGTCCCTGCCTTGGCGCAACCAGTGGCCGTTGGCAATACCGCTGCGCTAGATAAGTTGCTACAGGATGCAAAAATTGATGAAAATCTGATCGGTAATCTTGGTGATGGACTACGTACTTTTGGCGATAAAGTGGCCGCGATAGGGAAGGTGGCAGATACGGCAGCAGCAACCAACCAGTTCGCCGATAAGCTAAATGCAGCTTCTACAGGTGCTGCGCAGTTGAGCCACGCTTTTGAGCGTGCTGCAGCTGATTTGCAGACATTCAATGATTCTTCTGCAGATATGCAACAATTTAAAGAACAAGTAAGTACATTCAACAAAAACCTAAGTTCGCTGAATGCGATCTATGGTAATATGTTGTCAGCGATGAATACCAATCGCGCGTAGCGGTGGGAATTATAAATTGTTCTTATTTATTGATGAAGATATATTATGGCAGGTAAGAAAGAGACGCCGAGACAGCGCATGATCGGGATTTTATATTTGGTGCTGCTGGGCTTGGTCGCACTAAATGTAAGCGATTCTATTTTGGATGCTTTTAAAAATCTGGGCAATAGTTTAGGCACGTCCACGCAGAATACGCAGGCAGGAATTGACAATATGTTCTTGGCTTTCCGCGAAACAAAGTTGAAAGAGAACCCCGAGCGCGCACAGCCCATACTTAACAAAGCGGAGCAGGCGCAGGCACTGGTGCAAAAATTGACTAATAAAGTAACCGAGCTCAACACGTTGCTTACCAGCGAAGGTGGTGGCATGGATGAGGAAACCGGCGATGTCAAATACCGCGGATCTACGGATATATCAGCACGGCTGATGATTAACGAAGGCCGCGGCACGGAACTACGCGAATTGGTGTCGGCAACAAAAATTGCCCTATTGAAGCTAACGAATAATGAGATTAGCTTGACCTTAGATGCGGATGATCCGGCTGCAAGAGCGGGTATCAAAAAAACTTGGGAAGAGGCTAATTTTGGGGACGGTATTCCGCTGACTGCAGCAATTACCGCGCTAGAAAAGATAAACGCAGATGCAAAGAATGCAGAATCAGCCGTGGTAAAACATATTTTTGGAAAGATGGATCAGGCGGTGGTAAACCTCGATAAATTTGCTGCTGTTGCCGTCGCGCCAACATCCTACCTTATTCAAGGGCAGCCTTACACAGCCAAGGTTTTTCTAACAGCTTATGATTCTAAGGCGAGCCCCCAAATAACGGTTGGTGGGAGTAGCCTTCCGGTGAGTGAAGGACAGGGACTTTATCAGGTCAATACCGGTTCGCCGGGTGTTTTCACTTGGCAGGGAACGATACGTGTGCAACAAACGGATGGTAGTGTGAAAACTTATCAAACGGAGCCTATGACCTATCAGGTAGCCAAGCCTTCCGCGGTAGTGTCTCCCGATGCGATGAACGTGCTGTACATTGGTGTCGACAACCCTATATCTGTCTCTGCACCGGGTATCGCCAGCGAGAACTTAGTGGTATCGGGTACTGGCGTATCGATCACTAAAGCCGGTGCTCGCTATATTGCGCGCGTTAGCAATGCTGGTGAAGCGACGGTGAATGTTTCGGCGCGGGTAGATGGTAAGTCACAACAAATAGGAAGTTCTAAATTCAGGGTCAAACGTATTCCAAAGCCAACGGCGCGGGTAGCGGGAAAAACAGGCGGACGTATTTCGGCGGCGCAACTGCGTGGGCAGAATGTTGTATCGGCCTCTTTGGAAAATTTTGAATTTGATGCTAAATTTAAAATATCGAAATTTAACATGTATATCGCAAAACCGAGGGTAGATCCAATAGGGCCTTATCAGGCCGCCGGCTCCTCGTTTTCTGCGCAAATGAAGACTGGTTTGGGCGGAGTTGCGGCAGGATCAGTAGTAATGATCTACGACATTGTGGGTGTAGGGCCTGATGGTGTTGCTCAAAACTTGGATCCGATCACGTTCCAGGTAACGAATTAGAGTGAAAAAATTTGCTGAGATGAAGAAAATTGTAGTTTCATTGATCGCGATAGCGTATTCTTTCGTTGCGTTAGCACAACAGGAGAATCTTTCCAACAGTACAAAGCCGATCCACGCAGAAGAGCCCGTGGATGGCTATCTTAAGAAAACCGATTTGGAAAACCGGAAAGTTATTCCTTATGCGAATATCCGACAAACTGATATTGCCTATTCTAAAAGGGTATGGCGAGAGATCGACTTGCGCGAGAAGATGAATAAAGCGTTTGCATCACCTAAATCTAGATTGATCGATATTATAATCGATGCGGTGATGAAAGGTGAACTAACTGCATATGATCCTACACCAACCGAAAATGACCCTAACGGGGATAGTTTTAAGAATGTGCTTCCTATTGATCAAGTGATGGCTCGGTTTGGTGGAGACAGTGTCTTGGTGGAGGAGTATAATGAAAACAATGAGGTGATATCTTCGCGCTACGAATCGAAAAGTTTCAGTGGAGATAACGTGGTTAAATTTCGGATTAAAGAAGATTGGATTTTTGACAAACAGCGCTCCGTTTTTGAACCGCGTATTGTAGGTATCGCACCTTTGATTGTGCCGCAGATACCGGGCATGGACAGTAACGTGGGTTTACAGCCAGCCGATGCTGCCGCGGGACAACCGACAAATAGCGATCCATTCGATCCATTCGCTGTTCCTGCCGTTCAGGAGAATAATGCCGATGATACGGAAGCGACGCCCAATGTGCCCATGCCAACAACCAACAATGCTTTTGTGCCACAGGTAGACCCCACCCCGGCATTTTGGATCTATTTTCCGGAGGCCCGGCATATTTTCGTGAATAAAGAAGTGGTAAACCGGAGCAACGATGCCACAGGTCTTAGCTACGATGATGTTTTTATTAAGCGTATGTTTGCCAGCTATATTGTCAAAGAATCCAATCCAGAGGATTTGCGCATAAAGGATTACCTAAAGGATGGCGTAGAACGTCTTTACGAGTCGGAACGCATAAAAAAATCATTGATGGACTACGAGCAGGATTTGTGGTCTTATTAACGAAAAAAGATGACTGCCAGTCATTGCTGAAAGCAATATTATGCCCTAAATTACACTTATTTAGAAAGATTAAAAATAGTGCGCATTTTGTTCTTTCGAAAGATTTTTTTTTTTTTAAGTTTGTGCAT
>JAAIGF010211744.1_pt1 | contig 18333 bp, 10 predicted proteins | sample 6487441 | NCBI WGS metagenome assembly JAAIGF01 (sample SAMN13974129, study PRJNA590717) | phyllosphere metagenome | biome: pepper field; feature: multiple bacterial spot infested pepper fields; material: pepper leaves; isolation source: leaves from pepper fields | host: Capsicum annuum ... | reverse complement strand
TGCGTCGGGCGCGCAGGTCGCGCCGTGCGGGCGCGCTCACGACTGCGCCGCCCGCGACAGCAGCTGGCGGAGGTCGTCGAGGAGTCCGATGGAGAGCACCGACATGCTCCCGAGGGTGCGGAAGCCCGGCTCGGCCTCGGGCGAGCAGGTCACCGCGATGACGCCGACGTCGGCGGGGAAGGCGAGGGCCGCGGACTGCAGCTGGGCAGCGGTGAGCGGTGAGCCGCAGACGAGGAACCCGATCGAGACGTCGGGGTGACTCTCAGCGGCGAGCGACGCCGCGTCGCGCAGCGGGCTGACGTGCTCGAGACGGTCGAGCCCGGCGAGGTCGTCGAGCAGAGTGCGGGTCGTGATGGTCGTGAGCTCGCGGATGGTGCGGATGCGACGGCGGGCGAACTCCGGCACCTCTCCGCCGACCACGACGTCGACGTCGCGTCCGTCGCGGATGCCGCGGATGCCGAGCGAGGCTGCGGCGCTGACGGCGAGCTCGAACTCGTCGTCAGAGGCGTACTCGTCGGCACCGACCGCGAGGGCGATGACCATGCGGCTGCGCCGCGTCTCCTCGTACTGCCGGACCATGAGGGTGCCGGTCTTCGCGGTCGACTTCCAGTGGATCTGGCGCTGCGAGTCGCCGGCGACGTAGGGGCGGATCGCGTGGAACGAGAAGTCCGCGTCGACGACCGTGCGCGACGCGCTGCCCTCGAGATCGCGGATGTAACCGGTCGTCGTGCTGCGGAGCGCCGTGGTGACGGGATGGATGTAGAGCGTGTGCACGTCGTCCCACGTGCCCTCGCGCTTGAGGATGCCGAGGGGGTCGCCGCGCACGGTGCGAGCGGGACCGACCGTGATGATGCCGCGCCGGTGGGTGGGCACCACGACCTGTTCGGTGTGGGTGTGCCCGTGGCGCAGCAGAGGAACGTGCACGTCGACGATGCCGTCTCCCACGGGGACGTCGATGCGACCGGGGAGGGCGGGCGCCGCGCCGACGTTGGTCACCACGAGCGTTCCTTCCACCTGGGTGCCGGCGACGACCCGGTCGTCCTCGAGACGCAGATCGACCTGGTAGGCGCGGGCGCTGAAGAGGAAGGGCACCGACAGCACGAGGAGCACGAGGGCGACGACGCCGGCGGCGGTGAACTCCATGAGACCGAGGGACAGGCCGATGCCCAGCCCGAGGACAGCGGCGACCACCATCAGCCACCCGGCGACCGTGACCGTCTCGGCGATCCATCGCGCCGTCGCCGTGGCGGCCCGCCGCAGACGTCGCCACGACTGCACGCCACGCACCGCGAGCACGGTCGTGCGGCCGGTGGTGCCGAACCGCGTGCGCGCGAAACCCGTGCCCTCCGAGACGGAGGTCCGGGTCAGGCGGGACTCGGTGTCGAAGCTCACACGGTCTCTCTCTGGCTGGGCGGCACGGTGTCGAGCAGAACCTGCCCGATGACCGCCCCGGCCGTCACGCCGTCGAACTCCGCCTCGGGGTCGAGGATCAGACGGTGCGCGAGCACGGGCTCGGCGAGGGCCTTCACATCGTCGGGCGTGACGTAGCTGCGGCCGTGCGCGATGGCCCAGGTCTTCGCGGCCTTCGTCAGCGCGATCGCCCCGCGGACGCTCACCCCGAGGCGCACCTCGGTCGCGAGCCGCGTCGCCTCGACGAGGCGGGCGATGTAGTCGAGGACGAGGGCGTCGAGGTAGACCCCGCGTGCGATGTCGGCCATGCTCACCACGCCCTGGGGCGTGATGACGGGGGACACCTCGCGGCGCGTCTCGGCGGCCCCCTCGAGGATGCGCACGGTCGCGGCGTGATCGGGGTAGCCGAGCGTCGTCTTCATCAGGAAGCGGTCGAGCTGCGCTTCGGGCAGGCGGTAGGTGCCCGCCTGCTCGACGGGGTTCTGCGTCGCGACGACGAGGAAGGGCACGCCCACCCGGCGGCTCACACCATCGACCGTGACCTGGCCCTCCTCCATGACCTCCAGCAGCGCCGACTGCGTCTTCGGCGAGGCGCGGTTGATCTCGTCGGCGAGGACGACGTTGGCGAAGATCGGGCCCTGATGGAACTCGAACTCGCCGCGACTCTGGTCGTAGACCGTGATACCGGTGACGTCACCGGGAAGCAGGTCGGGCGTGAACTGGATGCGGCTGCTCGTGCCCTGCACGGTCTGCCCCATGGCGCGGGCGAGTGAGGTCTTGCCGGTTCCCGGGTAGTCCTCGAGCAGGAGGTGACCCTCGGAGACCATCGCGGTGAAGGCGAGCTCGATGACATGGCGCTTGCCGAGCACGACCTTCTCGACGTTGTCGACGAGCGTCGCGAACGTCTCCTGGAACCAGGCGGTCTGCTCCGGTGTGATGCTCATGGGGTCCTCTCGGTTCGCCATGCGGCGGCTGTCAGGGGGCGGTGTTGCCGGTGCCATCGGCGGATGGCTCGGTGGGTGTCGGCTGCGGGGCGGCTATCTGCTCGCAGGACCGCTCCAGGGTGAGCTTCTGCAAGCCGGACAACGGCCCCGTCCACGTCACCGTGTAACGGTTGCTCCGTACCGTGCCCGTGCCGCCGACGGCCTCGGAAGCGACCGAATACGTGCCCGACGGGAGGCCCGGAGGACTCCACGCGGGGACGGATGTCTGGTCCGATCGGCACGACGGCAACGAGTTCGCGGAGACCTGAACCGGGAAGGATGCGTTTGCGGAAGCCGGTTCGATCGGAGAGGCGTCCGAGCAGTTGGCGTCGAAGCCGAGGAACGTGTCGCACCAGCGTCCGGACCAGCCGGTCACGGGAGCGTTGTAGCCCGGGGTGAAGTCGGCGACCGTCGTGCGGCCGTTCAGGAGCCTGAACTGGGCGTCCTCGAACGGAGGATCGGTCGGACGGTTGAGCTGTGCGCCGTAGGTGTAGGTCGTGCCATCGCTGCTCGGCTGCGTGCTCACCGAGAAGGTGATCCCCTCGGGCGCCTCGACGTTGCCGACCGGACGCGCCGAGATCTCGGCGCCCGTGACGCCGAAGCCGCGCTTTCCGTTGAAGGTGTGCTCGGCGCACGCCCAGACCGTCTTGCGCTTGAACGCCTGCGCCTCGAACTGCTGACTCGTCGCCGACCCGGTGGGAACGCAGGCCTCGGCCGACACGTCGCTGAAACCGATGAGGGTCTGCGTGCCATCGCCGTTGGGGGTGACCGACGCGGTCACGCGCATGGAGTTCGAGGTGTTGGTCTCCGACAGAGTCAGGCCCGGGGCGCCGACGCCGTGCGCCGTGACGGCACGCGACTGCCCTTCGCTCGAGCCGGCCGCGATGGGCGGCAGGTCGAAGGTCGTCAGCGGCGTCGCCGTGAGAGTGATCGCGGAGTTCGATCCGACGTCGTAGTTGGGGAACGTCGCGGTGCCGCCGACCACGGGGCGCGTGTCCGATCCCCCGCGCCCGCCGCTCAGTCGCACGCTGCCGGTCGTGGCATCCAGTCCGGTCACGGTGATGGTAGCGCGTCCCCCGTCGCGTCCGTTGGGCGTCGGCTCGAACGACGATCCCGCGGGCTGTGCCGGCGGGCGGTAAGCCCACGCCTGGGTGCGCACGGTCGAGCGCGACTCGCCGACGGAACTGTAGGCCCGCGCCTCGTACGTGATCTTCTCGCCGACGGGCGCGGAGATCGGGGAGCACGACCCGGATGCCGGGCAGGTGGCGACCTCGCGGCCACCCGCGGTGATCCGGTAGCCCTGGACAGCGGGGTAGGAACCGCTGTCGGAGCTCACGCGCAGGGTCACCGAGTCACCGGTGTACGCCGTCCACTCCACGCGCGCGGGATTGGCCGGAAGGCCCTGCAGGTCGAGGATCACCTGCCCGTTGCGGGCCCCGCTGGACTGACGCCCCTGCGCGTCCTCGACGGTGAAGCTGCCGGTGCAATCGGCGGCGCCCGGCGCATCCGCGCTCCACGTCGCTCGTACGGCGGTGTCGCTCGCGCGCGAGAACGACACGCCCGTGCAGTTGCCGGGGCCGCTGGCGCCCACGAGCCGCAGCGGCGTGCCGGGCAGCGGGTTCACTTCGCCGGCCCCGCCGATCACCTCGATCGTGCACGAGGTCGCGCCGCCCGACTGCGAGCACGTCTGCACCGCCGACCCGCCCTTGGGCAGCGTCGAGGGTGCAGGACCGACCGTCAGGAGGAGATTGGCGGGCGCGGCGTCGGAGTGGCTCGGGAGCGAGATCGCGACCGGTTCCTGACGCCCGGGACGCGCGGCATCCGCTGCCGTCACCGTCGCGGTGCTGCCCTCGACGGTCACGGTGAACTGGTCGCCGCCGTACGCGCCCGCATAGCGGACGGAGTCCCAATCGGCGCGACCGGCCCACTGGACCATCTGCCCCAGGTCGTAGGTCTGCGTCGAGCCGGGGCTGACGGTGAGCGACGCGCTGCGCAGGGTCGGCTGGGGAATCTCGGCTTCGATCGTCACCCGGAGCGTCAGGAAGGTGGCGACGTCCTGCGTGCTCAGTCGCGCGGGGACGATGCAGCTGTCGGTCCACGGGGCGCCGGCACCGGCGGAGTATCGGATCGTGGTGCCCGACACGACGCTGCACACGGCCTCGCCGCGAGCGCCGCCCGCGCGGATGCCGTCGTCGATCACCAGCGTCGCGCCGCGGGGGACGCGCACGGCGTCAGCGAGGTCGACATCGACGCTCTCCTTCTCGCGCACCTGCAGGGGCGGGAAGCCCTCGCGCAGCGCGAGGCGGACGTCGGCCTCGCCGGGCACGCGGAGGAATCCGTACGAAGTGACTTCGGTGCCGTCGAACGCGGTGCCGGTGACCTCGAAGGGGATGAGGCGCGAGCGCTCGGGCAGCTCGCCCGAGATCTTCCAGCCGTCGGCGGCGAGATCGGTCGGCTCGCCCCACAGCGAGAGACGGAGGCCCGAGACGTCACCGGTGTTCCACGACACCTGCCCGTCGAGCACATCGATGCCTCGGGGGAAGTCCTCGCGGTTCTCCAGCGTCAGCACGGTGTCGCGCACGACCGGGTAGTCGGGCACCGGCTCGCGGACGGTCTTGACGACGATGAGTCCGATGGCGGTGTCGCCCCGCTCGTTGCGGACGGTGTAGGTGTACGAGAAGGTGCCGAGCACGTCGCCCGCGCGAAGAGTCACGGCGCCGTTCTCGATCGGTCCGATCAGGCCCCGCAGGGTGTCGTACTCGCTCGAGCCCTCCTGCGCGTTCGGTGCGACGTCGATCAGCTCGAGATCGGTCCCCGCGGGGTCGATGTCGTTGTCGGTGGGGCGCACGACCACCGTGCTCTCCGCGCCGACCTGCACCTGCAGGTAATCGCTGTAGGTCACCGGACTCGGGTCGGTCTGCGTGTCGATAACTCCGACGCGCACGTCCGCCGTCCCGGTCGCTCCGCTGGGGTCGCGCACGGCGTACCGGAACCTGACCTGCCCGCTGAAGCCGTCGGGGCTCGTGTAGACGATCGCCGAGCCGTCGGCCGAGATCGTCGCCGAGCCCTGGTCGGGCTGTGCGACGATGCGGTCGAGCACGACGGGGTCGCCGTCGGGATCGACGGCGTAGGCGTCGAGCGGGATGCTGACCGATTGGCCGCTGAGGACCCGCCCGACCAGCGTCCGCGGGAGGGGTGCCTGGTTCGACTCGTCACCCACGACGGTCACGGTCACGCGTGCTGTGTCTCTGACCTCGGGGAATCCGAGCCGGAAGATCGTGTACGTCAGGGCGTACGTCCCGGGCTCCTCGGGCGCGAGGTAGCGCACCAGCCGGCTCGTCGCGAAAGCGAGCCCGCCGCCGGTCTCGTTCACGATCGACGAGGGATCGATGGCGATCGGGGCGCCCGACGGAGCGGTGTCGTTCTCGAGCACCGGGATGTCGATCTGCGCGCCCGCGCGCACGGTCACGGCGTCATCGACCGCGATCGGCGGTTCCGCGGTCGCGGCCGGGAGCAGGACGACGGTCAGCTCGCCCTGCGCCGTCGCGGCTGCGCTGCCGGTACCGTCCGACACGGTGTATCGCACGACGCCGAGGCGGCCGGGTTCACCCGAGTCGGTCATGCCGCTCACCCGGAGCAGGCTCTGGCCGACCAGGTCGACGCCGAGCGAGGCGAAGGGGTCGCTCTCGGGCCGGATGTCGCTGAGCAGCAGCACCGAGCCGGCCGGATTCGACACGGCGGCGGCGACGTCGATCGTCGCGTCCTCGTTCGGCCGGACGAATGCGGTGAGGGGCGGAGTGGTGATGCCGGCCGTCTCGGGCGCGAGCATCGTGACCCGTACGGTCGCCGTGGCCTCGGCCAGAGAGTCGCGCACGGTGTACTGCACGAGATAGGAGCCCGGGGCCGAGGCGGTGACGACCATGCTCAGCGCGGCAGGGTTCGCCGCCGCCGTCGACTGGGCCTCGTCGAGCGGCACGACGCCGGTGAGGGACACCGGCCCGGCGGCGCCGGTGACGTACGGCGCGACGGACACGTCGAGCGGCTCGCCGACGACGCCGGTGACCGCGAACGACTCGGCGGTCAGCTCCGGCGTGGGGGTGACGGTGATCGTGAGCGGCTGGGTCGCGGCCGCGCCGCGCGCATCGGAGACCGTGACCGTGATCGTCACGGTCAGGCCCTCCGTGGCGTTCGGATCGGGATGCTGGTAGGTCAGCGTTCCCATGGGGGTGGTGGTGACCGTTCCGACGCCGGTGTCGTTCGTCGCGCCGGCAAGGAAGACCGGGTCGCCCTCGGGGTCGACCCACCCCTCGAGCAGCTCGGCCGAGACCGTTCCGCCGGGAGCCACGGTGAGCGACGGCCAGGTGGCGAGGCATCCCTCGACACCACACCATACGGGCGCGGTGTTCTGCTCGTCGTCCACGACCGTGAGTGTCACCGTAGCGAACTCGGAGAGCAGGCCGTCGGCGGTCGTGCCGTCGGTCACCCGGTAGCGGAGGGTCGCGGTGCCCGCGGCATCCGGAGACACGGCGACCGTCAGCTGCTGCTGCGCGCCGGTGATCGACGCGGTTCCGAACGACGGGTCGAGGTTCTCCAGCGAGCCCGGGTCGATGCTGAGCACGTCCTCGTTCGGGTCGTGGTCGTTCAGCAGCACCGGGAGGAGGGCCACCGAACCGGCTCGGACCCCGAAGGCGTCGTCGACGGCGACGGGCGGCTTCGGATCGACGACACGTTCGGAGGTGGCATCATCCTGCTGCTCGATCTCGACCTGACGGTCGAGATCCCACTGCTGCGACGACGCGACGAGCTCCCCGTCGGGGACGTTCCAGACCCAGCCCGAGCGGCGATCGTTCAGCGCGAGCCTCGTGCCGTTGCCGATGAAGGCGGGATCGACATTGTCGCCGATGTCGGCGCCGCGGTAGTCCAGCGGCGTGACGGTGCCGGGGTCATCGCTCGACCACAGCGAACCGGCCGACTCGCCATCGCCGAGCCACGCGGCGTAGACCGTCGAGCCGAGCACCGCGGGCCTGGCGGCGGTGCCGGCGCCGGGGCGGTCGAGCGCGCGGCTCGCGCCGGCACCGGTGAGGTCCACGGCGACGACGCCCTCCGCGTCGGCGATGTAGGCGCGATCGCCGTCGCCTGCGGCGTCCTGCAGTCTGGCGCCTCCGGCGAGACCGGTCGTGATCGCCTCGTCGCGCCCCCGCACCCACACGTCGCCGCTCGCGTCGTCGAGCAGGACCCAGCGCGAGCCGACGACGCTCAGCTGCGCCGCGTCGAGATCGCTCGGTGCCGCGTCCTCTCCGAGGATGCGGCCGGTGCGCGAGTCGGCGCGGACGACCCGACTCTCCGCGGCCGAGAAGGCGTATACGACGCCGTCCGTGCCGACGGCGACGGAGGTGGCCACGAAGCGCGGCCGCTCCTCGCCCTCGGGCACCTCGGCATCCGCATAGGGGTCGATCGGGATCCCTTCGCCACCGCCCGACAGGCTCGAGCCGAACACGGCCCCCGCCTCGGTGCGGTAGGCGATGGTGTCGCCCGTCACGGCGATGTCTGCGGTCCCGGGAGGCGTCGGGGTGAAGACATCCTGGGCGTCCTCGGTGAGGTCGGCCGGCCGGCCCATGTCGACGTCGGAGAACTGCGATGAGCCGTTGCTGTAGACGAACAGGCGGTCCGTGGTCTGCGCCAGCGCGCTGCCGTTGTCGACGCGCTTGACGGTGTCGATCTCGCCGAGCTCGAGGTTCACGCGGGCGTATCCGCTGCCGGCGCCGTTCTGCAGCGCCCAGACCGTCGGATCGTCCGGAGGCGTCGACTGCGCGTCGTACCCCGGCCAGACGACGGCGAGCGTCGCGGTGACCGCGAGCACCGCCGTCACCGCACCCGCCGCGATCCAGGTCGTTCGGCGAACGCGGGGACGCGCGCTCTCGCGCCGCGCCATCTCAGAAGCCCCCGCCGACGATGAGCAACGTCGTGACGGCACCGGCCCCGGCGACCAGCAGCGCGCCGCCGGCGATCAGGGCGACCCGGGCTGCGGTTCCGAGGCGGCGGACCGGCTCGGCGCCCGCGAGGATCGTGCCTTCGTCGGGACGGCGATCCACCACACGCGCAGCCCGCGCCGGACGGCGGGACTCGTACGCCACCGAGGGGCGGACGGGTCCGCGTGCGCGGTCGTCGGCGAAGTCGACGGTGGCCCCCGCTGCGGCCCACTCGTCGACCGCCACCTCCATCGGCGTGTGCGGGAGCCCGAGCTCGTGCTGCACGAGCTGGAGGTCGTGCGCGAGATCGGCCGCCGTGGCGTGCCGTGCACCCGGGTCGCGACTCATCGCGCGCGCGAGGACCTGCTCGAGGCGCTCGGGCACGTCGGCCCGGCCGATCGGCGTGTACGCGGCCTTCCGGATGCGCGACTTGAGCTGCTCGCGGCTGTTCTGACCGCTGCCTGCGCGCTCGAACGGGCTGCGCCCGGCGAGAAGGGAGTACAGCGTCGCACCGAGCCCCCAGACCTCGGCCGCGACCGACCCGGAGACGCGCTCGTCGATGATCTCCGGCGCACTCCAGGGCACCGACATCGCGAATACCTCGTCGCCGTCGGAGCGTCCGGAGATGGCGGCGGCGATGCCGAAATCCGACAGCACCGGGGTGCCGAAGGTGGTGATGAGGATGTTGGAGGGCTTGATATCGCGGTGGAGGAGGCCCGAACGGTGCGCGGTCTCGAGGGCCGAGCCGATCTTCACTCCGAGCTGCAGCACCTCGCCGACCGGGATGACCTCGCGCCGGTAACGGTTGGTGAGCGAGGTGGGGCAGTACTCCATGACGATGTAGGGCCGGCCGTCGGAGGAGATCGACGCTTCGTAGATCGTCAGGATGGAGGGATGCGAGCTGAGGCGCGCCATGACGTCGGCTTCGGCGTTGAACATGCGCAGCAAGCTGTCGTCGATGATGTCCTCGAGAAGGACCTTCACCGCGACGGGGCGGCGAGGCAGGTTCTGCTCGAAGAGGAAGACGTCGGCGAACCCGCCCGTACCGAGGGGACGGACGTAGGTGAATCCCGCAAGACCGGGCGGCGCGGAGGGCAGTCTCGACGCCACGAGTCATGCACCCCCTGTCAACGGGGGCGCGATGACGTCCCCCGGAATCCGAATCCGGTGAGATTTTTCTAACACACCGACCACAGGCCGGGAAATCGCTTGACCGGACGTCACGAGAGCGGCTCGAAAGATGCGAGCACACCGTCGCCGAGATCGAGCACAGCACCCGGCGCGACCCGAGCGGTCGCCCCGCTCCGCAGCAGCTCGGCGTCGCCCGACCCATCGCGCACGATCGTGCCGTTGGTCGACCCCAGGTCGCGCACGACGAGCACGTCGGCGTCGAGGCTGACCTCGACGTGCGTGCCCGAGACCTCCTTGCGGGGCGAGGGCACCGAGACGATGCGGGCGCCCGGATGCTGCGCTGCGCGCGGCGCTCGCCCGAGCACGATGGGGTGGTCGAGAGGGTAGGTACCGCCCGGCTCGAGGCGCAGGACGTACCGGCGCGGTTGCGCACCGACGGGTGCGGCGGGTGTGCGGCGCGAGCCGAGAACGGTGCTGTCATCGATCTCGGGCCGCGGCTCGGGCTCGGGTGCCCGCTCGGGGTCGGATGCCACCTCGGGCTCGGGGCCGGGTTGCGTGCGGCGCCGGGGGCCGAAGGACTCGGTCAGCGTCCGACGATCGACCGCGACGGTCTCGAGCGGGTCGAGGTCTTCGAGCGCCGCGACGGGAGGTGCAGCCGCGACGACGGTTGCAGCGACAGCGGGCGAGGCGACAGGCGCGGTCGAACCCCATTCCAGGGCGTCGGTGCGCACGACGCCCCGACCGATGGGGAGGAGCGAGGGTCCGGTCGCGGCGCCGATCCCGAGGGAGATGCCCGCGACGTGCTGGGCCGAGCCCTCGACCCACGTGCCGACCCCCGTACCGGCGTAGCTGCTGCGCTGAGGACCGTGCAGATCGATCGTCGCCGCGCCGCGGACGGCGACGGACACGGCGCTGGAGCCCGCATCGACGAGCTCGACCAGGGCGAAATCGGGCAGCGCACCGATGCCGACGGTCGCGATGACCGAGAGGACATCCTCGAACGCGGCATCCCGCGCCGTCATCGCCTCCCACACGGCCCCGGCCAGCGCTTCGCCGGCGCTCGGGCCGAGAAGCAGCGCGAACCGATCGGTGACCATCGCGAACCCCGAGCCGCGGGCGTCGTCGGGCGTCGGGTAGCGGAACACGCGCCTAGCCTACGGGGCCGCCACCGCGGGCGTCAGACCCAGCCGGGAAGCCAGTTGTGCAGACGATAGAACTCGTAGGGGACCGAGATCGCCGACCACAGCGGGAACCAGAACGCGGCGAGGATCAGCACGACACCCAGGAAGACCAGCACGACCCGTTCGACGCCCCGTGTGCTGCCGCGGTCGCGACGCGCGGACCTGACCGCGGAGCGGATGACGAACACCAGCGCGAGCAGCAGGAACGGCTGGATCAGGACGGTATAGAACTGGAAGATCGTGCGCTCGGGGAAGAGCAGCCACGGCGCGTAGGTCGCGAGGACGCCGGTCAGGACGATGCCGTAGGCGCCGTCGCGGGTGCGGAAGAACAGGTAGACGAGGTACAGCACGCTCGCGACGCCAGCCCACCAGACGATCGGGTTCGGCATGCTGTAGAGGATCTCCCAGCATCCGTTCGGATCGGTGCACGATCCGGTGCCGCCGGGCGTGCTGCCCGCGTACATCGAGGTCGGGCGCAGCAGGAGCGGCCACTGCGCGGCCGGACTCGCATAGGCGTGCGGTGTCGACATCCCGGCCGTCGAGCCGTACATCGACTCGTGATAGCGCCACAGGCTCTGCAGCGGCAGGGGCACCCATGACCACAAGCCCGTCGCCGGGTTCGCATCCGCCGCGTGCCGGTCGTAACCGCCGTCGGTGACGAACCATCCGGTCCACGACGCCAGATACACCACGAACGCCACCGGAACCAGGAGCACGAACGAGACCGCCCCCTGGCGAACCGTCGCGTCGGCGGGCCAGTACAGGATGCCGGCGCTGCGGCGCGCCAGCGCGTCGCTGACGACGAGATAGATGCCGATCGCCGCCAGCACCCAGACGCCCGACCATTTCACGGCGGTCGCCGCGCCCGCCGCGGCCCCCGCGGCGATCACCCAGGGCCGGTTCCACAGCACCGGGCCCCAGGCCGGAGCGCCGATGTCGTCCCACCGCGCCGCGATGCGCTCGGCGAGCATGACGCGCGTGCGGTTGCGATCGAGGACGACGAACCAGAACGCCAGCAGCGTGAACATCGTCAGGAAGATGTCGAGCAGCGCGACCCGGCTCATCACGATCCCGAGGCCGTCGATCGCGAGCAGACCGGATGCCAGCGACGCGAAGACGACCGAGCCGGTGAGACTGCGCGCCAGAAGGTACAGCACGAGCACGCACGCCGTGCCGGCGAGGGCAGTGCCCAGGCGCCAGGCGAAGGTCGAGTCGGCTCCGAACACGGCCATCGGCAGCCCGATGAGGTACTTGCCGAGCGGGGGATGCACGACGAAGCTGCCCGTCGTGGTGAAGATGTCGGTCTCGCCCGCGAGAAAACGCTCGTCGGCGCCGTCGGGCCAGGTCGCGGCGTACCCGAGCACCCACTGGCTCCAGGCGTCCTTGACGTAATAGGTCTCGTCGAAGACCACGGCGTGGGGGTGGGCGAGGTTCCACATCCGCAGGACGGCCGCGATCAGAGTGATCACGAGCGGGGCGATCCACGCCACCCGCCGGGCGAAGGCCGGGTCGCCGCCGAATCGGGCGTGCCACCGGTCGAGAAGGCTCGTTCGACGTGTCTCGGGGAGCAGCGGCTCAGCGGTCGTCGTCACGCCGCCAGCCTATGCTGGGGCGGTGATCATCCTCGCCGCGACGCCCATCGGCAACCTCGGCGACGCCACGACGCGGCTCGTGACCGCGCTCGAGGAGGCGACGACGATCGCGGCCGAGGACACGCGCACGACCCAGCGCCTGCTCCAGGCCCTCGGGGTGACGAATCGTCCCCGTCTGATCGCTCTTCACGATCACAACGAGAAGCAGCGGGCCGAGGAACTCGTCGAGCGCGCGCGGACCGAGGACGTCCTCGTCCTCAGCGACGCCGGGATGCCCACCGTCAGCGACCCGGGGTTCGGGCTCGTCGCCGCGGCCGCCGCGGCGGGGGTCCGCGTGACCGTCCTGCCCGGGCCGAGCGCGGTGCTCGCGGCGCTCGCCGTGTCGGGGCTTCCCACCGACCGGTTCGCGTTCGAGGGCTTCCCGCCGCGCAAACCGGGCGAGCGACGCCGACTGTTCGACCAGCTGGCGGGCGAGCAGCGCACGCTCGTGTTCTTCGAGGCGCCCTCCCGGATCGCGGAGGTGCTCCGGGCCATGGCCGACGCCTTCGGAGGCGATCGGCGTGCGGCCGTCTGCCGCGAGCTGACGAAGCTGCACGAGGAGGTGGCCCGGGGGACGCTCGACGAACTCGCCGCGTGGGCCGCCGAGGGCATCCGCGGCGAGATCGTCATCGTGGTCGACGGCGCCGGTGCGCGCGAGACCGACCCCGCCGATGCGCTCGCGCAGGTGCAGCGGCTCGTGGCCGACGGCATCCGTCTCAAGGACGCCGCCGCCGAGGTCGCCGCCGCCACCGGCCTGTCGTCACGCGATCTCTATCAGGCCGCCCTGGCTGCTCGCGCCCGCCCCTGACGCGGCCCGCCCCTGACACGAGAACGCACCATCCCCGCGAGAACGCACCATCTTGGGCACGTTTTCGCGGGGACGGTGCGTTCTCGGGGGTCAGCCGCGTCGCGCGACGAGGGGGAGCCCGGCGAGGACCAGCAGCGCGGCGACGGCCAGCGCGGCGAGGGGGAGGGTGCTGCCGGAAGCGGCCAGCGAGCCGGTCGCTGTGGTCGTGGTGGCACCGGGGTCCGTGCCGGGCTGCCCGGGTGCGGGTGCGGGTGCGGGTTCGGATGCGGCGGGGGCGGGCGCTCGGGCGACGAGCGCATCGACGGCGGTGGTGAGGGCCGAGGTCGCGGCATCCACCTCCGCCTGAGGCGTCGCCGGAGCGGACAGGACCGAGCGGGCTGAGGCGAGCGCATCATCGAGCGAGGCCAGGGATGCCGCGGTGTAGGACGTCCGGTCGATCGCTTCGGCTCGGACCACAGCGGCCGTCAGCGCCGAGAAGTCCGCGGCAGGCGCGGCGCGGACCAGAGCGACGTCGTCGATCGTTCCCCAGGCGCCGGCGGGCAGCTCGCCCGCGATCCGCACGGTGAGCGTGTCGCCGGCGGACGCGAACACACCGTCCGTGACGGGGGTCGACCACACGCGCCAGCCGCCGAGGGCGAAGCCGGTCTCCGCCGGCAGCGCGCGGGCAGCAGCCGCTTCGTTGGACAGGCTCAGCCGAAGGCGTCCGTCGGTGCCGGCAGCCCCGCCCTGGGCTGCGGCGGACGCGGTGTACCAGCCCGCCTGCGCCACGACGACGTCCTGCTCGAGTGAGAACTGGTATGCGGCGTCGGACCAGAAGTGCGCCGAGCGCGTTCCCGAGCGGGGATCGTCGGTCGCCCGCAGGGTGAGGCCGCGCCCCTCCGCGCGCCACATCGAGACATCGGGGTCTTCGAAGCCGCCGTTTCGGAGCAGATTGCGCCCGATCACCGTGACGGTCGCCGACGTGGCGAGGCCGGCTGAGGTGGTGCCCGAGAACGTGTACACGCCGACACCGTCGACGGTGTCCGACCCCGGTGTCCAGGTGACGCTCTGCGCTTCGCTCGTGCCATCGGTGTACGACACGGTGACGGTCTCGGGCAGATCGATCGGGTCGCCGTCCTCCACCGTCAGCACGACGCGCTGCACGTCGGTGACGCTGCGCGGCGCGACCGCGCCCGTGCGCACGTACGAGAAGACGTTCAGCGAGGCCAGCGGATTGCCGTCGTGGTCGAAGAGCGCCTGGTTGTCCCACGCCGATCCGCCGAACCACTGTCCCGCGTCATGGGGTTCGTAGCCGCCGGCGTAGCTCGACGCCCAGCCGGATCCGTCGCGCTCCCAGAGCACGCGATTGGACTCGAGCTGCTCCGGCGGTCCGACCGGCAGCCACGCGGGCTCCCAGTAGAAGACGCCGAGGCCCGCCTCGCCCACATCCGCCACGGCTTGCACGACGTCGCGGACGGCGGTGGCCTGGCCCTGCACACTCACGGGGTAGCGGGTCGCGTCCTCGGGCGTCTTCACGACGTTCGGGTGCCCGTCGCCGTCGTCGAGCGTGTACGCCCACGAGGTCTCGGCCACCAGGACCTTCTTGTCGTACGTCGTGGCGATCTGCGACAGCACCGCCGTGAGGTTCTCCGGCGTGCCGTGCCAGAACGGGTAGTACGACGACGCGAATACGTCGTAGTCGACATCCCGCGCGTCCAGCTCGTGCGCGACGTTCGCGTAGAAGCCCTCGCGCTCCGGGTTGGTGAAGTGCAGCACGACGCCGGCCGCGGGCAGGACATCGCGGATGGCTGCCGACCCGGCGCTGAAGATCCTCGCCATGTCGTCCCACCCGGTCACTCCGGCGATGCCCCCGTTGGTCTCGTTTCCGACCTGCACCATCGTCACGTCGACGCCGGCGTCGCGGAACCGCGTGAGCGCGTCGCGGGTGAAGGTTCCCGCTGCGGCGGCCTTCTCATCGACGGTCATCCCCGCCCAGGCCTTCGGCGCCTGCTGCTTGGCGGGATCGGCCCAGAAATCGGAGTAGTGGAAATCGACCAGGACTCCGAGACCCGCCGCCGTCGCCCGACGGCCGATCTCGACGGCCCGGGTGACATCGACGTCGCCACCCCCGTATCCGTTGCCGTCGGCATCGAAAGGGTCGTTCCAGACGCGCACGCGGATGTCGCTCACCCCGGCATCCCGGAGGATCACGAACAGATCGCCGGGATCGCCGTCCGCGTCGCGGAACACGACGTCCGACTCTTCGAGCGACAGCACCGATGACACGTCGACGCCGCCGATGAAGTCCGCCGGGAGATTCTCGACCCGTGGCACGGTGATCGTGCTCGGGACCGGTGCCGGATCGTCGGCCGCCGCCGCCGGGAGCGCGAGCGCCCCGACCGCCAGGGCCGCCGCTGTGATGGCCGCAGCCAGCCGCGGGATGGTTCGTTGCATGGGCCTCTCCTTCGAGGTCGGTGCGCGCGGGCGCGCGACAGGGTACGTTCCCGGCGAGCGTGTACCGGGGACGGTGTGGTCTCGGCGCGAGGGTGCGTTCTCGCGTCAGCCCTTGACGGAGCCCGCGGTCAGCCCGCCGATGATGTACCGCTGGAGGCCGAGGAACAGAGCCAGCACGGGGATCGACGCGAGCACAGCACCCGCCGCGAAGAGGCCCCAGTTGCTCGCGAGCTGATTCGAGACCCACTGGAACATCCCGACGGCGAGGGTCCAGTTGTCCTGCGACACCAGCACGATCTTCGAGATGATGTAGTCGCCGAACGAGGCGATGAACGCCAGCAGCGCCACGACCGCGAGGATCGGCGTCACGAGCGGCATGATGATGCGCCAGAACACCTGAGCGTGTGTCGCGCCGTCGATCTTCGCCGACTCGTCGAGCTCCATCGGGATCGTGTTGAAGAACCCGTACATGAGGAACGTGTTCACACCCAGCGCGCCGCCGAGGTAGACGCAGATGAGCGCGAGCTTCGAGTTCAGACCGAGGGCGGGGAACACCTCGCCGAGGGCGAGGAGCATCAGGAAGATCGCGACGAACGCCAGCGCCTGCGGGAACATCTGGATGATGAGCAGCGACGTCAGGCCCGCGCGGCGACCGCGGAAGCGGAACCGCGAGAAGGCGTACGCCGCCGCGGCTCCCATCAGCACGGCCCCGACGGCCGATGCGCCGCTCACGATCAGCGTGTTGCCGTACCAGGTCCAGTACGACGTGCTGCCGAGCGAAGCGAAGTTCGCGAGGTCGAAGACGCCGAACAGCTGATTGCTCGCGGCCAGACTGCCCCGCGGGTTCAGGGCCGCCGAAACGACGTAGAGGAGCGGGAACATCGCGTAGAAGAGGATGACGAGCGCGACGAGGTACTTCCAGCCCACCTCGAGCACCCACCGGCGACGGCGAGCGCCGGCGCGGCTGGGCGGGGTGGCGACGGTGGTTGTTGCAGACATCACTGGTACTCCTCCAGCTTGCGGGTCTGGCGGAACGCCAGGGCGGAGATCACGCCGATCACGATGAACACGAGGATCGACAGGGCGCTGGCCAGGCCGTAGTCGGCAGCACCGCCCGAGACTCCCGAGATCCGCCAGATCGCGGAGATCAGGATGTCGGTGGAGCCGAGCGCGTAGGGGGCGCCGGGGATCGCCGGCCCGCCGCTGTTGAACATGTAGATGACGGTGAAGTTGTTGAAGCTGAAGGCGAACGACGAGATCAGCAGAGGAGCCGTCGACACCAGCACGAGCGGCAGGACGATCGCCCGGAACTGCCGGAACCTGCCGGCGCCGTCGATCGATGCGGCCTCGAGACTGTCGGACGGCAACGCCTGCAGGGCACCCGTGCACACCAGGAAGTAGTACGGATACGTCAGCCAGACGTTCACGAACAGCACGGCGATGCGGGCGAGCCACGGGTCACCGAGCCAGTCGATGTTCGCGCCGCCGAAGAAGAACTCGTTGATGACCCCGAACTCGGCGTTGAACATGCCGCGGAACAGCAGGGCCGACATGAACGCCGGGAAGGCGTACGGGAGGATGAACAGCGTCCGGAGGATCTTCCGGCCCTTCACCCGCGGGTCGTTGAAGATGAGCGCCACGACGAGCCCCATCGCGAACGGGATGATGACCGAGAGCGCGGCCCACACGAACGTCCAGAGCGTCACCAGCGCGAGCGGCTCGAGGAGGCCCGGGTCGGTGACCAGCCGCAGGAAGTTGTCGAATCCGACGTTCACGACCCACCCGGTCGGGAGGGCCGCGCCGTCGGCGGAGACGAACTGGCCGTCGTCGGTCGCGGTGTAGACGACGCCGGATGCCGTGTCGGTGATGGTCTGCGCGTCGGCATCCCACGTCAGCGTCGAGAGGTACACGGCGCCGGTCGAGCCGTCGCGCGTGCGGATCGAGCCGTCGTTCGGGTCGTCCGAGACCGGGACGCGCAGCTCGACGATCTGCTCCTGGAGGGCGGGGTCGCCGAGGAACGTGCCGCGGGGGACCACGTTCCAGCCGGGAACGTCGGTGGGTGCGCCCGAGCCGGATGCGTCACCGACGACTTCGAGCGGACGATCGGTGGCCCCGGCCTTGATCTCGCCGTCGTCGACGATCGCGAAGCCGTACTCGCCGCCCTGCTCGACGACCGCCAGCGGGTACGACGGCGAGGTGTCGATGCGCCGCTCGCCCTGGGCGAGGGCCGCGGCCACCGCCTGGTCCTGCGAGCCGACGTGCCCGGCACCGTAGTTCGTGAAGGCGATGTACGCCGTGTAGCCGAAGATGAAGACCTGGAAGACCAGCAGGAACGCCAGTCCCGGCAGCAGGTACTTCAGCGGCAGAGCGCGCTTGGTGAAGTAGACGATGTCGGCGGCGATGAGCAGGACGGCCGCAGCGGTCGCGATGATCCACGACTCGGCTTGGACGGCGGCGAACACGCCCATGAGGCCGAAGGCGTTGACGATCGCCAGCAGCACGAGCTTCACGACGAAGCCCCAGCCGATGCCGGACCAGCGCCGCCCGTGCGGCTCGGACTGCTGCGACCGTTCGGGGGAGCGGCGCGGCGGTGCGCTCTCGCTCACGGTTCCCTGGGGGACCGACATGTGCATCTCCTTCACGAGAGGGGTCCGGGGGCGGAGCTGTGCGCTCCGCCCCCGGAGGGGATCAGCCGATCGCGGCCTGGACGTCGGTCACCATGGTGTTCCAGGTGCTGACGGGGTCGCCGCCCTTGATGATCTGCACCTGTGCGGCGTTCCACAGGTC
>JAAIGF010184426.1_pt1 | contig 18353 bp, 15 predicted proteins | sample 6487441 | NCBI WGS metagenome assembly JAAIGF01 (sample SAMN13974129, study PRJNA590717) | phyllosphere metagenome | biome: pepper field; feature: multiple bacterial spot infested pepper fields; material: pepper leaves; isolation source: leaves from pepper fields | host: Capsicum annuum ... | reverse complement strand
TATTGATGTAAATAGCAAATTATAGTCGCTGCTTAACGCCATAGGCTAAGTTAATTTAAAAAGCCCGATCTCATTACGATCGGGCTTTGTTTTTACAACACTGGAACCTGTATGCTGATCGGCAGTGGATTCACAATCGATTATGATAAGCTGCCCTTGATCCTCCCAGTCTAGCTATATAATAATGTTGCTTAAAGTAAATTGATGAAATAAAATTTGTTTAGCTTCTAGTTTTTGCTATATTTATGCTAGAAGGAGATCGACAATGGATAAAGATGAATTTTTAAATTTCCTCAGGTTTGAGAAGCGTTATTCCAGCCATACGGTTACAGCATATACCTTGGAGCTGGAAAATTTTTTCGCTTTTCTTATGGCAGAGGATTTAAGATTTCAGGAGGTTGATCACCGTGTAGTTCGTCAGTATCTTGCACAGATGAAGGAACACGGAAAGGAAGCCGCCAGCATTAACAGATCGATTTCCGCTTTACGTTCTTTTTATAAATTTTTACGCAGAGAGGGGAAAACAGATCAAAACCCTATGAATTTGGTGCACGCGTTAAAGACCGCCAAAAAATTACCTGTGGTTGTAGAGCAGGAAAAGATGGTGGCTTTGTTGGATGCCGGTTTTCGGGATGCGGAAGATTTCGATGAAGTTCGGGATTTCGTCGTGTTGGAACTTTTGTTTGGTACCGGTATTCGGCTCGCAGAGTTGCTCGCTATCCAAGAGCGAGATATTGATACATACAATAGGAAAATTCTTGTTTTTGGAAAGAGGGGTAAGGAACGCTTCGTTCCGGTACACCAAAATCTGCTACTGACGATCAAGCACTATATTAAATTGAAATATGCACTTGATGCGGAAAACAAATCCACGCTATTGATCGTTACTAAAGAAGGAAAGGCCGCAAGCAGAAGGTTAATCTACGAGACGGTAAAGCATTACCTAAGCCTGATCACTTCGCAAAAGAAGAAGAGTCCCCACGTGTTGAGGCATACTTTTGCAACAGCTTTATTGAATAATGGTGCCGATTTAAATGCAATCAAAGAATTGCTCGGCCATGCTGGTTTAGCTGCCACACAAGTATACACACACAACTCTGTAGAGCGGTTGAAGTCAATTTATAAACAAGCCCATCCAAAGGCTTAAAAAAAGGAGGAAAAATGAACATTACTGTGCAATCTATCAAATTTGATGCAGATCAAAAATTGGTTGAATTTATTAAGAAAAAGACAGCAAAGTTGGAACAATTTCTCGATAACATTATTGAGGGTGTATGCTACTTGCGGATTGAAAATGTAGATGATGAAGCAAATAAGGTGGTAGAATTGAAGATGAATATACCGGGCAACCAATTGTTTGCAAAGGCACAGGCGAAAAGTTTTGAAGAAGCAACAGATGCCGCTGTGGAATCCTTGAGACGACAGATTAACAAACATAAAACTAAAACAAGGAGCACCGTGAGCAACCATAAGGAGTTGCTGGGGGATGTTGAAGAAGAGTTTTAAAACATACTTTGTATAAAATGAGAAAGCTGATTGAAAAATCAGCTTTTTTATTTGGATTGAATATTAATAAGGTTTATATTTGCTTGCAATTAACGAGAAGAGATGATTTGTCCTTTAGCACAAGTAGAAGAGATTTACAAAACAACACAGGGCGCTGTGCATCAGTGCAGCCGTAAAAACTGTTATTGGTTGGAATTTCAGGATACGACAACGGCATTCAAGATATCGGACTTCTTCTCGTTCAAAAAGCGCATTGATGCCATAGATGTGGCCTCTATGATTGGTGACGCTTCTCGAGCGGCCGATTTTGAAATTATCATGCCTTTTAGAACCGAGCGCTGTTTCCTGTTGCGCGTCGAAGATGTGTTAGCTTTACGCGAAGTTCTTGCCGGAGCTAAGTTTATGATTGAGCTGAACAGCGAAGTAAAAAAGATACTTCGCGAAGGTAACGTACTCGCGGTTTAAAATTTAGCTTTAATTGTACTGATTCCAAACAAGTTAGCGATCCTCACTGCTAATTTAGACTTAATTTGTATTGCTTTTTTTTGTTTCAAAACGAGCGTTTCTGATTTATCTTTGTACAAACAATGTAGGAATCGCATTGTTATTAGTATGTATATTTAATAGAAACGTAATATGAAAGATTTATTGAAATTGAAATCTTCTTTGACAGAAGAGATCGAAAATATATTGAACGCACAGGTAAAAGTTGAAGCCCATTCATCGGCACTATATCTTGCTATGTCATCATGGTGTGACGATCAGGGCTTAGACAATTCAGCTACATTTTTTGCTAAACAAGCAAATGAGGAGCGCGAGCATATGTTGAAATTGTTCAACTACATTAATAACCGTGGAGGACGTGCTATATCTCCTGAGATCACAAACATCCCGACAGACTTCGAATCATTCCGCGGTGTATTTGAGCAGACACTGGAGCAAGAAATGTTTGTCACTGAACAATTTAACAACATTGCTGACCGCTGTATGAAAGCGAAAGATTACGTAACGTTTAACTTTGTGCAGTGGTTCTTGGAAGAGCAAGTAGAAGAAGAGTATGTAGCACGTCGTATACTCGAATTGTTCGATGTGATCGGTGAAGAAGGAACAGGACGCTGGGAAATCGATAAGCACCTTGTGAAAGTAACTTTTGACGGCGAATAAGACCTGTCGAAAATATAGCATACACAGCGGGTTATTTCTAGCGAAATAACCCGCTTTTATTTATACGCAAAAGGAATAAAGAGACGTTATACTAAAAACTTTTATTGAATTTCAATTTTTTCGTATATTGATGACAATCGAGCAAACGAGCAGTTTTTGTGAAGAATAATAGGTGTATCATACTTTTGGTCATGTTGATTTGTTCCTGCGCTTTGGGTTTGTCCAATGTGCATGCCCAAATAAGCTCGAAGCGCATTCAGGGACTGGTGTTGGATAGTGCGGCACAGGGCTTAGCGGGAGTCAATATCCGGCTGACCAGCACCCTAGATACCCTGGTAACAAGCAGCGCGGCAAATGGGTCTTACCGATTTAGCAACGTGCGCGGAAATCATATTCGCATATCCTATAGTATGCTAGGCCACCAGATCGTCAATAGGTTGTTGTCGTCTAATGAGCAAAGCTCCTTTGTGGTGGTGCCCAATGTGGTGCTCATTCCTCAGGCTTCCTTAATTGAAGGGGTGTCCATTACGAAAACAATCCCCGTTGTCTATGGCGAAGATACTATTCAATATAATATGGATGCCTTTAAGTTTCGTGCAAATTCGTTGCTAGAAGAAGCGCTTAAACAGCTTCCCGGTATTCAGGTGCTGCGCGACGGTACAGTGTATGCTCAAGGAAAGCAGGTGTCGAGCGTATTGGTTGATGGTAAAAAATTCTTTGGCGGCGACGTCATTACGGCAACGAAGAATCTACCGGCAGACTTTGTGAAAAAGATACAGGTCATTAACCATTTTGGTGATTTTGCTACCGAACGCGGCATGACAACTGACGAGCCGGAAAAGGTAATTAATATTGTGCTCAAAGAAGATAGTAAGCGTATTTCTTTTGGCCAGATTACGGCCGGCGGTGGTACCAGCGATCGTTACATCGGAAGTATCGGCGTCAACCGATTTGATGATGGACAGGAGTTCTCGATCATTGGCTCGGTCAACAATACCAACACAAGCCTATTTTCATTCGGCTCACCTAGTGGCGTAGGTGAACGCGAGAAATCCCTGTTTGACGCTAACGACTTCGTTGACCCTACCGATGGGCTTAACAACATTAAGTCTTTTGGATTTAATTTTTCGGACAACATAGCCGAAAATACGCTGATCAATAGCAGCTATAGCTTTACGCACAAAGAGAATGTTACTACGGGGAATTCTTTTCTGCGATCGGATTACCTCGGTAACAAAATTTCTAACGCGGAGTCCTATCGCACGACCAGTAATGATTACTATCATAAGTTGACAACGGAGTTCAAACATCGTTTTAAGAATAGTGACGTTTTGGAGATAAAGCCGGTGTTTTCCTATAATAGAATTTATTTCGGAAACGCGCGAGACCGATTGATCAATAACAACCGAATAACAAACGATGGTACATACCAAGACACATCCTATCAGCAAAATCCAAATTTAGATATGACTATCTTATACGCGAGGACCTTTAAAAAGCCTGGGCGTAAGTTGGTAAGCAATGTAGTACTGAATTTTAACAGCATGAATAAGGTAGAAGATGTGGTGGATAAGTACACTTCCATAGACTCATCCGGCGTGTCTCCTCGGGTAACGGAGTTTAACCAACAATATTTTATCGACCAACGAAGCGGAACCGATGGGGTAAAGGCAGCAGTATCCTTCGTCGAGCCCTTCTCGGAGTATAGCACCGTAGAACTCTTTTACGACTATGAGCTCACGGACATGACGGCCGTGCGGCGCGTGGAAGATAGATTGAAGTCTGAGGAATTTGGTCAGTTTTTTTATGTGGATTCGTTGGGCGTGAGCTACAATTATAGATTTAACAGTAGTAGGGCAGGACTGAGTTACCAATATGTACCGAATAAAAAATTTAGAACCAGTGTGGGTTTTGCGGTGCAGCCCATCACCCTCAACGGCTACCTGCCGCGTGAAGATATGTACTATCGCTACGACAATGTAAACGTGGTACCTAGTGCTGGTTTTAAGTGGCGTCTCAACAATGAAGTTGATTGGAGTGTGGATTATGTCGGTAAAAACAACCAACCTAACTTTCTGCATATTATCCCCGTAAGGGATAACAGTAATTCCCAAAATATCATCATCGGGAATCCCGAGCTCAAGGCCGAGTTTTCCAACCGAATCAATACCACGTTGCGAAAGTTTATTACTTCTCGAAATCAGTATTTTGAAACTAATTTTGCGTACAACAAGGTATTAAACAAAATTGTGGCCGACAAGACGGCGTTCCGGAGCTCGACTATTCAGGAAACTACGTTCAAGAATGCTAATGGTTATTTTGATCTGAAATGGTATTACCTTTTCAATATGCCTTTGTTCAACGAAAGCTTGCAACTGGATTTTGTCGGTAATACAGATTTTTATAATAATATATCCTTTGTAAACGACGAGCGAAATAAGACTACCCAGTTTATTTACTCCCAATCTATACAGTTTCGGTATACCTGGAGCGACTATTTCGAATCGCTTTTCAATACCAATTACCTGTTGAACAATGCAACATATACCTGGCCCTACACGACGGAGATTACGGCGCACAGCCTACTGCTGAGTGGAGCGACGAAGGGTTATTTGAACGATCATGTGACTTTAGGCGCAGAAATGTCGCAGCGGTTTAATGCCGGCTATGAAAGTAGTTTTATGAATAATAACCCTACTATCTTGAATGCCTACTTGGAAATTTCTTTTTTGCCCAACAAATTGGGGCTGTTGCGTTTTCAAGGGTTTGACCTTTTGGATCAGAATAAAAATATGGGTACCTACAGTGAATATATTGGGAATGATCTTTATGAAGCGCGAAACAATAGATTGGGGCGTTATTTTATGGTAACTTTTAATATGCGTCTTCAAAAATACCCTAAGAAAAAATAGTATGAAAGCAGTGGTTATTACCGCATTCGGTACAGCAGATGTATTGCGTGTGGAATCGAGGGAGCGCCCAATGATTGGCGACAGCCAAGTATTGATTGGGGTTAAGGCCGCAGGCATCAATCGGCCTGATATTTTTCAGCGCAAAGGGCATTATCCAGCTCCGCCAGATGTGGTACAGGATATTCCCGGGCTAGAGGTAGCTGGCGTGGTGCTGGAGGTGGGGGCGGAGGTAACGCGCTGGGCCCAAGGTGACGAAGTCTGTTGCCTAATCGCCGGTGGCGGTTATGCAGAATTTGTGGCTGTAGAAGCCGATTGCTGTTTGCCAATTCCAACGGGGCTATCTTTTGCAGAGGCAGCCTGCCTACCGGAGACTATTTTTACCGTTTGGGATAATGTCTTTCGTCGCGGAGCGTTAAAGCGGGGGGAGCACCTCTTGGTTCACGGCGGATCAGGAGGGATAGGAAGCACAGCCATACAGCTGGCCAAGGCTTGTGGCGCACAGGTTTCTGCCACGAGCGGTTCGGCGGAAAAGTGTGCTTATTGTGCCTCCCTCGGCGCGGATCGTGTGATCAATTATAAGGAGGAGGACTTTGCAGATGTGCTACAGGCGACGGGTGTAGATGTGATATTGGATAGTATCGCAGGGGATTACTTTGATAAAAATGTGTCCTTGCTCCACGCGGATGGTCGTTTGGTGCATATTAACGCCGTAAAGGGAAAGCAAGTGTTTTTGGATATTTTAAAGCTGATGCAGAAACGCTTGATTCTCACAGGAAGTACGCTGCGTTCGCGTGATCTGGCATTTAAAGCAGAGCTGACGCGGGAAGTGCAGGAATTCATATGGCCGCTGGTAGGCGACGCGTTTAAGCCACAGCTCTATAAAACCTTTCCCTACACAGAAGCTTCAAAAGCACATCAGCTGCTGGAAGATGGCCATGTTCTTGGTAAGGTAGCCTTGCTTTTTTAATTTGCTAAATACTTTTAGCTATGGTTTTTTGTTGGAGAATACCTATTTTAGACAAAAATAAGCCTATAGTTATATGAAGTTTAGATTTTTAACGACGTTTATACTCAGCGCTGCTGTTTTACTTGGCCACAGCCAGACTGTTGGTAAGATCGATAAGCCCATCGATCTCGTTAGTACATTGGTCGGTACACAGTCTACCTATTTCCTTTCTACTGGAAATACCTACCCGGCGATAGCGATGCCTTGGGGCATGAATTTTTGGAGCCCGCAAACTGGAAAGATGGGGGATGGATGGATGTACATGTACACCGCCGAAAAAATTCGTGGATTCAAACAGACGCACCAACCGTCGCCATGGATGAACGATTATGGTCAATTTTCGGTGATGCCGATGGTGGGCAAAAAAACCTTCGACGAGGAAAAGCGTGCTAGTTACTTCTCGCATAAAGCAGAAGTGGCCAAGCCACATTATTATTCGGTTTACCTTGCGGATTACGACGTCAAGACGGAAATTACCCCAACGGAGCGTGCCGCGTATTTCCGCTTTACATTTCCAAAAACGAATGAGAGCTATGTGCTTCTTGATGCTTTCGACAAGGGGTCTTACGTAGAAGTATTGCCAAAAGAACAACGCATCATCGGCTATTCAACAAAGAATAGTGGTGGTGTTCCCGAGAATTTCAAGAACTATTTTGTATTAGAATTTGATCGTCCCTTTGCGAACGTGGCAACCTTTGCCGACTCGGTGCTGACGGACGGCCGTTATTTGGTTAAAGCGGATCACGTGGGTGCCTTGGTAGGCTTCCAAATAGCGAATGCAGGCGATCAAATCCTGATGAAGGCAGCATCGTCCTTTATTTCCAAGGAGCAAGCTGCCTTGAACCTAAAGGAATTGGATGGCGCAACATTTGATGAGCGTGTAGCAAAAGGTGAACAGACCTGGAACAAGGAATTGAAAAAAATTGAGATCGAAGGTGGCTCTATAGATGATATGCGCACCTTCTATTCATGCTTGTACCGTTCGCTGTTGTTTCCACGGATGTTTTATGAGATAGATGCGCAGGGACAGGTCGTGCATTATTCGCCGTACAATGGTAAGGTACTTCCTGGGTACATGTTTACTGACACGGGCTTTTGGGATACTTTTCGCAGTTTGTTCCCTTTCTTGAACTTAATGTATCCAGAGATCAGCGAAAAAATGCAGGATGGTCTAGCCAACGCCTACCGCGAGAGCGGATGGTTGCCTGAATGGGCAAGCCCCGGTTTACGTAACGTGATGGTGGGCAACAATTCTGCATCCGTTGTGGCCGACGCTTGGGTGAAAGGTATTCGATCCAAGGATATCGAAACCCTATATGAAGCGCTTAAACATGGCGCCGACAATGCTGGTCCTTTAACGGCGGTAGGTAGAGCAGGAGCGTCCTACTACAAAGAACTGGGATACGTGCCTTATGATGTCAATATCAATGAAAATGCAGCGCGCTCGTTAGAGTATGCATACGATGACTTCTCCATATATCAGTTAGCCAAGGCGCTGAATAAGCCCGAAGCTGATCTACAGTATTATAAGTCGCGGGCCTACAACTACCAAAAATTGTATGATCCGGCTACCGGGCTGATGCGTGGTAAAAATAAGGATGGGCAGTTTCAGGCTCCTTTTAATCCCTTTAAGTGGGGGGACGCCTTTACCGAAGGCAATAGCTGGCACTACACATGGTCGGTGTTTCAAGACGTGGAAGGCTTGGCAAAATTAATGGGCGGACATCAGGCCATGGAAATAAAAATGGATTCGGTATTTAGCTTGCCGCCGATTTTCGATGATTCCTATTATGGTTTCCCTATTCATGAAATTCGTGAAATGCAGGTGGCAAACATGGGACAGTATGCACACGGCAACCAGCCAATTCAGCATATGGTTTACTTATATAACCACGTCGGTGCGCCTTGGAAAACTCAATACTGGGTACGTGAAACTATGAAACGCATGTATTCTCCTAATCCAGATGGCTACTGCGGCGATGAGGATAATGGACAAACGTCGGCATGGTATGTATTTTCGGCGCTAGGATTCTATCCGGTGACGCCCGCTACGGACGAGTATATTTTGGGTGCACCTCTTTTCCAAAAGGCTACTTTGCATTTGGCCAACGGAAAGAAAGTTACTATTAATGCGGTAAATAACTCAGACGCTAATCGCTATGTGCATGCGCTGAAATGGAACGGAAAAAATTATAGCAAAAATTATATCAAGCATAGTGAGCTGCTCAAAGGCGTCACCTTAAATTTTGATATGCAAGCCGAGCCTAACAAACAGCGCGGCGTAAATAAGGCTGATCTACCTTTCTCCTTAAGTAAAGATGATAAGTAACCAAATAGAAAACGGACATTGTAGGCATACAATGTCCGTTTCTTTTATTCAAAAAGATTGCCTCCTAATCCAGGTTGCTGCGATTTAGTCTCCAAGCATTCAAGATCACGGATACGGAGCTTAAACTCATAGCTGCCGCTGCAAGCATTGGAGACATCAAGATGCCGAATGCCGGGTATAGAATGCCTGCAGCTACGGGAATTCCAATTACATTGTATAAAAATGCAAATGCTAAGTTTTGTTTGACATTTTGAATCATCTGATGGCTTAGTTTTATCGCCTTACTCACAGCGTTAAGATCTCCTTTGACCAAGGTTATTTCCGCACTATGTATGGCAATATCGGTGCCTGTGCCCATAGCGATACCTATATCAGCCTGCGTTAGCGCCGGCGCGTCATTGATGCCATCGCCTGCCATCGCGACGACCTTTTGCTGCTGTTGAAGTACCTTTACCTCGTTCAATTTATCAGCAGGTAACATTGTTGCATGCACCTGTTTGATGCCTGTTTTTTGTGCTACAAGCTGAGCGCTTTGTTCATTGTCGCCGGTAAACATATGTACATCGATCTTGAGTTGCTGCAGGGCGGCAATAGCTTCGTGGCTGCCTGCTTTGACTTCATCGGTTACGGCTAGTATACCCACGCATTGTTGATCTATCGCGAGCAACGAAACACTGTGCCCCTGTTGCTCGGCCTGTGCGATTTCTTGTTCTACATTCTGTGACAGTGCGATATGATGATCATGGAGTAGCTTCCTGTTCCCCAGTAGTACCTGCATGTGGAATATCTTGCCGGACACACCCTTGCCCGCGATATTTTCAAATTGGGTTACATCCAAAAGATGCAACGACTTCACCTTCGCCTGCTGTAACATCGCATTTGCAAGGGGATGGGAGCTACTTTTGTTGATTGATGCGGCAATCTGCAGCACGTCCGCTTCCTTAAACTTGGCGGTATCGAACGTATGTACATAAGATACCTGCGGTTTGCCTTCGGTGAGCGTACCAGTTTTATCGACAACCAACGTGTTTACCTGCTGTAATCGCTCGAACGAAGCGGCATTTTTGATTAAAATCCCGTTTTTTGCGCCTTTCCCGATACCCACCATGACCGACATTGGGGTAGCGAGGCCCAGCGCACAGGGGCAAGCGACAATGAGTACGGCAATCATATTCGTAAAGGCAAAGGCAAATCGGTCTTCATGACCTGCAAAAAACCAAAGTGCAAAAGTAAGTATAGCCACGCCAATCACAATAGGGACGAAAATGCTTGATATTTTGTCGCTGCGCTTTTGAATGGGTGCTTGGCTACGACTGGCATCATTCACCAACTGGATAATCTGCGCCAACATGGTGTCGCTGCCGATGTGCTTGGCCTTCATGATAAAGCTGTGGCTGCCGTTTAACGTTCCCCCAATGACGCTATCGCCTAAAAATTTCTCGACAGGAAGTGGTTCTCCACTGATCATAGATTCGTCAACGCTACTTCCGCCCTCGGTAATTTCGCCGTCTATTGGCACCTTATCTCCGGGGCGCACGCGTAACAGATCACCTACCCGAATAGCAGATACCGCGATGCGTTTTTCTTCAGTTCCCTCGATTCGGATCGCTTCATGCGGCGATAGTTTTATCAGCTCTTTGATAGCGCTACTGGTTTTTGCATGTGCTTTAGCTTCCATCAATTGCCCCAATAGAACCAGTGTTAAAATTACGCACACCGATTCGAAGTAAAGCGGTACGCCGTGATGTGTAGTATGATCTTGGGGAAGCACAGCTGGAAAAAACAACGCCAGTAGACTGTAAAGAAATGCTGCGCCAGCGCCCAGACCAATTAAACTGAACATATTCAGTTTCCAGGATCGAAAGGAAGTCCATGCCCGTTCAAAAAACATTCGGCAGGTATAGAAAACAACGGGAAGTGTGAGCAGCAACTGTATCCAGCCATTGGTTTGTGGTGCTATCAACCGGCTGACGGGCGCTCCCGGCAACATATCGCCCATGGCGAGCAGAAATACGGGCAAGGTAAATGCTACACTGATCCAAAGTTTTTTGCGTAGATCCTGATAAATGGGGTCGCCACCTTCTGGTGGCTGATTGGCAAGCAAATCCATACCACATATGGGGCAGTTGCCGGGATGGTCTTGTTGTATTTCAGGGTGCATCGGACAGCTATAGACCACCTGTAGCGTTAATTCCGGAATTTTTTCTAGGTTCATGCCACATACGGGGCAAGAGCCGAATGTATCGTAGACCTTGTCGCCTTCGCACATCATCGGGCAATAGTATTTCCCAGCGTTGGATGCCGAAGGTTGTGGGATGTTCTTGTGATGATGATGTGCATCCTTACCTACCAATGATTCGACGGGCACGAGGTGCATATTGCACACTGGACAACGCCCTTTTTCGCTGTAGGTTTTTTCTATGCCTTCGCAATACATCGGGCAAACATAGGTGCTGCTGGCCGAGTCGGCAATGGCAATCGATTCCTGTTCTACCTTTGCATCAACCTCATTTATTTCATAGTGTGCTAATGGAGCGAGTTGCTCCCGCAGTTCGGCTAGGGTATACTCTTTTTCACTTTGTATGTCGACCACACCTGTTTCCAACGTTACATTGGCCTGTAAGCCTTCCAGCTCATTAAGCTTTCGCTGAACGGTAGCTTGGCAGCCACTGCAGGTCATTCCCCATATTTTATATTGTTTGTTCATGTTGTTTCGTTTTATTTTCGTGTCCACACCAAGGTCGTAAAATGTCGTTCTACTCGATCGCCTGCTTTGCTTGTAACCTGCTCTTTTCCGTGATGGCTATCGCAGTATTCGAGCAGTTCATAGTCTGCCAAGTGGCGAAGTTCAGCTTCCTCATACAAGTTAAAGCCGTAGGCCGTAAAAGGCAGCCTTTCCATAAACGTTCGCTCGGCAAATGTAATGGCTAGTTTACCAGCCGGTCGAAGTATCAACGCAAGATCATGTATAAGAGATGCAGGATCTTGGACAAAATAAATAGTGTTGACCAAGAAAATGGCGTCGAATGTAGGCTCTTGGAATGGTATCTGACGTCCGTCATAAATGTGAAAACTTGCCGATTTATTTTTTACACCATCTTTGTTTTTGCGAACCGCTTCCTGTTGCATGGTCTCAGACACGTCGAGTCCGAAGTATTGCAAGCGTGGATGTGCATGGAGTAACGCACTTACATGGCCTGCGTTGCCGTGTCCCAGCTCTAGAACCCGTTGTCCTGCTTGAAGGGATAGCGATTGAATCGCTTGTTCTGTCATGTTACCGTTGGTCTGCTCCATCATGCGGGATATATCTTTTCCGATATCGCCCCTAGGATGAGCCAATTGTGCTGCTAGTTGCTTTAATTCTTCTGTACTTGCCATATATCCTAATTGCACTTATGTTTTTCAAAGTACCGCATTTTTGTGCAGGATAATGTTATACAATTTCTGCAATGATTTGCAAAATTATAGTGTATCGTGGGACAAGCATGAATAAGCTTAGAGCTTATCCAATTGCCTTCTGGAGTTTTCGGCGGACTTTTTGTAAGCACTGGGGCTGAGCCCAGTAATTTTTTTAAACTGGTTGCTGAGGTGTGCCACACTGCTGTAGTGTAGTTGGTAGGCAATCTCATTGATGTTATATTCACCATAGGTCAACAATTCTTTGACACGTTCTACCTTTTGCAGGATAAGATATTTTTCAATAGTCGTATGTTCTATTTGGCTAAACGTATTACTAAGGCTAGCATAGTCCTTGTTTAGATAGTCAGCAAGATAGGTTGATATGTTGGGTGGCGCATCTACTGTGTCACGGCGTACGAGCAGTATAATAGCTGCTTTTATCTGTTCGACGAGACGGGCTTTTGGATCGAGCAACAACTCAAATCCCAAAGCCAGCAGCCGTTGTTCTAAGGCGTCGATTTTTCCATCGGTTTCGGTTTCTTTAATTTCGATTTCACCAAGTTCCACCCTTACGGGGCTAAGGCCAACATGGGTAAGCTCGGATCGTACCGCCATTTTACAGCGATCGCAAACCATATTTTTGATGAAAAGTTTCATAGCTCTTTGGAATGGATGCGGATAAAACTACGAAAAAAAGCAAACAGTCGACACGTAACAATCCCGATATTGACTTTAGCTTTACTTTTTGATGTCAAAAAAATAGCTATCTTGGGCTAGACTAATCTGTAAACCATCGATATAATGGAATTTAATAATTTTTCTTCCGAAGTCCGTGTCGGCGTTATTGGAATAAAGGGGATGGGCTGGCATAATTTGGAAGCCATACTAAAGGTTGAAGGCGTTCGCTGCACGGCCATTTGTGATATTGATGACGCTGTGCTGACGCAGCGAGGCAAGCAGCTAAGCGAAATCGGCGTTGTGCCCAAACACTATAAAGATTTTAATGCAATGCTGGCAGATCCAGAAGTGGACGTGGTGATCATCGCTACGCCGGATCATTGGCATTGCCTACAAGCGATCGCCGCTATTGAAGCGGGTAAAGATGTGTATGTAGAGAAACCGTTGGCCAACTCCATCGTGGAGTGCGACGCCCTGATCAAAGCCAAGCAAGCATCAGATCGAATTGTTCAAGTAGGGCAATGGCAGCGTAGCCAACGTCATTTCCAGGATGCCGTAGCATTTGTGCATAGTGGTAAGCTCGGTAAAATTAGGACAGTAAAAGCTTGGGCCTATTTAGGTTGGAAGCAGCGTGTTCCGGAAAAACCCGACGCCCCCGTGCCGGCTGGCGTTGACTACTTAAGCTGGGAAGGTCCGGCGCAAAGGCATCCGTTCAACCCAAACCGTTTTCACTACGATTTTCGCTGGTACTGGGATTATGCTGGCGGTTTAATGACAGATTGGGGCGTACATCTTTTGGATTACGCGTTGTTGGGGATGAAAGCTTCCACGCCAAAATCCATTATGGCGACGGGTGGAAAATTTGCCTATCCCGAAGATGCAGGCGACACACCGGATACGCTCACGACCGTGTACGAGTTTGACGGCTTTAATATCATTTGGGAACATGCGACGAGTATCAGCAATGGTCCCTATGGACGCGAACATGGAATCGCTTTCATTGGCGATAAAGGTACGCTGGTGTTGGATAGAAACGGTTGGGAAGTTATTGCCGAGCATGAACGTATGGAACCGATACCTTTACAAAAACGGCAGGATGCCGGTTTGGAGCTGCACATGGTAAACTTTATAGATGCTGTACGACGTCGTGCGTCAGAAATTATAAAAGCACCAGTTGAAGACGCTGCCCATATTGCCAAACTGTCGCACATGGGCAACATTGCCTATCGAACTGGACAGAAACTGACGTGGAATGCAAAGAAAGCACGCTTTATGGAACAGCCGGCCAATGTATACCTCGCCGCGCGCTACCATAATGGTTATAAATTTCCTAAAACCTAGATATTAAATCGGAATTGTTCTTAAACCTGACATATGAAAAGAAAAGATTTTATCAAGCAGGCTACACTGCTAGCTGCGTCCAGTGTTTTTTTAAAATCGCATGCATTCACGCGTGCCGACGCTCCACTTCGTGTAGGATTGATTGGCGTGAATGGCATGGGTTGGTCAAACCTGAATGCCATACTTAAACAAAAAGGCGTACAGTGTACAGCGCTGTGCGATGTGGATGAACGTATTTTGGATAAGCGAATCAAGGAGCTTGCGGAAAGAAAGATCGAGGTCAAGCGCTTTATCGACTACAAAAGCCTATTGCAATCCGATCTGGTAGACGCCGTGATCATCGGTACGCCCGATCACTGGCACTGCTTGCAAATGGTTGACGCCGTGCGGGCAGGAAAGCATGTTTATGTTGAAAAGCCTATTGGTAACTCGATCCGTGAATGCGAAATTATGCAGGCGGCGGCGGCGAAAAGTGAAAAAATGGTTCAAGTGGGACAATGGCAACGCAGTCAGCAACATTTTAAAGACGCTATTGCGTACGTGCACAGTGGTAAGCTGGGCAAGATACGTTTGGTAAAGGCTTGGGCCTACCAAGGATGGATGAAAAGCATTCCTGTGAAGGCTGATGAGGCAGTTCCGACAGGCGTTCATTATGACAAATGGTTGGGCCCAGCAGCAAAGCGCCCATTTAATCCAAACAGGTTTCATTTCGAATTTCGCTGGTTTTGGGATTATGCGGGCGGCTTAATGACCGACTGGGGCGTACATATGTTGGATTATGCCCTAATGGGGATGAAGGTGTCTGATCCTAAGTCGATAATGGCAGCAGGCGGTAAATTTGCCTATCCAGACGATGCGGCGCAAACGCCAGACACGTTAACTACTGTTTTTGAATTTGAGGGCTTTAATATACAGTGGGAGCATGCCAATGGTATTGATTTAGGACCCTATAATAAGAATCATGGTGTGGCTTTTATTGGCAATAACGGCACACTTGTGTTGAACCGTGAAGGCTGGGAGGTGATCCCCGAAAAGGGACGTATGGATGCCGTTGCGTTTCAGAAATCAGTAGACAATGGTTTGGATAAGCATATGTTGAATTTTGTTGAAGCCATACAGCGTAAGGATAAGAAACATCTACATGCACCTATTGAAGCGGGGGCGCATATCGCGATTTTCTCGCAAATGGGTAATATAGCCTACAGAACGGGGAAAAAATTATTTTGGGATAGCGATACGCGTCAGTTTAGCGACAAAGAAGCGAATAAATACCTGCAAGCAAGCTACCATAATGGCTTCAAATTGCCCGTAGTTTAGTTTTTAACATGCAAGATAATTTGGCCTAAGTTGCTTTTCTCATTGAACATTTGCGTAACTTAGGCCACAATTTTTGCAGGTGCATTCCATGGATTCAGTTTTCGTTTTCTGATAGTTCAAGGTAGATAAGCTAAAGAGGGATGCTATAAACAAGCGCAGATGTTTGCCGGTATCGTCCGTTGATAAACTATTTGCCGTCTTACACTGCGGACAAATGGAATACATTTCATTAGAGTCTAAGACGCTTGAAGCCTCGATTAAACTGTTGGCCTCTTCGATATCTCCCGATAAGACATGTAATTGGATAGCAGCAGACGATGTGTCCTGAACTTCACCGGCTTCTGTGTATCGAAGTTCGCAGCGTATCCCTACACTTTCTAGCTTCAGTTTAAGCAAATGCGCATCAACGGGGTTGTTGACTGTTTTTAGTGTAACCATTTGGATTTGAAATAGAAATAATGTTGAAATGTACATATAAATCATGAGATTAATAGTACAAGGTTTATTTTTGTCATAATGGTTGACACTTCACATCACAGCCCATTCCAATACTTGCAAGACTGCTCAAAATTTTGTATATTTGCAGTATACCTCACTTCACTACATTCCTTGCTTAAGGGAGCATGGAAAATTTAAGTGTCTTGCGAGACATAATTATCTATTTAATTTTATATCACTGAATGGGAAAAAGCCAGATTACATTTAACAAAAAGGAACGCGTAAAAAAGCAACAGCTTAAAAGACAGCATAAACTCGAAAAGAGAGAGATGCACAAAATGGACAATGACAAGGGTAAATCATTGGAAGATATGTTTGCCTACGTGGATGAGTTCGGGAATATATCCAATACCCCACCGGAAAAGAAGTACGAATTTAAGGAAGAAGATCTTCATCGACCTGTAGACCTTGATGAGTATCAGCACGGTAAAGTTTCATACTACAATGAGCAGGGTCGTTATGGTTTTATTCGCGACAACTTGACGAGCCAAACGGTGTACTTCAATGATAATTTAGCGGGTAAAGCTTTACAGTTAAACCAAAAAGTAAAATATAAGTCGGTTCGTACAAAGCAAGGAAACCAAATATCCGAGGTATTGATAGAGGCGTAATTGTTTAATATTTCATAAGAAAAGGCGGTCATAAGATTATTATGTTCCGCCTTTTTTCTTTTATTTTATCTGATAATCACTATTTTTAAAATGTATCGAGCAGATCGATAGCTACTATGTAGATTTAAGCAAATAACATGGAAAAAGTAAATTGGGGAATGATCGGTGTGGGCGACGTTACAGAAGTTAAAAGCGGACCGGCGCTGTATAAGGTAGCACACTCTTCTTTATTCGCCGTAACCTCCAGAACATATCAGAAAGCCGTCGACTACGCACAGCGCCACAAGGTCGACAAGGTGTACCGTGCATGGGAAGATATGTTAGCGGATCCCGACATTTCAATTGTCTATGTGGCCACACCGCCAGACACCCATAAAGAGTTTGCAATACGTGCGATGGAGGCAGGAAAGGATGTTTATGTGGAAAAGCCTATGGCGCTGTCGGTAAGCGAGGCAGAGGAGATGATTAAAGTTGCGAAGCGAACGGGACGTCGACTTTTTGTGGCGTTTTACAGACGGAGCCTTCCTTATTTTGAAAAGGTAAAGGAGCTGCTAGAGCAAGGTAGTGTAGGCAAGATTTTAACGGTTTCGGTGCGGCTGATGAAAGCGCCCCTACCGACCGACTTGGATCCGGCACAACATACCTGGCGGATAGATAAAAAAGTAGGTGGAGAGGGTTACTTTGTTGACTTGGCGCCGCACAGCATGGATATACTCGATTACTTGATTTCGCCTATCGAGGATGTTAAGGGATGCGCAGCCAATTTGGCGGGTAATTATGCTGTTGCAGATACGGTTACCGCAATATGGAAACATCGTAATGGTGTCTTGGGAAATGCGGTTTGGTGTTTCTCGGCCACGGCAGGAAGTGCACATGATGAGATTGTTATCGTGGGTACTGAAGGCCAGTTGACCTGTGGAACTTTTGATTTCAAGCCCATAGAATTGCTTACTGAAAGTGGAAAAACGTTATTTGATTATGATAGGCCATTGCACATACAGCAAGGCTTGATAAGCACTATCGTAGCTGAACTACGTGGAGAAGGTGAGTGTCCGTCGACGGGAGAGACGGCCCTGCGAACAACAAAGGTTATTGAAGCTATACTTAACGGCTAATGCTGAGATGCGCATCTCGCAATCTACGTTGCGGGATGCGCATAGCTTCTTAAGATACTTTAAATGCTTGCCGTGCAAGTAACTGCCATTGACCTTTTACCTTAACCCAGGTTAGCACAATGCCTATTTTGACATCTGCTGGCCCTTTGCCGGGATCATCTGTCTTTGCTTCCAATATATGGCGCACAACAGCTGTATTGTCCAAGATCTGTATCGTCTGGTTTTTTAGATTGATTTCTTTAAATACAGAGGCTCCCGAAACAAGGGTTTCGATAAATTGCTTTTTACTTTCAATTTTCCCACTCGAATGACCGTACGTTAGTTCGTTGGCGCTGATTTTGTTTAAGATTGCTGCATCAGGATTAAGCATAGCTTGTTTAAGGGTTTCCACAACGGCTTCTATCTGTTGCTTGGATTGCACTTGTGCATGTGCCTTAAAAAGGAAGGTGAAACAAGCTAGAACAACAAGGCATGATG
>JAAIGF010142283.1_pt1 | contig 18356 bp, 17 predicted proteins | sample 6487441 | NCBI WGS metagenome assembly JAAIGF01 (sample SAMN13974129, study PRJNA590717) | phyllosphere metagenome | biome: pepper field; feature: multiple bacterial spot infested pepper fields; material: pepper leaves; isolation source: leaves from pepper fields | host: Capsicum annuum ... | reverse complement strand
GCGCTGTACCAGGGTGCGAATGGCGCCCAGGAACTGGTTGAACCAGCGCGCCAGCAGGGCGGTTTCATCGTTGCCGCGTACATCCAGGCTGCGGGTCAGGTCGCCTTCGCCCTGGGCGATGCCTTCCAGGCCGCCGGCCACACTGCGGATCGGCTTGACGATCAGCCCGGCGAAACTGGCACCGACGATGGCGAACAGCACCGCCAGCACCGCGGCGATCACGCCGATCTGCCAGGTCAGGCTGGTGGCCTTGGCCATCACTTCGCTGCGCTCGATCAGGCCGATAAAGCGCCAGCCGAGTTTTTCGGACGACCAGACGTTGGCCATGTAGCTCACACCGTCGAGCTCGACTTCGGCGAAGCCACCGGTCACGTTGGCAAGTTGACGATAGCCGTCACCCAGTTCGTCTAGGCGCTTGAAGTTGTGGGCGGCATCGCGTGGGTCGACCAGCACGTTGCCGCTGTTTTCCAGCAGCATCAGGTAGCCGCTTTCACCCAGCTTGATCTGCTTGACCAGGTCGGTGAGCTGCTTGAGCGACACGTCCAGGCCGATGGCGCCTAGCGGCTGGCCCTGGGCATTGTCGAGGGTGTGCACGGTGCCCATCAGCACCACGTCGTCGGGCGCCCAGTAGTAGGCCGGGGTGCGCACGATCTTGCCGGGTGCAGCCATGGCGGCCTTGTACCAGGGACGCTGGCGTGGGTCGTAGCTGTTGAGCTTGGGGTCGTCCGGCCAGACCAGGTAGCCGCCATCCTGATGGCCCACCTGCAGGTAGGCGGTGGTCGGGTGGCTGGTCGCGAACTGATTGAGGCCGCGCAGCAGCGCCTGGTTGCTGGCCGGCAGCGGCACCTGGGCGGCGTCTGCTGCGCTGTAGTTCTTCAGGTGCTCGGTGTTTCGCAGCAGGTCGCTCTTGGCCAGGTATTCGACGTTCTGGGCGATGGCGTCGAAGAACTGGTTCATCGCATTGTCGATCTGGCGAATCTCCCGGCTGCTGCTGTCGAGAAAGTCCTCCCGGGCCTGCTCGCGCAGGTTGATGACGACCACGATGGCGACCAAGACCACGGGCACACAGGCGATGGCCGCAAAGCCCCAGGTAAGTTTTTGTTTGATGTTCACGGAGGGTTCCTGCTCGGGCAAAGGATGTTGTTATTGGGCAAGAGCGGTCACGAAGCGCAGGGTTCGATGCTGGCTTTTAGCTATTTAACCGGTTCGCTGAGCCTACCTTATTGGTATGCGGTATGCCATAGGTGCTGGCGTCGTGGAGTCGCTTGCCCTGTCGGCAAGCTCAGCGTTTGCCCGGCAGATCAGCCCTGGTTCGCCATGGCGAGTAGTCGAGCATTACGTTGAACACGTATTGGCCCTGGGCATTGCGGGGCTGTCCGGGAATCAGCGGCACGGCATCGAGATGCGCGCAGCCGTGGCCGAGATGGTCGAGCAGGTCGTTGTCCTGCTTGAATTCGCGGCGCCGCATGGGTGCGGTTCGATAAGCACTTGGCAGGCTTTGACGTTGCGTTGATCGTCGAGAATGCCGCTCAGCCGCGCCCTGCCAATGCTGTCCAGGGGGCGGTTGGCGAACAGCTGCTGCCAGAAAAAGGCATTGCGCGCGTACACGCCCGCCTCTTGGCCGTGGTCTTGGTGATCCTAGGCCTGCTCGGGAAACAGCAACGGTGCGATGAGCTCGCTGGTCGGGCCCTCGTCCATCAGCTTGCTGGGCATCGGCGGCAACACGGTCTGCCAGCAAAAGCGATTCATTCGCTCGGCTACCTTCGCGTTGAAGGGCAGCTTGTCGGCCAATTCGGGGTTGCTGACCGGCCTGGCCTGGCAATCGACGATCTGGTTCTGACGGTCGATGGTGTAGCGCACTTCGAGGCTGGCCTGGCGCCACTCGGGGTTGGCCTCCCGGCCTACGAGATAGACTGCCTGCATGGCGAGACGAACGAATTGCTCGTTGGCGAGTTCGTCGGCGCTCTTGGGCACGGCGGGTGGCGTGGGCGTGCTGCAGGCGGCCAGTGACAGGCAGCCGGTCAGCAGGATCAGGCAGGGCTTGAGCATGACATTCCTTGTCCGAGCATGGGGAGCCGGCAGATTCTACAGCTGCGCGGCGCGCCTGCGCTCGCGTCTGTTGCTATGGACGAACACCGCCACGAACAAGGCGCTGAGCAGTACCACGATGGTCGGTCCTGGCGCGCTGTCGATGAAGAAGCTCAGGTACACGCCGCTCACTGCCGCGCCGACGGCAATCGCCACGGCGGTGAGGAGCATGGCGCCCATGGTGCGGGTGAGCAGGAAGGCGATGGCGCCGGGGGCGATCAGCAGCGCCACGGTGAGTACGATGCCGATGGCCTTGAGGGCGCCGACGATGGTCAGCGACATCACTGCCAGCAGGCCATAGTGCAGCAGGCGCACGGGTAAACCGACGGTGCGCGCCTGCACCGGGTCGAAGGCGTGCAACAGCAGGTCGCGCCATTTCAGGCCGATGAATGCGCTGACCGCCAGGGCGATCAGCCCGCTCTCCAGCAAGTCCGCCCAGCCGATGCCGAGCATGTCGCCGAACAGGATGTGATCCAGGTGCACGTCGCTGTGGATCTGCGTGTACAGCAGCAGGCCGAGGCCGAACATGCCGGAGAACACCACGCCCATCAGCGTATCCTGCTTGATCCGGCTGTTTTCCTTCAGGTAACCCGCGGCGATGGCGCAGAGCATGCCGGCGACGAAGGCGCCGAGCGAGTAGGGCAGGCCGACGATGTAGGCGATCACCACGCCGGGAAATACCGCGTGGGCGGTGGCGTCGCCCATCAGCGCCCAGCCCTTGAGCACCAGAAAGCACGACAAGAGCGCGGCTGGGATCGCTACCAGCACGGCGATCAGCAGGGCGTATTGCATGAAGTCGATTTGCAGCGGCAGGAGCAGCATGTCCATGGTCAGATCTCCAGCCTGGCCTGAGCGGCGCGCCGGCGGGCGGCGAGCATGCCGTGCTTGGGTGCGAAGATGAACGCCCCCAGGAACACGCACGTCTGCAGCACGATGATGATCGCCCCGGTCGCGCCGTCGAGAAAGTAGCTGGCGTAGGCGCCGATAAAGCTGGAAAGGCCGCCGATGCAGGCGGCGATCAGCAGCAGCCGTTCGAAGCGGTCGCTGAGCAGATAGGCGGTGGCGCCCGGGGTGACGACCATGGCGATGACCAGAAAGGCGCCGACCGTCTGCATCGCCGCCACGGTGCAGGCCGACAGCAGGATAAAGAAGATCGCCTTCAGGCGCGTGGGGCTCAGGCCGATGGAGCGCGCATGGTGCTCGTCGAAGAACACCACCATCAGGTCCTTCCAGCGCAGCGCCAACACGGCCAGGGTGATGCCAGCGATGAGCAGCAGTTGCAGGGTGTCGCCTGGGGTGATGGCCAGGATGTTGCCGAGCACAATGGTCTGGATGTTCACCGAGGTGGGCGACAGCGACACCATGAACAACCCGAGGCCGAAGAACGAGGAGAAGATCAGACCGATGATCACGTCTTCCTTGAGCTTGCTGCGCTGGTTGAGAAACAGCATGGCGCCGGCGGCCAGGGTACCGGCGCCAAACGCGCCGAGGGCGAAGGGCAGGCCGAGCATGTAGGCGCCGGCGACACCGGGCACGATGGAGTGCGCCAGGGCATCGCCGATCAGCGACCAGCCCTTGAGCATCAGGTACACCGAGAGCAGCGCGCAGACCACGCCGACCAGGGTCGACACCCACATGGCATTGACCATGTAGCCGTAGGAAAAGGGTTCGAGCAGGCTTGGCACTATGGATCCTTGTCGTCGACACGGCCGCGGATGGTCGACTTGCCGTCGTACAGCACCAGCGGGCGCTCGTCGTCGGTGATGATGCCGATCAGTGGCGAGCTGCGCTGGCCTTCGCCGGGCAACTCGAAGTGGCGCAGCACGCCGCCGAAGGTGCGTTCCAGGTTCTCGCGGGTGAACACCTGCTGGGTAGGTCCGTAGGCGAGCACGGTGCGCGCCAGCAGTACGGTGCGGTCGCAGAACTCGGGCACGCTACCCAGGTTGTGGGTGGAGACCAGCATCACCCGGCCCTCGTCGCGCAGCTCGCCGAGCAATCGCACGATGGCGTCTTCGGTTTTCACATCGACGCCGGTGAAGGGCTCGTCGAGCAGAATTACCCGTGAATCCTGGGCCAGGGCGCGGGCCAGGAACACGCGCTTCTTCTGGCCGCCGGAGAGCTCGCCGATCTGCCGTTTACGCAGCTCGCCCATGCCGACGCGGCCGAGGGCGGCGTCCACCGCTTGCCGATCGGCAGCCTTGGGCCGGCGCAGCAGGCCCATATGGCCGTAGCGGCCCATCATCACCACGTCCTCGACCAGCACCGGGAAGTTCCAGTCGACGTCTTCGCTTTGCGGCACGTAGGCGATCAGGTTGCGCTTCAGGGCCTCGTGCACCGGCATGCCGAGCACGCTGATACTGCCCTGGGCCAGCTTGACGAAGCCCATGATGGCCTTGAACAGCGTCGACTTGCCGCTGCCGTTGACGCCCACCAGGGCAGTGATGCTGCCGCCGGGGCTGCCGAAGCTGGCGTTGCGCAAGGCGGTGTGGCCGTTGCGGTAGGTGACGCTGATGGCGTCGACGCGGATGCCGCCCAGGCTGTCTTCTTCGTGCAGAGCGTTGGGCATTAGTCGGCCAGCCCGTCGGCAATGGTCTGCGAAGTGACGCGCAGCAGGTCGAGGTAGGTCGGCACCGGGCCGCTCGGCTCGCTGAGCGAGTCGACGTAGAGCACGCCGCCGTACTTGGCACCGGTTTCGCGGGCCACCTGCTGGGCCGGTGAGGCGGAGATGGTGCTCTCGCTGAACACCGCGGGAATCTGGTGGACGCGCACCGCGTCGATCACCTTGCGCACCTGTTGCGGGGTGCCCTGCTGGTCGGCGTTGATCGGCCACAGGTACAGCTCCTTGAGGCCGAAGTCGCGGGCCAGGTAGCTGAACGCACCTTCGCTGGATACCAGCCAGCGGCGCTGTTCGGGAATCTTCTGCAGGCGTTCGCGGATCGGCCCCACGGTGGATTTGATCAGCGCCTTGTAGGTTTCGGCATTACGCTCGTAGGTGGCGGCATTGGCAGGATCATGCTTGGCCAGCGCATCGCGGATATTGTCGATGTAGATCATCGCCGAGTCCGGCGACATCCAGGCGTGTGGATTGGGCTTGCCGCTGTAGGGGCCTTCGGCGATGCCGATCGGCTCGACACCCTCGCTGAGGGTCACCGCAGGCACGCCCTGCAGGCGCTGCAGGAAACGCTCGAACCACAGTTCCAGGTTCATGCCGTTACGCAGGATCAGCTGCGCATCGCGGGCCTTGAGGATATCGCCCGGGGTGGGCTGGTAGTTGTGGATCTCGGCACCGGGCTTGGTGATCGACTCGACCTCGGCCGCATCGCCGGCAACCTGGCGGGCCATGTCGGCGAGCACGGTGAAGGTGGTCACCACCTTGAATTTGCCCTCGGCGGCGGCCAGTTGCGGCAGCAGGGATACCAGAAGAGCGGCGAGCAGGGGGCGCAAGCGGATCCGATCGAACATCTCTATCCTCGTATGGCTAGACCAGTCATGGCGTTGGGCGGGAGGCCCGGACAGGGGTGCCACTCTAGCGACAAAACGACGCTAATGAAAACTATTGTCATTAGAGATTTATTTGTGTTGCCTGCATGCGCCGGCTGAGCCAGCGCCCGCTCTTCAGCGTAGCCGGGCGATTCACTGCATGTGAGCAAGTGCGCCGCTGGCAGGTTCAGACAACCGCGGCGCAGCTGCGGCCATAAATGCAGACCCCGCGTCAGGCGCGGGGTCGTCGGGGAGAGGAAGGCGGCTCAGCTGCCGCTCTTGATCTTCGTCCAGGCGCGCGTGCGAACCCGTTCGACCTTCTGCGGCAGCGGCTCGACGCTGTAGAGGGTCTTCTGCGCTTCGGCGGTCGGCGTCAGGTCGGTGTTTTCGCTGATGGCCTTGTCGACCAGCTTCATGCCGTCGGTGTTGGGGTTGGGGTAACCGAGGAAGTCGCTGATCGGCGCGATGACTTTCGGGTCGAGCAGGTTGTTGAGAAACGCGTGAGCCTCGTCGACATTCTTGGCGCTTTTGGGGATGGCGAAGGTATCGAACCAGATAGGTGCGCCTTCTTTCGGCAGGCGCCACTCGACCTTCACGCCATTGCCCGCTTCCTTGGCGCGGTTGGCGAACTGGTAGAAGCTGCCCGAATAACCGATGGCCACGCAGATGTCGCCGTTGGCGATGTCGGTCATGTATTTGGCCGAGTGGAAATACGTCACGTACGGGCGGATGCTCATCATCAGCTCGGTGGCCTTGTCGTAGTCCGCCGGGTTGGTGCTGTTCGGCGGCAGGCCCAGGTAGTGCAGTGCCAGCGGGAGGATCTCATTGGGCGCATCGAGCATCGCCACGCCGCACTGCTTGAGCTTTTCCATGTTCTCGGGCTTGAACACCAGGTCCCAGCTGTCCACGGGCGCGTTCTCGCCAAGGGCGGCCTTGACCTTGTCCGGGTTGTAGCCGATCAGCACGGTACCGTACATGTACGGCACACCGTACTGGTTGCCGGGGTCGTTGGCCTCCAGCAGCTTGAGCAGCGCCGGGTCGAGGTGTTTCCAGTTGGGCAGCTTGCTCTTGTCGAGCTTCTGGAACACACCGGCCTTGATCTGGGTGTCGAGGAACATGTTGGACGGCACCACCAGGTCGTAGCCCGAGTTGCCGGTGAGCAGCTTGGCTTCCAGCGCCTCATTGGTCTCGAAGGTGTCCCAGGTCAGCTTGATGCCGCTGTGCTGCTGAAAATCCTTGAGGGTCTGCGGCAGGATGTAGTCGGCCCAGTTGTAGACGCGCAGTTCACGCGCCTCGGCCATGGCGCTGCCAGCCAGCAGGGCAGCACCGCACAGGGCACTGCCGACCAGGGTTTGGAAGGTTTTCATCGTGGTGTACTCCCTTGAAACGTCAGTTAGTGGCAGCAGGCTCAGGCGCCTTCGAAACCTTCCAGTACGTTCACCGCATTGATGCCGATCTCCTCGACGGCGTAACCCCCTTCCATCACGAACAGCGTGGGTTTGCCGAGGCGGGCGATGCGTTCGCCCATGCGCAGGTAGTCCGGGCTGTCGAGCTTGAACTGGGAAATCGGGTCTTCCTTGAAGGTGTCCACGCCCAGGGACACCACGATTACCTCGGGCGCATAGTCGGCGATGCGCGCGCAGGCCTGTTCCAGTGCCGCGCTCCAGCGATCCCAGCCACTGCCGGCCGCCAGTGGCAGGTTGAGGTTGAAGCCCTGGCCGGCACCTTCGCCGACCTCGTCGTGGTAGCCGAGGAAGAACGGGAATTCGAAGGACGGGTCACCATGGATCGAGGCCACCAGCACATCGTTGCGTGCGTAGAAGATCGACTGGGTGCCGTTGCCGTGGTGATAGTCCACGTCGAGGATCGCCACCCGCTTGCAGCCGCCGTCGAGAAACGCCTGGGTGGCGATGGCGGCATTGTTGAGGTAGCAGTAGCCACCCATCAGATCGCCGGCGGCGTGATGGCCTGGCGGGCGACACAGGGCAAAGGCGCTGGCGGCGCCGTCGCTGATCAGCGCCTGGCCGGTGAGGGCGACCTGGGCAGAACTCCAGGCCGCCTGCCAGGTGCCGGCGGTGATCGGCGCGCCGCCGTCGAAGCTGTAGTAACCGAGCTGGCCGAGCAGGGTGTCCGGCAGCACGCTGCGCAAGGTGCGCGCTGGCCAGGTGAAGGGCAGGATGTCGCCGTCGCGGCCCATGTCCGTCCAGCGCGCCCAGGCACCCTCGAAGAAGCGCAGGTAGTCAGCGTCGTGAATACGTTCGATCGGCGCGCGACCGAAGTCCTTTGGCGCGAGCACCTCACCGAGGCCTTGTTGGCGAACGCGCGCCAGCACATGGTCGGCTCGCGATGGCATCTCGAAGCAGGGCTTGAGTTCCCCGTCGATGATTTCACAGCGCCCGTGGTGCAGGTGATGGTCATCGCTATAGATCGTGAGCATGCTCGGCCCTCCGCTTGTGGTAGCTGCATTCTTGGTCGCATTTCGGCGCCAGGGAAATGAGCGGAGCGGCCAAAAGGGGATAGATGTGGCCAGCAAATGGCGCATCGCTGAACCCTATCGGTGCGCCTGGCAGGCAGCTGATGGCGCTGGCGGGTGCTCTTGTTCAAGCCAGGGCAGGGCGCCGGTAGCGGCTCGGCGAGGTGCCGCTCCAGCGCTGGAAGGCGTGGCGAAAGCTGGCGGTTTCGCTGTAGCCCAGGGCTTCGGCGATGCGCGCGATGGGCAGGCGTTCTTCGCCAAGCAGGCGCCGGGCCTGCTCGAAGCGCAGCTCATCGAGCAGGCTCTGGTAGTTGGTACCCACTTCCTGGAGCTGCCTGCGCAGGGTGCGCGAGGAACAGCGCAGCTGGCGCGCCAGGCCGTCGAGCCCCGGCGAGTCGGGCAATTGACTGGCAAGCAACTGGCGCACGCGGCTGATCAGCGCCTGGTGAGAGATGAATTCGCGATTCAGTTGGTGGCAGCGCTGCAGGGTGTCACGGTGCGTTACCGGGTCGGCCAGGGGTAGGCGGCGGTCCAGCCAGGCGCTGTCGAAGACGATGACGTTATCGGCGGCGTTGAACTGCACCGGGCAGCCGAAATCCCTTGGGTACTGGCGCTGGTAGCGGGGCGCCTTGTGGCTGAAACGTGCGTTGGTCAACGGCAGCGGGCGGCCAAGCAGGTCGTCGCAGATCAGCTTCAGGGACGCCAGGCAGAACTCGGTATTGAAGGTCGACAGTTCATCGGCGTCGCGGTAATCGCTGGCTTCGATCCACGCCTGTGCACCTTCGCGGCGCAGCTGCAGCGTGAACAGGGTGCCCAGCAACGCGGGAAAGCTGAACGCCACCTCCAGCGCCTCACCCAGGCTCGCCGCCGACAGCAGGCTGAACCCCAGCAACCCGTAGGACGACACGTGCATGCGCCGGCCCAGCAGCAGACCGAGATCCTGGCAGCGGGCAGTGGCGTTGCGAAAGACCTGACGCTCCTGAGCGATGCTGATGCGCATCTCCGGGCGCTGCAGGTCGGCTGGGGCGATACCGCTGCCGGCCAGCAATTGGTCGATGCAGGTGCCGTCCTGGCAGAGCGTATCCAGGGCCAGTACGACGGCGTGGAGGGTGGTCAGGTGGGAGTGCTGCATGGGGGCACGCCTTCTCGTTTCGGATCCGAGATTCTTGCAATAAGCGTGCCCTTGCTCGGCGTCGCCCGTTTTGGGGGTTCGCTGGGCAGCGTGGCGGGCGGATGTAGAAGAAGGTAACGCCGGGCCAGCCTGCTTGCCTGCCGGCGCTCGACCAGTGCTCAGAAACTGTTCAAGATCCTTGTGCGCATGACGCGGCAGCTACAAGGCAAAAGCGGACATTGATGCAATACCTGTGGGAGCGGGCCATGCCCGCGAAAAATCACGGGCATGGCCCGTTCCCACGGGATAGGGGAAAGGCCGCTAGCGCCACTTAGCCGCCAACGTCGGCGAACCTGGAGTGAAAGATCGTGAGCAGGTTCTTACAGCGCCACGAACAGCAGGAAGGTGCCGAGAATCAGGCGGTAGATCACGTAGGGCAGCATGCCGACGCGATCCAGCGCGGCCAGGAACAGCTTGATGCACAGGAATGCCGAGACGAACGACAGGCCGGCGCCCCAGGCCATGTCGCCCCAATGCGCGCCGTCGCCCTGTTCGATCAGGTGCACCGCCTTGAGGCTGCCAGCGGCGAGAATCAGCGGGATCGACAGCAGGAAGGAGAAGCTCGCAGCGCTCTTGCGGTCGAAGCCGAGCATCAGCGCCGCGGTCATGGTGATGCCCGAACGCGAAGTGCCGGGGATCAGCGCGAGCATCTGCGCCAGGCCGATCAGCAGGGCATGGCGCCAGGTCATGCGGTTCATGTCAGCGTCGCGGCTGCCGTTCACGTCTGCCCACCAGAGCACCAGACCGAAGACGATGGTGGTGGTGCCGATCACCAGCATGGAGCGGGTGTACTGCTCGATCAGCGATTCGAACACCAACCCGGCCACCGCGGCCGGAATGGTCGCCAGGATGATCATCCAGCCCATGCGGCTTTCCGGGCTGGCGCGGCGGTGCAGCACATGCCCCAGCCAGCCGCTGATGATGGCGGCAATCTGCTGGCGGAAGGCGAGCACCACGGCCATCAGGGTGCCGACATGCACGGTGACGTCGAAGGCCTGCCCCTGGTCCGGCCAGCCGAGCAACTGCGAGGGCAGGATCAGGTGTGCGGAGGAGGAGACGGGGATGAATTCGGTGATGCCTTGAATGAGCGACAGAACGAGCAGGTGCAGCCAGTCCATGGGGTTCCTTAATGAGGGCGCTTGCGAATGTGAGCTGCGGGTATGACCCGGCGTGGACCCATTTTCTCCATCCGAACCTGTATGTAAGCTGAAATATATGTACACATTTTCACGGCCAGCACGGATTTTGCCGGGTTCCGCCGCTGTTTTAGAACAGCGAATTTGCTATCGTGAGCTCCCCGCAGGCCAAGCGTGCCGCGGCTCCGTAGACCTCCGAGAATTCCCTTCATGCAATCTGCAGCCTCGTCGGCACCTGGCCGGCCATTGACCCGTAGCGATTACAAGACCTTGTCCCTGTCCGCACTCGGCGGCGCCCTGGAATTCTACGATTTCATCATTTACGTGTTCTTCGCCACCATCGTCGGCAAGCTGTTCTTCCCACCGGACATGCCCGACTGGCTGCGCATGCTGCAGACCTTCGGCATCTTCGCCGCCGGTTACCTGGCCCGCCCGCTGGGCGGCATCATCATGGCGCACTTCGGCGACCTGATCGGCCGCAAGCGCATGTTCACCCTGAGCATCCTGATGATGGCGGTGCCGACCCTGATCATGGGGCTGCTGCCCACGTACGCGCAGATCGGCATCCTCGCGCCGCTGATGCTGCTGCTGATGCGCATCATCCAGGGCGCGGCGATTGGCGGCGAAGTGCCGGGCGCCTGGGTGTTCGTTTCCGAGCACGTGCCGGCGCGGCATATCGGCTATGCCTGCGGCACGCTGACCTGTGGCCTGACCACCGGCATTCTGCTGGGCTCGCTGATGGCTACGCTGATCAACAGCGTGTTCACCGCCCAGGAAGTGCTCGACTGGGCCTGGCGCCTGCCGTTTCTGATCGGCGGCGTATTCGGCCTGTTCGCCATGTACCTGCGCCAGTGGCTGCACGAAACCCCGGTGTTCACCGAGATGCAGCAACGCAAGGCCCTGGCCGCGGAACTGCCGCTGAAAACCGTGGTGCGTGACCATCGCGGCAGCGTGGTGATTTCTGCGCTGCTGACCTGGCTGCTGTCGGCCGGCATCGTGGTGGCGATCCTGATGACGCCGACTTTCCTGCAAACCTTCTACGGCTTCGATGCGGTGACATCGCTGAAGGCCAACAGCCTGGCCATCGTCATGCTCAGTATCGGTTGCATCATCAGTGGTGCCCTGTGTGACCGCATCGGCGCCGGCCGGGTGCTGGTGGTCGGCTGCAGCGCGCTGGCCATCTGCGCCTGGTTCTTCTACAGCGGCCTGTACGCCAACCCGCAGTGGCTGTTTCCGCTGTACGCGCTGGTCGGCCTGTTCGTCGGCACCATCGGTGCGGTGCCCTTCGTGATGGTGCATGCGTTCCCGGCGCCGGTGCGTTTCAGCGGCCTGTCGTTCTCCTACAACATGTCCTACGCGGTATTCGGTGGGCTGACGCCAGTGGCGGTGTCACTGCTGGTCAAGTGGAGCCCTCTGGGCCCGGCCTATTACCTGATTTCCCTGTGTGGCGTGGGCGTGGTCATCGGCCTGGTTCTTCTACGCAAGGGTCGTTGACAACGCACGCTACTTCGCACCAGCCGGCCGAGCCGGTATGGTGCGAGCACGTTCCCAACGCGATGGAGAAACCCATGAGCCTTTACGGCGATTACGATTCGCAGAACATCTTCGCCAAGATCATTCGCGGCGAGATGCCTTGCTACAAACTGTATGAAGACGACGACGTGCTGGCGTTCCTGGATCTGTTCCCGCAGTCGTTCGGCCACACCCTGGTGATCCCCAAGCGCGCAGAAGCGCGCAACCTGCTGGAAATCGACGCAGACAGCCTGACCAAGTTGACCCTGGCGGTGCAGAAGGTGGCCCGCGTGCTGGCTGACGAGCTGCAGCCCGATGGCGTACAGATCGCCCAGTTCAACGGCGCGCCCGCCGGGCAGACGGTGTTCCATATCCACATGCACGTGATTCCGCGTTTCAGCGAGCAGGGGCTGCACGCACACGCCAGTGGCAAGGCCGACCCGGCCGAGCTGGAAAAGCTGCAGGCTCGACTGGTCAAGCGTTTCCAGAACGCCTGAGCGAAGCGGCATCAGTGGGAGCGCGCCACTGGGGCGAAAAATGGCGGGTATGGCTTAGGCGTCTCGCCCGCTCCCACAGGTTGGTCCCCATGATGCCTAGCGCTGCACTCGATTCTTACCGCGCGCGGCGTTTGAGCCACTGGCTCAGCCACTCGTAACCGCTGACCAGCAAAATGCCGCACAGCACCAGCAGGGCGCCGAGGATGAAGTTGACCTCCAGCGGCTCGCCCAGCAGCACCACGCCGAACAGGATGCCGAACATCGGCGTCATGAACGACAGCACGCCCAGGCGCGATGCCAGGTAGTTGCGCAGCAGCCAGAACCAGGCCAGGAAGCTGGCGAACGACACCAGCAGCGCCTGGAATACCAGGCCACCCACGGCGATCGGGGTGGGGTTGAAACGCAGTTGGTCGGTCAAGGCGCACACCATGATCAGCAGCACGAAGCCGCCGAGCAACTGGTAGAACAGCGTTTGCGTGACCGGCGCGTTGGACAGCCGCGAGCTGCGCACCACCACGGTGGTTGCGCCCCAGGCCATGGCACCGAGCAAGCCGAGAAAATCGCCATACAGCTGGCGGCCGGTATCCGCCGTTTCCACGCCGCCGGAGCGCCCGGCGAACGACACCACGATACCGATGAAGGCGATGCCGATACCCAGCCATTGCAGGGGCTTGAGGCGTTCGGCAGGCAGCCGCCATTGCAACCCCAGGGCCGCGAAGATCGGCGCCGTGTAGAGAAAGATCACCATATGCGAGGCGCTGGTGTGGCGCAGCCCCTCGCCAACCAGCATGAACTCGACCGCGAACAGCGAACCGACCACCAGTCCCGGCCGCCAGTTACCGGCGCGCACGCCGAGTCCATCGCGGCGCCACAGCATCAGCAGGGCCACCAGCAAGGCGGCGATACCCGAGCGCAGGGCGAGCATCAGCACAGGCGCCACGTCGTCGGCCGCGGCCTTGAGAACCACCTGTTGCATGCCCCAGATCATGCACAGGCCGACCATCAGGCCGCCGGCCAGGCCGTCGATGTTCTTGCGCGTGTCCATGAAGGTCGCTCGTCGAGATGTGGGGCGCCATTATGGTGCTGCCGTGTTGTGCAAGCCAGCATGTGCATGGCGATGGATTTATTGCACGCTTATGGCAATGTGCTGGTCTGTGAGCAGAGCCTGTTGCTCGACACCCCCCCGCGATTCTCCGGAGAGAACCCATGCGTCTGATCTATGCCGTACTGCCTCTGCTCGCCCTGGCCGGTTGCTCGTCCTATCAGGCCGATTCCGACAAGGTCACCGATATCCCTACCGAGCGCATGCGTGCCTATCAGGAACCGGTGCAGGGCGGTGGCGAGGTGGTGGTTACCCGTGATTTGGGGCTGATGGGTGGCGGCTGCTACGTGGCCGTGCTGGTCGATCGCAAGCTCGCGGCGCGCATTGCGGTCGGTGAGCAGGGGCGTTTCCAGGTGCCGGCCGGCAATCGCATCGTTGGCATCGCTGCCGACAGCGAAGACCAGACCCTGTGCGGCAAGGGTCGCCTCAACCGCGAAGTGTTGGTGAAGGTCGAGGCTGGCGGCGTCGCCAATCTGCGCATCGTCAGCCAGAATCGTGGCGGCTTCGACATTCTTCCCGCAGAGGCGAGGTAGAATCGTCCTTCACTCGATGCCGCACAGGAAGTGCCCGTGAAGGATTTACCCATTGCGATCGTCGGCGCCGGCACCGCAGGGTTGGCCAGCGCCATCCTGCTGGCCCGCCAGGGCTGGCCGGTCACCCTCTACGAACGCGTTGCCGACCTGCAGCCGGTAGGCGCCGGCATTCTGCTGCAGCCCTCGGGGCTGGCGGCGCTGCGTCATATCGGCCTGCTCGATGAATGCACCACGCTCGGCGCGCCGGTCAGCCGCTTGTTCGGCACCTCCGCCTGCGCGCAACGGGTGATTCTCGACACCCGCTACGCGCACTGGCAGGCCGATTCCTTTGGCCTTGGCATTCACCGCGGCGTGTTGATGACCGCCTTGCTGAGTGCGGCCCGTGCCGCCGGGGTGACCATCCGCACCGGCATTGCCATTTCCCGCTTCGTGCAGGCGCCCGGCCACGTCCGTTTGCTCACTGACGATGGGCGTGGCAACGAATCGGTGCTGGGCGAACATTCGGCGCTGATCCTGGCCGATGGCACCCGTTCGCAACTGCGTGCGCAGATGCAGGTGCGCCAGACGGTCAAGGCCTATCCCTGGGGCGCGCTGTGGAGCATCGTGCCGACCCCGGAGGGCGCCGATTCCACCGACCTGCGTCAGTGGTACCGCGGTTGCTCGCAGATGTTCGGCATCATGCCGACCGGTGTGACCCATGACCAGCGGCAAACCAAGCTGAGCAGCCTGTTCTGGAGCCTACCTGTGGCCAGCCATGGTGCCTGGCAACAGGCTGGCCTTGAGGCCTGGAAAGATTCTGTGCGAAAGCTGGCAGGCGAGCCGGCCGAGGCCTTTCTGCAAGCCATCGATACGCCCGAACAGCTGATGCTGGCGAGCTACGCCGACGTACGCATGCAGCAATGGCATGACGGCCGGGTACTGGCCATCGGTGACTGTGCCCATGCCATGAGCCCGCAGCTGGGGCAGGGTGCCAATATGGCCCTGGTCGATGCGGTGGCGCTGGCTGACGCCCTGGGTGCCTGCCGCCAGGCTCAAGCTGCCGATCCGGTGGTCTGCTTTGCCGCCTATGGCGCGGTGCGCGGTGCTCACCTGCGTTACTACCGCCAGGCCAGCCGGCTGTTGACGCCATTGTTCCAGTCGCACAGTGCCTGGCTTGCGGTGCTGCGCGACAGCGCGCTGTTCGTGGCGCGGCACCTGCCCATGGGCCGCCAGCATGCCGTGACCACCCTGGTCGGGGCGCGTACCGGCTGGCTGCTATCGGGCAAAGGGGCGGCGCCGCTGCATGCCTGGCGTAAACTTCCTGTCGAACCGGCGCTGGAAGCGACCTCGGTCTAGGCAGTCGGCTCTGCCTTCTGCACCTTCCACGCCCAGGCGAACACCAACAGGCCGGCGACTGCCGTTGCCGCGCCGATATAGCCGGTCGACGTCCAGCCGAATCCGGCGCTGATCGCCAGGCCGCCCAGCCATGGGCCCAGGGCGTTGGCGATGTTGAAGGCCGCATGGTTGGAAGCCGCGGCCAGCGTCTGGGCGCCGGTGGCCACATCCATCAGGTGGGTCTGCAAGGCCGGCGACAGCGCGGCGATGGTACCCAGGGCGAGAATCGCCGGCAGCATCGTCCAGATCGACTGGGTGGCAGCCGGCAGCACCAGCAGCACCAGCGCGCTCCACAGCAGGATCCAGGCCACCGACTTGAATTGCAGGCGGTCGAACAGCCAGCCACCGGCCATGTTGCCGAGAATGCAGCCCACGCCGAAAATCGCCATGGCGACCGGAATCATCCCCGGGCTGACCCGGGTGACCTCCAGCAGCGTCGGCGCCATGTAGCTGAATACGCAGAACATACCGGCAAAACCGATTGAACCGATACCCAGCGCCAGCCAGATCGGTGCGCGGTTGAAGGCGCGCAGTTCGCTAATGGGGCTGCTGCGCACCTCGCTGCGGTCTACCGGCAGCAGCAGGGCGATCATCGCCACGGTCGCCAGGGCGATCACGCTGACCAGTGCGAAGGCATAGCGCCAACTGATGCTCTGGCCCAACCAGGTGGCCAGCGGGTTGCCGATCAGAATGGCCACGCTCAGGCCCATCAGCACGCGGCTTACCGCCTTGGCGCGTTTATGCGGTGCGGCCATCGAGGCGGCGACCAGCATGGCGACGCCGAAATAGGCGCCGTGGGGCAGGCCGGCGAAGAAGCGAAACATCATCAGCGTCAGATAATCAGGCGCCAGGGCGCTGGCCAGGTTACCGACGGCGAACACCCCCATCAGCAGCAGCAACAGGTGCTTGCGCAGCAGGCGCGAGCCCAGCAGCGCGAGGATCGGCGCGCCCACCACTACGCCCAGGGCGTAGCTGCTGATCACATGGCCGACCTGGGGTTCGCTGACGCCCAGGTCCTGGGCCACGTTGGGCATCAGGCCCATGATGGAGAATTCGCTGGTGCCGATGGCGAAGCCGCCCAGTGCCAGGGCCAGTTCGATCAGCAGAATCGCCCCGGCGCTCAGGCGCGGGGCGGCGTGGGCGGAGCCACTCATGGTTTACCTCATCAGGAAGCAGCGAATCAGGCGGGGCATTATTCACGCATTGGCAGGCCGAGAAAACCATTGTCGGCCTGCACGGGGATTATCGATAACGCTGCAGAATGGCGGTGAACTCGCCATCCTCGCGCATCTGCCGCATCGCCTCGAGCAGCGCCCGAGTGGGCACGTCAGGCGCATCGCGAACCAGGCACGCGACTTCGACCTGGGTCAGTTCGTGCACTTCGTGAAGTTTGTCGGCCTCGCTACGGTCGCGGTTGAACCACAGCAAGGCCAGCTCGTTGGTGACCGCATAATCGTAACGTCCGGCTGCCAGTTTTCTCAGTACCAGCCCTTGGGTGCGTGCGTCATCGCGTTGCAACTGCTCGGCGGCGAACAAGGCTTCCAGCGTTGGATAATGAAAGCCCAGCACCGTGCCGATTGCCTGTTTGGCAAGGCGCTGCGGAGCGATGGCTTGCGTCGAATGGCTGACCAGCAGATCGCGCTGCAGCATGAAGGGCACGCTCCAGGCGTAGCCTGAATAGGGCTTGTCGAGCCAGGCCGGGTTGACGTAGCAGCGCACGTCGATTTCCCCGCTCAGCAACGCGCGATGTACCCGCATGCGTGGCATCACCAGCAGGTCGGCATGGCGGTCGACTTTCTCGGCCAGGCGGATGGCCAGGTCATGGAGGATGCCGTCGACCGCTGCACCGTTGCGGATGAGCACCATCGGCATCACGCCGCTTTCGGTAATCGAGAAGCGCAGCCCGCGCTCCTCGGCCATGCAGTAGCTGCCTGCGAGGGCAAGCATGAATAGGCACAGGCGCGGTAGCATGGGACGAACCAGGCGGGCAGTATTGCTGTCGCAACGGTAGGTGGTCTGAAAGCTGTTCATTGGTCGCTCGCGGTAGTGCTGAACGCTCGCCCATTGCTGAGCAGGAAATTTTCAGATTACTGTTTTAAAAGGCTTTTTATATGGCTCGATTGACTCAGCTAATTGGATTGATGGTTTCAATCAATGGGCTCTCTGAGCCATATGGGGCTACTATCCCTCCTGTAAATTCTTCAACCCTCCAAGGAGTTCACAGATGTCTTTGATCAACACTCAAGTTCAGCCGTTCAAGGTCAACGCTTTCCACAACGGCAAATTCATCGAAGTCACCGAAGAAAGCCTGAAAGGCAAATGGTCGGTACTGATCTTCATGCCGGCAGCCTTCACCTTCAACTGCCCGACCGAGATTGAAGACGCTGCCAACAACTACGAAGCCTTCCAGAAGGCTGGTGCCGAGGTGTACATCGTCACCACCGACACCCACTTCTCCCACAAGGTATGGCACGAAACTTCGCCGGCCGTTGGCAAAGCTCGCTTCCCGCTGATCGGCGACCCGACTCACCAGCTGACCAACGCTTTCGGCGTGCACATCGCTGAAGAAGGTCTGGCGCTGCGCGGTACCTTCGTGATCAACCCGGAAGGCCAGATCAAGACCGTCGAAATCCACTCCAACGAGATCGCTCGTGACGTGGCCGAGACCCTGCGCAAGCTGCAGGCCGCTCAGTACACCGCTGCCCACCCGGGCGAAGTGTGCCCAGCCAAGTGGAAAGAAGGCGCTCAGACTCTGGCTCCTTCCCTGGATCTGGTCGGCAAGATCTAAAAACGACCCGGAAGCTTCGCTTCCTGATGGTCAGCCCCGAGGATGTACTCCATCCTCGGTGGCCCGAACGCCCGGGCGTAACCCGTCCGGGCGTTTTATTGCCCGAATTTCGTCATTGAGGACTCGTATATGTTGGACGCAACCCTTAAAACCCAGTTGAAGGCGTACCTGGAAAAGGTCAGCCAGCCGTTCGAGATCGTCG
>JAAIGF010100609.1_pt1 | contig 18356 bp, 15 predicted proteins | sample 6487441 | NCBI WGS metagenome assembly JAAIGF01 (sample SAMN13974129, study PRJNA590717) | phyllosphere metagenome | biome: pepper field; feature: multiple bacterial spot infested pepper fields; material: pepper leaves; isolation source: leaves from pepper fields | host: Capsicum annuum ... | reverse complement strand
GCCCAGTCCCTGGCCGTCGGCCACGACCATTCCGCCATCGAGCCGCTGCACCTGATGCAGGCGCTGCTCGACCAGCAGGGCGGTTCCATTCGCCCGCTGCTGATGCAGGTGGGCTTCGATGTGAACAGCCTGCGCCAGGCGTTGAGCAAAGAGCTCGACCAACTGGCCAAGATCCAGAACCCCACCGGCGACGTGAGCCTGTCCCAGGACCTGGCGCGCCTGCTCAACCAGGCCGACCGCCTGTCGCAGCAGAAGGGTGATCAGTTCATCTCCAGCGAACTGGTGCTGCTCGCCGCCATGGACGAGAACACCAAGCTCGGCAAGCTGCTGCTCGCCCAGGGCGTGAGCCGCAAGGCGCTGGAGAACGCGGTGAACAACCTGCGCGGCGGCGATGCGGTCAACGACCCGAATATCGAGGAGTCGCGCCAGGCGCTCGACAAGTACACCGTCGACCTGACCAAGCGCGCCGAAGAGGGCAAGCTCGATCCGGTGATCGGCCGTGATGACGAGATCCGCCGGACCATTCAGGTGCTGCAGCGCCGCACCAAGAACAACCCGGTGCTGATCGGCGAGCCTGGCGTGGGCAAGACTGCCATCGCCGAGGGCCTGGCCCAGCGCATCGTCAACGGCGAAGTGCCGGACGGCCTCAAGGACAAGCGACTTTTATCATTGGATATGGGCTCGCTGATCGCCGGCGCCAAGTTCCGCGGTGAGTTCGAGGAGCGCCTCAAGGCGGTGCTCAACGAGCTGTCCAAGCAGGAAGGGCGGGTGATCCTGTTTATCGACGAGCTGCACACCATGGTCGGCGCCGGCAAGGCCGAGGGCGCCATGGATGCGGGCAACATGCTCAAGCCGTCCCTGGCCCGTGGCGAGCTGCACTGCGTGGGTGCCACCACCCTGAACGAATACCGTCAGTTCATCGAGAAAGATGCCGCCCTGGAGCGCCGCTTCCAGAAGGTGCTGGTCGATGAGCCGAGCGAGGAAGACACCATCGCCATCCTGCGCGGCCTCAAAGAGCGCTACGAGGTGCACCACAAGGTGGCCATCACCGACGGCGCGATCATCGCTGCGGCCAAGCTCAGCCACCGCTATATCACCGATCGCCAGTTGCCGGACAAGGCCATCGACCTGATCGACGAGGCGGCCAGCCGCATCCGCATGGAAATCGACTCCAAGCCGGAAGTGCTCGACCGCCTGGACCGCCGCCTGATCCAGCTCAAGGTCGAAGCCCAGGCCCTGAAGAAGGAAGAAGACGAGGCGGCCAAGAAACGCTTCGTCAAACTGCAGGAAGACATCGCCAAGCTCGAGAAGGAATATTCCGACCTCGAGGAAATCTGGAAATCGGAGAAGGCCGAGGTGCAGGGTTCGGCGCAGATCCAGCAGAAGATCGAGCAGTCGCGCACCGAACTCGAAGCGGCGCGCCGCAAGGGCGATCTCAATCGCATGGCCGAGCTGCAGTACGGGGTGATCCCCGATCTGGAGCGCAGCCTGCAGATGGTCGACCAGCACGGCAAGACCGAAAACCAGCTGCTGCGCAGTAAGGTCACCGAGGAGGAAATCGCCGAAGTCGTCTCCAAGTGGACCGGTATTCCGGTGTCGAAGATGCTCGAAGGTGAGCGCGACAAACTGCTGAAAATGGAAGGCCTGTTGCACCAGCGCGTAATCGGCCAGGACGAGGCCGTGGTGGCGGTGGCCAACGCCGTGCGCCGTTCGCGTGCCGGGCTATCTGATCCGAACCGGCCCAGCGGCTCGTTCCTGTTCCTCGGCCCGACCGGGGTGGGCAAGACCGAGCTGTGCAAGGCGCTGGCCGAGTTCCTGTTCGACACCGAAGACGCCATGGTGCGTATCGACATGTCCGAGTTCATGGAGAAGCACTCCGTGGCCCGGCTGATCGGTGCGCCGCCCGGTTACGTCGGTTACGAGGAGGGCGGTTACCTGACCGAGGCGGTACGCCGCAAACCCTACTCGGTGGTACTGATGGACGAGGTGGAAAAGGCTCACCCGGATGTGTTCAACGTATTGCTGCAAGTGCTTGAGGACGGCCGCCTGACTGACAGCCATGGCCGCACCGTGGACTTCAAGAACACGGTGATCGTGATGACCTCCAACCTGGGCTCGGCGCAGATTCAGGAGCTGGTTGGTGACCGAGAGGCGCAGCGCGCCGCGGTGATGGACGCAGTGGGTAACCACTTCCGGCCGGAGTTCGTGAACCGTATCGACGAAGTGGTGGTGTTCGAGCCACTGGCTCGCGAGCAGATCGCCGGGATCGCGCGCATCCAGCTTTCGCGCCTGCTGCAGCGCCTGGCCGAACGCGAGCTGAGCCTGGAACTGTCCGACGAGGCGATGGACAAGCTGATCGCCGTTGGTTACGACCCGGTATACGGCGCACGGCCATTGAAGCGGGCGATCCAGCGCTGGATCGAGAACCCGCTGGCGCAGATGATCCTGGCCGGCAAGTTCAACCCCGGCAGCACGGTGACCGGCAAGGTCGAAAACGACGAAATCGTTTTTGTCTGAAGCCAGCGACTGCAGCAAAACGAACGGCCGGTGTGAGTGATCACAGCGGCCGTTTTATTATGCAGCGATAACTGTCATGGACCTGTGGGAGCGCGCCATGCGCGCGAAAATCACGGGCATGGCCCGTTCCCACAGGGGCCAGCTTTAATGCTCCCTACCAACAGTTTTCAGGGCTTGCTGCTGTCTGGCGCATTGCGCCGGCCTTGCTCTACGACCCAATCCATCAACTGGCGCGAAAGCTGGTCATTGGCGGCGCCGAAGGTTTTCACCACGGATTCCACCGCCGTGTCATTGGCAATTTGCCGCACCTCGAAACGCCGGCTGGCAAGGATGCGTTGGTTGCCGGCCTGCACCAGGCGGGCATCGAGCAGGATATGCACTTCCGGCCGGCCATTGCGGTACTCGCTCTGGAAGGCGCGCAGGTCGCTGCTCAGCTCCAGGTCGGCCTGCAGGCGACTGTCGTCGCTGCTGACGGCGCCGACCCGGCCATCATCGACAAAGGCGCCGATCAGGCTGTCGCGAAACAGAGCCGGCGCGCGGTCGCTCCAGCGGGCGCCCTGGTAGGCGCTGATCCGGTCGCCCTGCGGCAACACGGCGATGCGCGGGCTGTCCAGCAACTGGCTGCTCTGCGGACGGTTGACCCGCAGCGACCAACGTTCCTGCGGCGCATCGACGGCGCGCACCGGCAGATTGCTCGGCAGCAGGTACACGTCGAGCGCCTCGCCCGTGGGAATGATCGAGCAGGCGCTGAGCAGGCCGGTCAACAGCAAGGCGCCGGCGGTGGCAAATGCCTTCATGGTTGGAACTCCTTGATGCTGTCGCTGCGCAGCAGATAGCCGGCCGGGTCTTCCTCCAGGCGTCGCGAGAACGAGCGCAGCGAACCCAGGGTGTCACGCAGCTCGTTGATCGCCGGGCCCAGCTCGCCGATACCCTGCATGCCGCCATCGAGAGCCGCGCGGTTGTCCTGCAGCAGCTGTTCGATATTGCTGCTGCTGCGCTCCAGTGAGGCGGCCAGGCGCTCGGCGCTTTGCAGGGTCTTCTGCGCCGGGCCGCTGAACAGCTGGTTGGCGTTGTTCATCAGGGCGCTGGCTTCACGCCCTGCGGCGCTCATCTGCGCCAGGGCTTCGCGCAGCTCCTCGCGTTGCTCGGACACACTGGCGGTGATCTGCTCCAGGTTGCGCAGGGTCTTGGCGATGTTCTCGGTGTTCTCGCGGGAGAACATGGCGTTGGCGCGATCGAGCAGGCGGGTCACGCTGACCATCAGGTCTTCGCCGTTGGCCATCAGCCGCGACAGCGGCGAGCGGTCGGCGATGATCACCGGCGTGCGTCCATCACGGGCTTTCAGTGCCGGGCTTTCGGGCGAGCCGCCGTGCAGCTGGATCACCGCGCCGCCGGTGATGTTGGTGATGGTCAGGCGCGCGCGGGTGTCTTCCTTGATCGGTGTGGTACCCGTGATGCGGATATTGGCGTGCACCTTGCGCGGATCCTGCGGGTCCAGGGTCAGGCTGGTGACGTCACCGACGCGAATGCCGCTGTACTGCACCGCGCTGCCCTGGGACAGGCCGCTCACCGCTTCGGTGAAGATCACCTCGTAGTAGTTGAACTGCTTGTCGGCGCTGGACTTACCCAGCCATAGGGCGAACACCAGCATGGCGCTGACGATCGCCACCGTGAACATGCCGATCAAGACGTGATGGGCGCGTGGTTCCATTCAGCTAATCCTCGCTGCAGCCTGTTCGGCCGCGCGTCCGCGCGGGCCATGAAAATAGTCGTGTATCCACGGATCGTCGGTAGCGGCGACCACGTCCAGCCTATCGGCCACCAGCACCCGCTTCTGCGAGAGCACGGCCACGCGGTCGCACAGGGTGTAGAGCGTGTCCAGGTCATGGGTGACCAGAAACACGCTGAGCCCGAGGGCGTCGCGCAGGGTGCGAATCAGTTGGTCGAAGGCCGCCGCGCCGATCGGGTCGAGGCCTGCGGTCGGTTCGTCGAGAAACAGGATGTCCGGCTCCAGCGCCAGGGCGCGGGCCAGGGCGGCGCGCTTGACCATGCCGCCGGACAGCTCGGTCGGATACTTGTCGCCGGCGTGGCCCGGCAGGCCGACCAGCGCCACCTTGGATGCGGCCAGGCGCCCGGCCTGGGCGCGCGTGAGCCCGGCATGCTCGATCAGCGGCAGGGCGATGTTCTCCAGCACGGTGAGTGAGGAGAACAACGCGCCGCGCTGGTAGAGCACGCCAAAGCGCCGTTCCAGTTCGGAGCGCCGCTCGGTGGGCAGGGTCAGCAGGTCTTCGTCGAATACCCGCACCGTACCGGCATTGGGCTGGCGCAGGCCGACGATGGTGCGCAGCAGCACCGACTTGCCGGTACCCGAGCCACCCACCACGCCGAGTACCTCGCCGCGGTACAGATCCAGATCCAGGTGCTGGTGCACCACCTGCGGGCCGAACTGATTGGTCAGGTCGCGTACCTGAATGATCGCTTCGCCACTCACCAGCCCATCTCCATCAAGAACAGTGCGGCCACGGCATCGACCACGATGACCACGAAGATCGACTGCACCACGCTCGAGGTGGTGCGCTCGCCCACCGACTGTGCGCTGCCGGTGACCTTGAAGCCTTCCAGGCAGCCGATCACGGCGATCAAGAAGGCGAAGATCGGCGCCTTGCCCATGCCGACCAGAAAATGATTGAGCGGGATGTTTTCCTGCAGCAGGTACAGGAACATCGACGGCGAGATATCCAGCGTCAGCAGGCATACCATGGCGCCGCCGAGCATGCCGCAGAGCATGGCGACGAAGGTCAGCAGCGGCAGGGCGATGAGCATGGCGAACACCCGCGGCAGCACCAGCAGCTCCATGGGGTTGAGGCCCAGGGTGCGGATCGCGTCGATCTCCTCGTTGGCCTTCATCGAGCCGATCTGTGCGGTGAAGGCGCTGGCAGTGCGGCCGGCCATCAGGATGGCGGTCAGCAGCACGCCGAATTCACGCAGAAAGGAGAACGCCACCAGGTCGACGGTGTAGATGGTCGCGCCGAAATCCCTGAGGATGGTGGCGCCGAGAAAGGCCACCACGGCGCCGACCAGAAAGGTCAGCAGGGCGACGATGGGCACGGCGTTGAGGCCGATCTGCTCAAGGTGCGAGGCCAGCGACGTCAACCGCCAGCGGCGGGGGTTGAGCAGGATCAACAGCATGCTGCTGAGGGTCAGGCCGACGAAGCCCAGCAGGCCAACCGACTTGTGCCAGACGCCTTCGACCACCTCGCCGATATGCCCGAAGAACTCGCGGTAGCTGGAGCGGGGTGGGTGCTCGGCGAGCTGCTGATCCTGCAGCATGGCCGTGGCAACGGTGTGCAGCAGGGCGCGGCGCTCATCACTGAGCGCGCCGTCGGGCAACAGCCTGATCAGTCGTTCGGCGCCCAGCAACTCGACCAGCAGGCTGGCGCCGGCGGTATCCAAACCGTCGAGCTCGCTGAGGTCGGCATGGCCGTTCTCCCCCAGCGTCGGCCGTGCCTTGTCGATCTGCGGCAGCAGCGCGGCGTAGTGGGTGAGCGTCCAGTCGCCGCCGACCTTCAGCGCATCGGCGTCGGCTGTGGGCAGGCTGATATAGGGCGAGTGAGTCATGGTCGACAGCTTAGCGCTCGAGGCTTGCATTGGAACAGTCATGAATGGGCCCGGTGCTTTACCGGGTGATTCGGTGCTAGGGGAGGGCTGCCCTGATCGGCGTTGGGTAATCGACTCGCGCGTGACGGCAGTGGTTCGGACAAATCGTTACAGGCGATGAATTCCATCGGAATACCCCAGTGGCGCTGGCGCCTCGGCTTGCCTAGCATGGCCGAGTTTTCCATCTACCAGGAGTTTGCCATGCATATCGATGAAGCCATCCGCAGCCGTCGCGCTGTGAAAGGTTACGACGCCGGTTTCACCTTGAGCGCCGAAGAGAAGAACGAGTTGCTGCAACTGGCGCTGCTGGCGCCGACGGCCTTCAATCTGCAGCACGTGCGCCTGGTAGAGGTCAGTGACCCGGCCTTGCGTCAGCAGATCCGCGAGGTGGGCTGGGGCCAGGCGCAGATGACCGATGCCTCGATGCTGGTGGTGGTATGCGCCCAGCTCGACAGCTGGGAAAAGAACGTGAGCCGCGTGTGGGATGGCGCGCCGGTCGAGGTGCAGCAGTTCATGACCGGCGCCATCGACACTTACTACCGCGACAAGCCACAGGTGCAGCGCGACGAGACCATGCGCAGTTGTGGCCTGGTGGCACAGACCCTGATGTTGGCTGCGCGCGGCAAGGGCCTGGACTCCTGCCCCATGGACGGCTTCGATTTCGACGCCGTCGCCCGGTTGATCAACCTGCCGGACAACCATGTAATCGGCCTGATGGTTGCCGTGGGCAAGAAAGCTGTCGATGCCAAACCGCGCATTGGCAAGCTGCCGTTCGACGAGGTGGTGATCCGCAACCGCTTCTGAGCGGCCTTCCGTTGTGCGCCCCGGCTGCGTATGGTGGCTGCAGAGGGATTAAGCAGGAACCTAGTCTGGATCTGCTGCCTCCAAGCTTTCAGACCCGTCAGAAGCGAGGAATACCATGCAAGTTCACGTGAACAGCAACCATATCGAAGGCAGTGCGCGTCTCCAGGAATGGGTCGGCGCATCGGTGGCGGATCGGCTGGATCGCTACGAAGAGTTTCTCTCGCGGGTAGAGGTGCATATCAGTGACGAGAACGGCGGCAAGAGCGGCGCCGACGACAAGCGTTGCCAGATCGAGGCCCGCCCCAAGGGCCATCAGCCGCTGTCGGTGACTCACAAAGCCGAATCGTTGGAGCAAGCCATCGAAGGGGCTGCCGAAAAGATGCGCCACGCCCTGGAGCATCTGGTCGGCAAGCTGGAGAGCAAGCCAGTGGGCACTGGACACCTGGAGCAATCACTGCGTGATGAGGAGTCGGAAAACCCCGATGCGCTGTTGCAGGAAGAGTTCCTCGAACGTCAGGAAGCCCTGGAAAAGGATTGATCGTTAACTAGCGCTCATCTGGCTTGCAGGTGAGCGCTGGCTCAGCGCTACAAGCAAAGCACATATAAACGAATCGGGCCCTGTGTAGCGTCGTAGTAACGGCGTCACACGGGGCCCGATTCGTTTATCAGGCGACGAGGCTGCGGCTTATGAAGTCAGGCGATTCGGTTTGACGATACGTCGAGATCGCCTCGGCTGCCAGTCGCGGGTTGAGCTGAGCGGTGTTGCTCGCCGGCAACGTGTTGTCTGTCTGCAGGCGCTGCCTGGCAAGGCTTTCCGGCGATAACGGATTGAGTGTTTCCAGCCGTTGTTCCTGCAGCTCTTCGATACGCTGCTCGCGTAGTTGCTCATCCAGCGCCTGGGCCGCCTGCTGGCGATCGAGGCGCAGCTGAAGTGCCCGTTCTTGCTGCTGCTCCTGCTGTGCGATGCGTTCTTCACGCGCCTCGCGCAGTTGCTCCTGGCGCTCCTGATCGAGCTGGCGACGCTCAAGCAGTTGCTGCTGGGCCTCCTCTAGGCGCTGGGTAGTGGGCTGCACTCGATTCAACGCATTGGTTTGCAATGAATTACCGGCAGTGCCAATTGGCCGGTAGCTGTATTGACCTACGTTCATGCCGTCGATAGAAAGGGGCATGACTCACCTCCGTTTTCCACTTCGATGACTTGAGTCTAAAACGGACTGTGCACAGGCTTTAGGCGGATATGTCATAACCGCAAGAACAGGATGGACTAGCACTTTTTCTAGGGGCAATTGTCGTCTTCAGCAGCGATCTTCGCGATTATGCCTGGAAGCCGCGTGATTACTGACCCGCGCCAGATTGTCCGGCTCCCACGCCCGGCAGCCTGGCATGGGGTGTGCGCGGCACGTGCCCCATTGGCTGCGGCCAGCCAATCGACGAACGGCTGTTACCTGGCGCTTTTCCGGGCAGATATGGGCTCAAGGCCTACTATGAACAGAGGCTTTGCCAGGGCACTGCGAATCCGAGGGTGACAGGGCACGGTCTTTCGCGCGATTGCGCGCCGCATCGACAGAGGAACGCGCCATGCAGCCATTCAGTTTCGCTACAGCCGCCCATCTTATCTGCGAGCCAGGCAGCGTTCAGCGGCTGGTGCCGTTATGTCAGGCCTGGGGGGCGCGCTCCGTGGCGCTGGTTACCGATGCCGGCGTTGCCCGGCAGGATTTCTTCGCGGAGGTGCGCAGCGCCTTTACCAATAGTGGCGTAGCGCTGCACGTGTTCGACGGCGTGGTGGCTGGCGCGCCGGAGAATGTGATCAGCAGTGCCGCACAGTTCGCCAGAGACGCTCAGGCGAATCTGGTCATCGGCCTTGGCGGAGGCAGTTCACTGGATGTGGCCAAGCTGGTTGCGCAGCTCGCCCATCCCGATTGCCGGCAGACGTTGAGTGACCTCTACGGTATCGACAAGGCGGTGGGGCAGCGCCTGCCGCTGATTCAGGTGCCGACTACGGCCGGTAGCGGTTCCGAAGTGACGCCCATTGCCGTGGTGACGACCAGGCATGCGACTCGGGTCGCGGTGGTATCGGCGCGGTTGTTGCCGGATCTGGCGTTGCTCGATGCCGAGCTCACCCTGCAGTTGCCGCCGTCGGTGACCGCTGCTTGCGGCATGTTGGCGATGGGGCATGCGGTAGAGGCCTACACCGGTGCGCGGCGCAAGAATCCGCTCTCCGACATGCTCGCCCGCGAGGCCTTGAGCCTGCTGGGCGCCAACCTGGACGAAGCCGTGCACAACGGTGCCAATCGCGAGGCCCGGCAAGCCATGTTGCTGGGCGCCTGCCTGGCCGGGCAGGCCTATGCCAACGCACCGCTGGCGGCGGTGCATGCACTGGCCTACCCGCTGGGCGGCCATTGTCAGGTGCCCCATGGGGTCAGTGCAGCCGTGCTGTTGCCCCATGTGCTCGGCTTCAACGCCTCGGTGGCTGCACCGCTTTACGAAGAGCTGGCGCCCCTGCTATTGGGCGAGCGCCTGCGCAGTGGCGATGCGACGGATCATACCGAGCAGTTCATCATCGAGCTGGCAGACCTCAGCGAGCGTAGCGGCCTGCCGACGCGCCTGCGCGAAGTCGGGGTGGACCAGGTGATGTTGCCGCGCCTGGCAACCGACGCCATGTTGCACGAGCGATTGCTGGCCAATAACCCACGGGAAATGACCCAGGCTCACGCGCTGGCTATCTACCAGGTCGCCTATTGATAGGTGGTGATGACGCGAGTTGCCACTGATCGCCGAGGCCGGCACCATGCCGGCTTCGGTCTTTGGGCAAGGTGTCGACTCATGCAACAGCCGCAGCATCTGCGCGAGCACTACCGGCATTTTCAGCCGATCACCACTCGCTGGCACGACAACGACCTCTATGGGCATGTCAACAACGTCACTTATTACAGCTATTTCGACACGGCGGTGAACAGCTACCTGATCGAAACGGGTGGCCTGGATATCCATCACGGTGAAATCGTCGGCTTCGTGGTCAGTTCCAGCTGCGACTATTTCGAGTCGATCGCCTTTCCCGAGCGTATCGACGTAGGCCTGCGTATCGGCAAGCTGGGTAACAGCTCGGTGCAGTACGAGCTGGCAGTGTTTCGCGAAGGAGAGCTGCAGGCCTGCGCGGCAGGGCGGTTTGTGCACGTATTCGTGGATCGGCAGAGCAACCAGCCGGTTTCTATTCCGCAGCCACTGCGCCAGGCAATGGCGTTGCTGCTGCCGGCCTGAACGACCAAGGGCGCCTGAGGCGCCCTTGTTGTTGAGACGGGTGATTAGCGGTGACGATGCTTGTGGTGACGTTTGTTGTGCTTCTTGCCATGGCGATGGCCGTCGTCACGATAGCGCGACTCATGGCGGTTGCTGTCTGCCACCTCGTTGGCCAGCGCGCCACCGGCAGCGCCACCCAGGCCGGCGCCGATGGTCGACCCGGTGCTGCCACCAAACTGATTGCCCAGTACCGAGCCACCTGCTGCGCCCAGGCCACCGCCCAGTGCCGCTTCGGTCTTGTTGCGTGAGCTGATGGCGCCACCAGCTGCGCCGCCCAGGCCGGCACCAATGGTCGCGCCCGTGCTGCCGCCCAGGTGCTGACCGACGATATTGCCCAGCGCACCGCCAACCCCGCTGCCGATGGCAGTCTTGGTGGTGTCGGCATAAGCCAGGGGAGAAACCATTGCACTGAAGGCCAGTGCGGTAAGGAATGTACGCATCGCGCAACCCTCGAAAATGACCCTTGCGGGCGTAGCCACGGCATTGCCATGGTTCTTGCGGTCAGCCCTGCAGTGCAGGTGACATCTCTTAGAGGCTGGGCGCGGAGGAAATTCCCAGGATGGGATTTAAAGATACATGAATGAATGTATCAGAATGTGTGGGGCGTATTGTTGGTACTGCAGATCAACAAGCGGCGAAGCGTCTAGAACAGCGATCTTGAGGCCTTGATCGAAAACCAGCCTTCACACTCGGTATTGTGGCCCGAGTACGCTGAGCAGGCATCGCCGCTGAGGCTCGAATCCGAGTAGGAGAAGTCGAAATCAATGCCCTTCCAAGGCCGCGAAAGGCTCAGCGACCAGTCGTTGAAGGTGCTGACCTGACCACCGCCGGAGATGTTCTTGGGGGTTTCGAGCAGGTGATTGCCGTAACGCACGATCACGGCCATCCCGAGCAGCTTTACGCGACCCAGGTCGGCGAGCATGGTGCTGTTGAATCGATTCGGATCGTTGCTGAAGGAAAATCCGAAACGGCGCGCATCGTAGGTCACGCCTGCGTATACGTCGTGGCTATCGAGGTGGCTGTAGCCCGGATGGCTGTAGCGGATGGTGCCCACTTCGTAGCCCAGCGAATCGACGAACTGCTGGCGATAGCCCACGTAGCTATTGAGCTCCATGCGGCTGCCCGGGCTAATGCCCAGGTTGGGCGACCACTGGCCCAGGTACCAGCCGCTTGGGTGGCTCAGGTCGAGCCCACCATGAAAGGTTCCGCCGCTCTGGGGCTTGACCAGCCCCTGGGCCATGCTGCGACTTGGTGTGGTGCCCAGGTTGAGTTCGTAGTCGCCGAGCTCGCGTTCCATCATCGCTGCCTGGGCATGGATGCTCAGTAGCGCCGCCCCAAGCAGGATGGCAGGTGAAAACCGCATGGTATTCGCTCCCGTTGCAGGCCAAGACTCCAGTGCCAGGCGGCGTCGAAGGGCCTGGTCAGTCAGTGGCGCGGTTGTCGCTGGTTTGGCAGAACCCGAAGGGCCACATCGTGGCTTGGGCTGGAACTACGCGCTTCGCTCGAACGCTTAGATGGCTACGTTACCCGAGATAGGTAACGGCAAAGGGACATCAGAGGCGATTTTCGGGGATAAGTGCCACAGTTTCCGACGAAATGCAGATTAACGGGTGGCATAAGGAAATGCTTCGCCGCGGGTCTGCGACGGGCCGCAACCGATCTTTGCGCTGAACGAATGTGCCTTGACCGCCGGCGTAAGCGGGTACTGATGAATGTCCTGGGCCGGGCCACGCCTGCGAGTCGCGCGCATGGAGTCGGCGTCCCTGCGCGCTCCTGCAATGGATCGAACGGCCTTGTGACCGTCGATCCACAGGCGTTGCGTTTCCAGCCGCAACGGTCGTGAGCAGGCTGTTACAGGATGCGCGCGGTTTCCTGGGCAGCGTGCAAGCGGATGGCCACGAACTTGGAGGTTGGCGTGTGGCTGCCGATGCCAACGCTCTGCAGCGGTACCAGCGGGTTGGCTTCCGGGTAGTAGGCAGCAGCCTGGCCGGCTGGAATATCGAAGGCCAGCAGTGTAAAGCCCACCACCTTGCGCTCGACGCCGTCGTCCCACAGCGAGGTGATATCCACCTTTTGCCCAGGCTTGTAGCCCAGGCGAGTGATATCCGCCTCGTTGACGAACAGCACGTCACGCTGGCCACGAACGCCACGGTAGCGGTCGTCGAGGCCATAGATGGTGGTGTTGTACTGATCGTGGGAGCGCATGGTCTGCAGGATCAGATCCGGTGTCTGGCCACTGTTGCGCACTTGCGGTGGCAGCAGGTCGGCGAGCAGCGCGTTGGATTTGAAATTGGCCTTGCCGGTGGTGGTTTTCCACTGGCGCGCGCCTGCCGAGTTGCCCAGGTAGAAACCGCCCGGGTGCTGCACGCGGGTGTTGAAGTCCTGGAAGCCGGGAATGGTGTCGGCAATCAGCTCACGGATGCGGCTGTAGTCGGCAATCATCGCATCCCAGTCGACCGGGTGATTACCCAGGGTCGCCTTGGCGATACCGGCGACGATGGCAGGCTCCGAGCGCATCTGCTTGGACAGCGGCTCCAGCTGACCATTGGAGGCGTGGATCATGCTGAACGAGTCTTCCACGGTGATCGCTTGCGGGCCGGTGGCCTGGACGTCTATATCGGTGCGGCCCAGGCATGGCAGGATCAGCGCGTCCTTGCCGGTGGTCAGGTGGCTGCGATTGAGCTTGGTGCTGATCTGCACGGTCAGGTCGCAGTTCTGCAGGGCCTGGTGAGTGCGCGGGCTGTCCGGCGTGGCCTGGGCGAAATTGCCGCCCAGGGCAATGAATACCTTGGCCTGGCCGTCGACCATGGCGTTGATCGCTTCCACGGTGTTATGGCCATTGTCGCGTGGCACCTTGAACTGGAAGCGCTTCTCGAGGTTGTCGAGCAGCACCACCGGCGGGCGATCATTGATGCCCATGGTGCGGTCGCCCTGTACGTTGCTGTGGCCACGCACCGGGCACAGGCCGGCGCCTGGGCGGCCGAGGTTGCCGCGCAGCAGCTGCAGGTTGACGATTTCCTGGATGGTGGCCACCGAGTGGACGTGCTGGGTGATGCCCATCGCCCAGCACATGATCACTTTCTCGGCGCGGCGGTACATCAACGCGGCTTGTTCGATTTCCTCGAGGCTCAGGCCGGACTGCTCGACCAGCGACTCCCAGGACGTTTCGTCGAGCACGGCGAGGTAGGCGTCCACACCGTCGGTGTGCTCGGCGATGAAGTCATGGTCGAACACCGGCTTCTCGCCCTTGGCGACCGCCTCGCGCTCCCACTGCAGCAGGAACTTGGCGATACCGCGTAGCGCGGCCATGTCGCCGCCCAACGCTGGGCGGAAGAACGCGGTGTTGAGTGGCTCGGAGCCGTTGGTGAGCATTTCCAGCGCGTGTTGCGGGTGCTGGAAGCGCTCCAGGCCACGCTCCTTGAGTGGGTTGAAGGCAACCACCTGAGCGCCACGCTTGACCGCCTCACGCAGCGGCTCGAGCATGCGCGGGTGGTTGGTGCCCGGGTTCTGGCCCAGTACGAAAATGGCGTCAGCGTGCTCGAAGTCATCGAAGGTCACGCTGCCCTTGCCGATACCGACGCTCTGGATCAGCGCCACACCGCTGGCCTCGTGGCACATGTTCGAACAGTCGGGGAAGTTGTTGGTGCCAAAGGCGCGTACGAACAGCTGATAAAGAAACGCGGCTTCGTTGCTGGCGCGGCCCGAGGTATAGAACTCGGCCTGGTTGGGGCTCGCGAGGTTCTTCAGGTGTTTTGCGATCAGGCTGAAGGCATCGTCCCAGGAGGTGGGCACGTAACGGTCAGTGGCCGAGTCGTAGCGCATCGGCTCGGTCAGGCGGCCTTGATACTCGAGCCAGTAGTCGCTCTGTTCGCGCAATTGGCTGACGGTGTATTTGGCGAAGAACTTGGCGTCGACACGGCGCTTGGTGGCTTCCCAGTTGACCGCCTTGGCGCCGTTTTCGCAGAACTTGATGCGCCCGTCTTCCGGTGAGTCGCCCCAGGCGCAGCCCGGGCAGTCGAAGCCGCCGTTCTGGTTGGTTTTGAGCAGCGCGCGCAGGTTCTTGAAGGGCTGTTTGCTGTCCAGCCAGAACTGGGTGACGCTGATCAGCGCACCCCAACCGGCGGCAGCGCCTTTGTAAGGTTTGTAACGCGGGTTCACGGGTTGCAGGCTCATGGCTGTTCTTCTCTTTCAGACGGTGCGGGGCTGTACACCCGCGGCGCGCTGTGGTGGGGCAAATGGATCAGGTTGAGGTTGTGCCGGCGCGCCCATTGCACGGTCAGGGCGGTCGGAGCCGACAGGCTGACCAGGTTGCCGATACCGGCCCTGACCGCCTTGTGAATCAGTTCCAGGCTGCAGCGGCTGGTGACCACCGCAAAGCCCTGGCGCACGTCATGTTTGTCGCGCAGCAGCGCGCCGATCAGCTTGTCCAGGGCGTTGTGCCGGCCGATGTCTTCGCGGCAGGCGCGTATCTCGCCTTCACCATCTACATACAAGGCCGCGTGCAAAGCGCCGCTGCGACGGGCCAGATCCTGAACGGCGGCGATGCGTTCGCGCAGGTCGACCAGGTGCGCGGCGTCTGGTAGCTCGGCTTTATCCAGGGTCGCCAGCTGCGGCAGCGCCTGGTCGAGTGCCTCAACGCCGCATAGGCCGCAACCACTGGTACCGGCCAGTTGCCTGCGTTGCTGTTTCATCGCCCAGAAGGCTCGGCTGCTGATCTCGACGTCGGCGCTGATGGCGGGGCCAAGGTGGTGCACACGGATATCATAAATATCGTCGATGGAATCGACGACGGCGCTACTGAGGCTGAAGCCGGTGATGAAGTCTTCCACTGCAGTGGGCGACACCATCATCACGGCATGGCTGATGCCGTTGTAGGCAATGGCCAGTGCGCTCTCCTGGGCCAATACGGCTGCGCCTTCGACCGCAGGGTTGCCCAGTTCGGCGTAGGCATAACCCTGCCCCTGCTGGGTAGCAGGTTCGGTACGGCTGGAAAGGGCGGACATCTCGGCTGACCGGGGCACGGCAAGCTCCCCTGCGGCGGATTGACACAGAGAAGCCTAGGCGTTTGCCGGGCAAGCGTCTAATCGCTGTTGCCGATGCCTTGATCGATGCTGTTTATCGGTAGCGTAGAAAAGGCTCTGTCGCGAGGCTTGAGTGCACCCTCGTGATTAGCTTTCGACCCGCAATTGCTTGAGGAGGCTCTCTAGCTTCTGCGCATTGAGCGCGTCTATGTCGATGATGTGATAACCCGCCCAGGACTGCTGGCCAATCGCCCCCTCGCGGCTCCACAGGCAGTCGGCAATGAAATGCACGGCCTCGATTGTTTCGCCCATCAGACGGCACTCCACCAGCCGATCAGCGGCCTGCGGCGTTGTGCTGCAGAGCATGAAGCCCTCGTTGGGCAGATCGGCGATTCGGCCCAGACAGGTTTCGCTGTACTGTTCGTAGACCTCCAACAGCGAGGCGGCCTGATAACGCGGATGCTGGCGACGATCATCCATGGGCGATCCTCAGGTGGTTCGTCCGGTCAATTGCTGAAGCACACGATAGACGGCGTGCAGCGCACGGTCGACCATCGGTGCCGAGCGGTCGGGCCTGCTGCGACGCGCGGTGCCCTGCTGCATCTCCTCGGCCAGTTGCTCCACCGATTTGACCGCGGCGCGCTGGCCGTTACGATCGACGAACATGTAGTTGTGGGTGGTGGGGCTGTACCACGACAGCTTCAGGGTTTGCCGCTTGCCGCCCAGGATGAAATCGAACCAGGTGCCGAACTCGAGTTTCTCCAGTTCGCGAACCAGGCTTTGATCGGTCGGCTGGCGCCGGCCATTGCGTGACGTGGCAAGAAGCGCCGCCTCATCGTCCAGCATGGCACCGAGCGGGCTGGGGCTCGGTGGCAGGCTCAGTCGCGAGGCGAGCTGGGGTTGGCCGGCCTGCACGGCGTGCTGGCAGGCAACCAGATCCTGCAGCAGGCGGCGAATATCGTCTTGATGATAACCGCCCAGCAGCATCAGGCCATTGCGCAGTTCCTCGAGCATGTCGACGCGCAGGCTCTGCAGGCGATCGCGCTGCGCGGCATCCAGCATCGTTCCGCTCCAGGCCAGTTGCTCGGCCGTTTCGCAGGCGCCCTGCCACTCAGAGCTGGTGGCGCCGTGGCGCAGCTGGATGAACACCAGCACATCGATCCAGGCGCGCTCGAGAAACTGGCGGATGAGCGGCGGGGGCGAGCGCTTGGCCAGCGCTTGGGCGATCGCTTGCGCTGCACTGTGGCGAGCGGCGAGCAGCTTGTCACGGCCCTTGGCGGTTTCCACGGCGCGGCGCTCCTGAAGCGCCACCCGCTGTTTTATCCCGCGGGTGAACTCCTCGAACTCGTCGAGCAGGGTCTCGAACAGGTGCAGGTCGCCGCTGAAGTGCTGCACCACCTGGCGTACCACCCACTGCACCTTGCTCAACAAGCCGTAGCTATCGTCCTGAGCGCCGTACAGCACGCCGGCCTGGGCCATGGCATTGATCAGCCTGCGCGCCGGGTGGTGAGACTGGCTGAACAGGGCACGATCGAGCAGTGCCACTTTCAGGCAGGGCGTATGCAGGTGGGAGAGGGCGACCTTATAGGGTTGCGGCAGGTTTTCGTCATCGAGGATGAAGTCGAACAGCATCCCCACCAGGTCGATGACGTCGGTTTCATGGTTGCCCACGCGGTGTTGCTGGGGGGCATCGCTATGGCTGGCCAGTTGGCGGTGCAGGTCGGTCTTCAGGTCGCTGACGTGCAGCGGGCGATCCGGGTGCTGCGTCAGCTCGGCGGCGGAGGCTTGTTGCAGCCGATTGAGGGCGGCAAGAAGTTCACCTGCATCATAGGTGCGCTTGGCGCCCTGTGGCGCGAAACTGGCCATGCTCGGCGAGCCGTTGAGAAGGCCTATGGCGTGCTGCTGTTTGCGGTACTCGCTCAGCAACCTGTCGAGCCCCGCGGCCAGATGCTCGGCGTCGGCCGGTGGGTTTGCGGCCAGGTCGATCGCCGCGGGTGTTTGATTGCTGTCTGCGACGCCGTCGGTTGCAGGTGCTGGGCTCTGCTGGGCGCGTACCGCTGAGAACTTCAGGTTGGGCAGTACGCCTGCATCGATCAGGCGTAGGTTGAGGGCGTCATAGAGTGCATCCAGGCCTTGCATCAACTGCTTGTCGAACAGGCCGTACAGTACAAGCTTGATTCGCAGCGGCAGCTCGCTCGGCTGCAAGGCCGTCAGCAAGGCGTGGGCAATGTTTTTCGGGGAAAGCGGATTGGCCTCGGCAGGCACCGGCTGGCCGTTGTTGAGCAGGGCCAGGCGCTTGTCCAGCGCAAACAGGGCCTGCGTGCAACGGGTCTGTACCCGCTGCGCCATGTTGGTGACCTGCAGCGCTTCCTCGTACGCCTCGTTGTCGACCAGCGCCAGGTCTTCGGCCGGGACATCCGCTGCCTGGCTGGCGACCAGCTTGCCGTCGAGGAAATCGGCAATGCCTTTGGAGATGCTCAGGTGATAGGAGCGTTCGATCTGCGGCCGCAGTCGACGTACTTCGCGCATGCTGTCGAAGAACATGGCCTGCACCTGATTGTTCTCCGCCTGCTCGGCGCATTGAAAGAGGGTGTCGTCGACCTGGGCGAAGGTGCGCGTCAGATGATCGGCCAGGTGATTGAGCACCAGCTTGCGGCAGCTCTGCCCCAGTTCGCTGAAGCGCGGCTGGATGCCTCTGCTGGCCAGCGTGCTGGAGTTGCTGGCGGATGACGGCGGCGTGCCCGGAGTGGTCATCTTCGATCCTGATTGAGGCCAGATGCGCTGCGTCTGGCTGTGCAGGTATGCCTCGAAGGTAATGCAAATGGCAACCCGTTCGCAAAGCATTGTCATAAAAGCAATTTAGGGGGTTGACAGCGGTTTGCGAAACCGTAAAATGGCGCGCCTCTGCAGCGGCAACGTAAACAGAGAAAAGAAAGAGCATAGTTCCGCGATAGCTCAGTCGGTAGAGCAAATGACTGTTAATCATTGGGTCCCTGGTTCGAGTCCAGGTCGCGGAGCCAATCTTTCCTCGGGGTGTAGCGCAGTCCGGTAGCGCGCCTG
>JAAIGF010368154.1_pt1 | contig 18358 bp, 15 predicted proteins | sample 6487441 | NCBI WGS metagenome assembly JAAIGF01 (sample SAMN13974129, study PRJNA590717) | phyllosphere metagenome | biome: pepper field; feature: multiple bacterial spot infested pepper fields; material: pepper leaves; isolation source: leaves from pepper fields | host: Capsicum annuum ... | reverse complement strand
GTCTTCACCGCTTCGTCGTAGGACATCACGTTGGTCGCCGTGGCTTCGTTGTTCAGCACTTCGGCGTTGACGATGGCTTCGATGCGGGCGATGTCTTCCGCCGAGATCGGTGCGTTGTGCGAGAAATCGAAGCGGGTCTTGTCGGGATCGACCAGCGAGCCCTTCTGCTGCACATGCGTGCCCAGCACCTCGCGCAGCGCCTTGTGCAGCAAGTGGGTCACCGAGTGGTTGCGCGACGTGCGCAGACGGCGCGTCGCGTCGACCTTGGCCTGCAGCGTGTCGCCGACTTTCAGCGAGCCGCTCGCCAGCTCGCCGTGGTGACCGAACACGTTCGGGACGATCTTGGTGGTGTCTTCCACGTTGAAAGTGGCACCGTTCACGCTCAAGGTACCGGCGTCACCCACCTGGCCGCCCGACTCCGCGTAGAACGGCGTGCGGTCCAGCACCACGGTAGCCTGCTGACCGGCGCTGACTTCCTGCACCGACGCGCCGTCGACGTACAACGCCGTGACGGTACCCGTGCCTTCCACGGCATCGTAGCCCTCGAAGGTGGTCTTCACGCCCTCGTAGGTCAGGCCGGCTGCGGCCTTGAACTTGCCGGCGGCACGAGCCGTATCGCGCTGGCGCTGCATGGCGGCCTCGAAGCCGTCCATATCGACCTCGAGCTTGCGTTCGCGGGCGATGTCGGCAGTCAGGTCGACCGGGAAGCCGTAGGTGTCGTACAGCGTGAACAGCGTATCGCCGTCGATGGGCGCGCCATCCTTCAGATTGGCGATCGCGGCATTCAGGATCTCCATGCCGCGCTCAAGCGTCTCGCCGAAGCGCTCTTCTTCCTGCTTGAGCACCTGGGCCACGCGCTCGGCCTGGGCCGCCAGATCGGGATAGGCGTCGCCCATCTGACCGACCAGATCGTTGACCAGCTTGTAGAAGAACGGCTTGGTCTGGCCCAATTGGTGACCATGGCGCAGCGCGCGACGCACGATGCGGCGCAGCACATAGCCGCGGCCTTCGCTGCCCGGGATGATGCCGTCGACGATCATGAACGAGCACGCGCGAATGTGGTCGGCGATGACCTTCAGCGAGTTGTTGTCCAGATCGGTGGTATTGGTCTCGCGAGCAGCCGCCTTGATCAGCGCCTGGAACAGATCGATCTCGTAGTTCGAATGCACGTGTTGCAGCACGGCCGAGATACGCTCCAGGCCCATGCCGGTATCGACCGACTGCTTGGGCAACTTGGTCAGGTTGCCGGCAGCGTCACGCTCGAACTGCATGAACACCAGGTTCCAGATCTCGATGTAGCGATCGCCGTCTTCTTCGGCCGATCCCGGGGGGCCACCCCAGACGTCCGGGCCGTGGTCATAGAAGATTTCCGAGCACGGGCCGCACGGGCCGGTATCGCCCATGGTCCAAAAGTTGTCGGACGCATAGCGCGCGCCCTTGTTGTCGCCGATGCGGATGATGCGCTCGACCGGCACCCCGATCTCGTTCTGCCAAATGCCGTAGGCCTCGTCGTCTTCCGCATAGACAGTGACCCACAGCTTTTCCGCGGGCAACTGGTAGACGACGGTCAGCAGTTCCCAGGCGAAACGGATGGCGTCGAGCTTGAAATAGTCACCGAAGCTGAAGTTGCCCAGCATCTCGAAGAACGTGTGGTGACGCGCGGTGTAGCCCACGTTCTCCAGATCGTTGTGCTTGCCGCCCGCGCGCAGACTGCGCTGCGAAGACGTGGCGCGCACGTACGGACGCGGGTCCTTGCCCGTGAACACGTCCTTGAACTGCACCATCCCGGAGTTCGTGAACAGCAGGGTCGGGTCATTGCCCGGCACCAGCGAGGACGACGGGACGATGGTGTGTCCCTTGGATTCGAAGAACTGCAGGAACTTCTGGCGGATCTCGGCGGATTTCATCGTGGCACTTGGCTTGGGGCGCTGGGCGAATCGCAAAGGCGGATCGCAGGTTGTGGGCATTCGACGGCGGCTGGAAGTTCGTCCCGGCTGGCGGGACGGCAACCCGGGCGAAACACCCCGCGCGCGCGAAAAGGGGTTGATTATATCGCTCTGGTTCGTAGCAGGTGGCCCAGGACTGTGACAGTGAGGTGCCCGAGCCACCGAGGGCCAGGAGGACCTGCGCGAGACACCGGGCTGACGCGGCGCCGGAGCTTCCACATCCAGGCTAGTCATCCTTATGACACACCGAAGACCACGCAGTCAGAAGACCTGACGCAGTGAACACGTCAGGCCAGACCAAGATCGATGTAGGTGCTTAATCAGAATCGCGCAGGCTGACTCGTTCTCCACCCTTTCACACAAGCCAAAGTCACGCGGCAGGCAACACTTCAACATAGGACGGTATGTCATTGCATGTCCTGACAGGTACCCAGCAAGCCGCGCATGTCATAGGCTATCGCGATCAAAAGAGGTTTCTCGACCACAGCGAGCCTTTCCCATACGAATTCGACATGACGCCCATCTCTAAAACCCAAAACATTTATTTTTCCCGTCACGGTCGTCGCTATGACCGCTTGGGAATTGCATGTTGGGGGGAGAGAATGTTGCAGACAGGGGACTCGCTGGGCCCTGCGGTTCGTTACCTCGGGGCACCCACGATGCATGAGTTCTCGCTATGCCATCCCCGAAGGACATCCGTTGACGTGTTCTTCAAGCAGACTTATCAGAGCCTCTGCAATCACCCTTTAAGCGCTGCAGGCATGAAATTTTTGGCAGTCGGTCTTCGCGCCTGGACAAGCTGCGGTACTTACACGGAGAGAGAGGCGCATCTCCTGACTGTTCCTCCCGGTCGATCGAGCACGAGCGACAACCTTGCTACTGCGAAACAGCGCAAGGTCGCAGACACCGTCAAGGTAAGCGTGAAGCGGTGGCGAGTGGAGCATAGTTATGTGCTTGACCAACATGAGGCCGCTTCTGAACTGATCGATGACATCGCCAACTCGGAAATTGCTCGATGCGGCACGAGTGCCAGTCATCTTTGGCCAAGTCGACAGAATGAGTCCAGGCATCTGATCAACGCGACTCGGAATGGCGATCACTACCCCCAATCAAAAATTCAAGGCACTCCGGCCGAGCAGCGGCGCAACACCGCGACGCTTCAACAGCCTGAGGATGCCGCGCTCAGCTACTGCTGGAGGAATCTCGCCTTTCACAAAAAAGGTTCTATCTAATCTGCACGATCAGGCGAAAATCATTGCTGCCGCCAACGCTTTTTCATCGCATCCTGCACTTTGCCCAGCAAATCACAAGCTGCCGTGATTTCTTCCAGCCCGGTTGAAGTCGTCAATCACGTTCAGCGTGCGAATGCTGCGGCCATCGGCCAGTTGATCGTGCATGAAGTCCATCGACCAGACTTCGTTGATGCGAGCCGGCTCGGCCAATGGCTCAGGCGCCTGCAGAACCAGCCGTGTGCGCGGCTTGATCCGCAAGTTCAGTTCAAGCTCGCGATAGATCCGGTACACGCGTTTGTGGTTCCATCCGAAGCCTCGCACGTTGCGTAGGTACAGAAAGCACAGCATGAAGCCCCACGTCCTGTGGTTGTCCGTCAAGCGCAGCAGCCAGTTGGCGATCTCTTCGTTCTCGGCTTTGTGTTTGGATTCATACCGGAAGCACGACTCGCTGATGCCGAATATCGCGCAGGCCACACGAATGCAGGCCCGCTTGCCCTGAACCACCTCTTGGGCCACCTCACGTCGGCGAGATGGCCTTAGAATTTTTTTGCCAGGTACGCCAAGGCGATCTCTGCCTTGAGCTTTTCTTCGACGTACATCTTGCGCAGTCGGCTGTTCTCGGCCTCCAGCTCTTTCATGCGAGCCATCAGGCTGGCATCCATCCCGCCGTACTTCGAGCGCCACTTGTAGAACGTGGCCTGGCTGATCGCCAGCTCGCGGCACAGCTCCTACACCGTGACCCCGGACTCCACCCGCTTGATCGCTTCAATGATCTGCGCGTCTGTGAACTTTGATCGCTTCATCTGTAGAACCCCTCTGTCGAGAAAATTCTACCTCTCGCACCACTGGTTTTACGGGGGCATTACCCCAGCATCGCTTCGCCATACTCCTCTAGCAGATCTTTCAACTGCCGCTCGTACTGCTCACGCACGTCCTGAGGATTGGCGCGCAGTGCGTTCTCCATCCCGCGCTTGCCGTCATCGGCCCACTGCTCGACTTCCGAGGGCGACAGGTCGTATTGGCGACTAGCCTCCGACACCGTCGTCTTGCCCTGGATGATCTCCATCACCAACGCTCTTGCGCTTGACCGTCCACCTTCTGATGTCTCCTTCCATCTTCATGCTCATCGTCTTTTCCTAAAGTAGGACGTGAGCAGGAATTCACTGGGTCAATACAGGTTTTCACGGGGTTATTACACTCCTCCTTCCCAGTGGTGGTCATACCGCAATCGATAGCAACTGGGCCGACGGTGAGATCGTTCAATGTGCGTGGCTGAGGTGTGTCGCCGACTCAACCCAGAGCACGAAGAGGAAAGTCAAGGCATGTCGGTTTCAATGAGGACCAGTATGTCATTGCATGATCTGACAGGTACCCCAAAAACCGAACATGCCATAGTCTGGCAAGTTAGGAAGAAGCATCTCCACTACGGAGAATCGTCCATCATTGCGAAGCCGATATGACGCCCACCTACAAGATTCAAGACTTCTATTTCGCCTACTACGGGCGCCCCGCAGATCCCTCGGGATTGGCCTTCTGGGTAAATGGGGTAACCCAAACAGGTGATCTGATCGGCTCCGCGATTCGCCATTTTGGCGCACCGTCGACGCCTGAATTTTCTCAGCTCTATCCTCAAGGTACGCCCATCGAGACGTTCCTGACGCAGGCTTATCAAAATCTCTTCAATCGCGATCCGGAAGCAGCGGGGCTGAAATTCTGGGCGGATGGCTTCCGCGCTTGGACGACCAATGGCACGTATACGGAAGGCGAGGCCAGGGCACAGATACTAACTGCTATCGTGGATGCTGCGAATGGTCAGTCAGGCACCAATGACAACCTGGCAATCACGAACAAGCACAAAGTTGCTGATGCAGTCACGGCAAGCGTTAAGCAATGGGGGACAGAGAAGGAATATGTTAGCAACCAACTTGATGAGGCTCGCAAATTAGTCTATGCGGTCGACCATAATCAAGCATCAATAAACACAGCGCTTTCAAAGATCCAATATGGGGTCATCGTCGAACCAGGAGCGCCCCCAATTCAGCCGCCGGTGATCGTTAACCCAACGACTTTGCCCGTTGGCAACAACTACTGGCTTGACAATGGAACTAGTAAGGCATTCGTCGTTATCGAAAACGCATCCGATTCGCCTTTTGGCTATATAACGATCGACACTTTGAACATGCCAGGCGATCGCGGCATAGGCGGCTTCGTAGCTGGGCGAGACAAGCTCGACTTGTCGGCACTTGGCTTAAAAGTGGACTATGCCAAAGATATTGTGGAATTCCGCAGTTTCCCTTGGACCATCGCAGATTGGGTCACGGACGTGGGCACTGAGCCCTTACCTTACAAACATCACGTCGACTTTTTCAACGTCAGCCCTATTGTCGCCTCGGAGTATTCCCCAGACACCGGCGGAGCTCATATTCAGCTCCTAATTGACGCCAATGGAAATGGAGACTTGGACCCTAGTAAAGATGTTTGGATTAGCCTCATTGGATTGACAAAGACCACTTTTCAAGTCAGCGATTTGATTGTTTGAAGTCAGGCCACCCCGACCTCATGGAAGCTCGGGGCCGCTCAAAGCCGGATTTTCCTAGAAAACTCCTGAGTCAGGCTCAGCGTTTTTATAATCACACTCTACTGCACACGTCGCTATTAGGACCGCGAACATACCTATAAGACTCATGATTGGCATAACCTTGCCCGCGCGCAGAGTTACTACAAAATCGATTGGTCGCATCAATATCCGCTTGGGTTTTTATATCTCGCTCAATATGACTCATCACATCACACTTAAGCGCACGATGCCCATTTGCGGTTAGTTTACTAGCTAATTCATCACCAAGATGTCCTGTACTGCAATTCCACTGAGCAGTAGTAAAGTGCTCCAACCCTCCACTATCTGGGCATCGACCGCCAATGTCCTTGAAATAACGAAGTACTACTGCCCGCGCTGCGTTTTTCCCAAACCCATCAGCAACTATACAAATAAACGTTTCTGGCAAGGAGAATGAGGCTCGATCTGTGTTCACTGGCGGCGGCGCTGGCACCTGAACTTCTACAATCCGCGGTGGAATATGCACAGCTCCCGTCGACGCTGAAGTGGTAAACGACGGCGCTGGCGTTACATGAGTCGAATCCCAGATCCGCTGGATTTTAGGCATGCAACCCGGGCAGCCTGGCGTGCCTTGCGAAGTGGCGGGCGACGCGATAGTCAGACCTGCCACTGCCATCGCTGCTAAGAAAAACGCTCTTTTCATTCGATGCTCACATATACGTGCAATAAGTCTCAACAAGCGCCTGCGAATTCGGAGGCACGCGCACCATCCAATTCGCACCACTCACGCTGGTTTGGAAATTCGTTGGATCAAGCGTCATCGTGCCGGTGACCGTCATCGTGTCTCCGTTCCTCATGCCATTCAGCGCAAATGAACCGCGGTTTTGAATCGATTGCGGAATCATCTGAACGTTGGGCGTACCGGCGACGCCACCACTCGTTCCACATAGAGGTCGCGGCACCTGGTTGTTTGTTTGCGCGTTGGTCAGTGATTGCGGAATCAGATATGCCGCCATGCGGACGTGCCGACTGAGCCATTGGCTCATGTACGTCCATGTCCCATCTCGACACAACAATCCGGTGCCGCTCAAGTCGGTGGCCATCATTCCTTCGGGGTAAGCGGTATTGCCGCATACCCCGCCCGCATTGGCGACTGTGGCTACAGCCCGCCACCGTCCATCAAGGCAGGCAGCCAGACCACCAGTAGCAGTACGGGCGTATTCGATGTTGTTTTCCAGATTGATACGCAATCCAGAAGGCTGCGACGCGTTGGCGAAATCTGTGGCCGTGCAAGCAGTGTTCAACGTAGCTATCTCGCGGACACCCACCCGTTGGACGCTGCTACTACCCTGCACCGACAGATTCCCCTGCAACGCAGGATCCCGGTCATCGCCCACGCGCACGAACTGACTCCACATCGTCGTATCCAACATCGCCAGGATGCCAACAATGCCCCCCGCCGCCGCACCCTCGGGGTTATCGCGCTCGAACGCTGGCCCGCGCAGTTGCCCGGGCTCGGCTTGCCACGCCGCCGCCCCCCATCCCTGCATGGCCTGAACCGCAAGCGCCGCTGCCTCGAAATCCGGCTCGCCGGAAAACGGCTGCCGGAATGGGGTGCGGGTATTAACCAGCGCGTCGATACGGCAGCCGGTGCCTGGGCAACGAGCCGCGTCGCGCTGGATTCTGATCTGCACGGTCTGCCCGGCGGGCGTGGTGTCGGCAAAACCCGGCGGTAAGTGGCCCAGGGTGCGCAGTTCGGTCAACGTCGGGGCCATGGCATTGGCAAACCGGGGAGTACCGCTGGCATCGGCCACTGCTGTTCCACTCGCGTACGCATGGAAGTTGGCAGCAATGGCCGCGTCCAGCGCGCCTTTGATCGCCAGCAGATAGGTGCCGGTGGCCTCGGCCTGTGCGTCGGCGGCGTCGCGCATCAGTCGTGACCCCGCCCAGACCGACCCCAACAGCGCGAGCATGAGGACGATGCTGGCCTGCAGAAGCATCACGCCACATTGGCGACGGCCCAAAGAGGAAACGGGGAAACGCTTCATGCCGATCAGCGCGCGACGAACCGGAACTGGTTGGTGTCGCCGTCGGTGCAGGCGTTCTCGGCGACCGTGGGCTGATAGTTGCCGCCTACCGCCTTGACTTCGGTGCCATTGACCGTGATGGACTCGGAAACTTTTTGCATGACCACTGCCATGCCGGGGCAGGCGGCACGGTTGACCTGTGCGAACTGGATCTGCATGGCATCGCCTGCGCTGGTGATCGTGGAAGACGTCAGGGTGACCGTTGCGCCGCTGGCGCCCAGGTCGTGGGTCACGACGGCTGCGGTCCCGGTGCCGGTGACCTGGAACACGCTGCTGCCGCGCACGGCGTTGGCGATCTGGGCGGTGGTGACCGAGTCATACGGGGCGCTGCCCAGACCCTGGACGCTCACCTTGGTTCGTGCGATGAAGCGCTGCAGTTCTTCTGCAACGCGTGGAACCTTGTTCTCGATCAGGTAGCCGTTGATGTTTGGCATGACCACGATGGACAGGATCATGATGATGGCGCCGACCACGGCCAGTTCGATCAGGGTGAAGCCGCGCTGGCGGTCGGGATGAGCGGAAAGCATGCGAAGAACTCCAGAGGATGACTGCAACGAAATACGGCGTGCCGTTCAACGGCCCGCATGAAAATTGATCAGTGCCTGCTTCATTTCCTGCACCACGGCCACGTGCCAGAACGACAGGCCCATCAGCACCCCGACTGCGGTCAGGAGCATCAGCCAGCGCAGCATTGCGGCACGTTTGGCCACGGCGCCCAAGGTCCGCCGTTCGATGCGTTCGCTGGCGCGTTGCAGGCCGTCGTCCAGTCCGCGCGTGTCGATCATGTCGCGCAGATACCAGTAGGTATCGCGGTCGACCACACCGGTGTCGAAGGTGCCTGCGCCGATTTCGCCAGCATCGATGCGCGCGAGCATCGCGTCGATGTGCCAGCGCAGCCAGCGCCCTGCCCCGGACGCCTGCAGGTGGAGGGCATCGCGCAGGGAGGTGGTGACGTTGCCGCGCTGGCGCAGCACCGTGGCCAGGGCGGACAGGAAGCGCACGCCCTGGAAGTCGCGGTACAGCCGCCACACGCCCACTTCGTCGAGCCGGCGCCGCAGCGGTCCGACCAGACCATGCAGGGACCAGACCGAGAGATAGGCCAGGGTCACCAGCACCGCCGCCGAGGACAGTGCGTAGGCACCGATGAAATCGGCCAGCGCATACAGTTGTCGGGTCAGCGGACGCAGGTACTCCGCAGGCAGGATGAAGGTCTGTTGCAGTCGGGGCACGGTGAACAGGGGCACGGCAGCAATGCCTGCCAGCGCGACCAGCATGGCCAGCACCCCAACGATGGTGGTTGCCACCACCGTGCGCCGTGCTGCGTCGACCAGCCGCGTCAACTTGGCCAGGTCGACGAAGGCCCGTTCCAGCGCCCCCGCCCCCGCGCGCTGCCCCACCCGGATCAACAGGATGTCGTCGGGCGGCAGGCTGCCCTGGAAGGTCGCAGCCAGGTCACCGCCACCCTCCTGATAGCGCGCCAGCCAGTGCGCGGCCAGCTTGCCGCGCACCGTGTCAGGTCCATGCCGCCGCGCGTCGTCGGCAAACAGGTCGCGCAAGGTCTTGCGCCCGCCGGTCTGCACCATCAGGTCGGCCAGATACTCGTAATAGTCGGCGCGCTGCGGCCGGAAGCGCCGGGCTGCCAGGAACAACTGCACGCGGGATGCCCAGTTGGCCACGCTCATCGCCGCGCCCCGCCGGCGACTGCGGCCAGATCAGGCGTACCCGTCCCTCGACGGCGGTGTTGTCGCTCGAGTGCGACCGTCTCGAACGCCCGGAAACGGGGTTCGATCTCACGTGGATCGACCATGCCGATGGATGCCTTGTAGACCGCGCACTCCATGGCGCTCTTGCCCGTCATGTCGGGATCGCCGTAAGCGGCCTCGCGCTGTGCTGCGGCATGCGTGCGCAGGGCGATGTTGTCGGCGCGGCGAATGCACGACAGCAGCACGTCGTCGATACCTGGCTCGATCATCTCGGCCACCACGGTCCGCCCGGCCAGGCCCAGCAATTCAGGCACGGCCGCGTGGCGGCAGGCGGGACAACCATCGGGATTACGGATGCGCAGCTGCTGGGGGTCGATGTCGTACAGCGACGCGATGCGATCGGCGTAGCGGCGCCAGTAGTCACCATCGCGCATGCGCCCGTCCAGGTCCGTGCCGCCGTTGAACAGACTGTTGAACGGCAATGCGCAATGGCTGCACAGGCGCGGCAAAAGCGCCTGGCAGATCAGCAATTTCAGAATGCCGGGCGTCGCCAGCAGATCGCGGGGCACGCCGATGAAGTCCGACGCCAGCCGATCGGGGATCTGCAGCACGCTGCCTGCGTGAGTGGTCGCATACAGGTTGGCGCCTGATCCGGCCAGGTCGCTGAACGCCCGGCCGGTTTCGGCATCCCGTATCTCGCCGATCAGCAGGTCGGTCATGGCCGAGCGCTTGACCGTACGCAGCTTGGCGTCGAACGCGCCTGCGGCACTGCCGTCCAGCGGACGGGCGACCGTGTTCTGCAAGGCAGCGGGGATCAGGTACTCGACCGGATCTTCCAGGGTGATGAGTTTGCGGTGCGAGGCCAGCTCACGCAGCATGGCCGCGATGGTGGTGGACTTGCCCGAGCCCACCACGCCAGCCAGCAGCACGGCTCCGCCATCGGTCAATCGAGCGCGCGACAACATGGATACCTGCGAAGGCAGGTAGCCCAAGGCATCGATGGAAGCGAACTCCGTAGAGGCCTCCAGTTGCAGGATGCGCAGGCAGACCGAGGGCCCGGTATCGGCCGCCAGCGAGGCCCAGCGCAGCATGACGGGCTTGCCATCCACTTCCCGGTAGAGGCGCCCCTGTTGTTCCGACACAGGGTCGAAGACCGCGCCGTTGCCGCCCTGGATGTCCATCCATGCGACGGACAACACCTCCATCAGGGTGGCGGTGGGCATGCGGCGAAAGCGCTCGGGCGCAACATAACGGCCACCCACCGTGTAGCGGACCTCGGACTCAGCGCCCAGCATGTGCACGTTGACGTGCAGGTCCGAAGCGCCATTGCGCACGCCCCACTCCACCATGTCCTGGAAGGCCTGCGCCATCGATGATCGATTGGGATCGAGCAGCACCCGCCGCCGATTGCGCAAGGTGTCGCCGGTGACCTGTTCGCGAACGATGGCCAGCAACAGCGTGGGCGGCACGACGATGCGCGGCGGGTCCGCAGGCAGGCGCTGGCGGCGTCGGATCAGGCGATCCAGTTCGTCCATCTGGTCGCTGTCGTAGTAATCCTCCACGGCCAGTACCGTGACGCTGCCGTCTTCCAGCTCGACCGGGCACAGCCGCGTCGCCGCACTGGCCAGATCGAACTCTGCCCGCAGGCTGCGCCGGAACGGCGTGCGCATGCGCGCCAGCTCGTCCTGGTTGGCGATGCGTGTGCGCGGTCGCGCCTGAACGCGAACCGGCGGGGGTGGGGACACTGCTTGCGCCGTGGCGCCGAACATCGATCTCATTGCGATACTCCTGACGGCGCGGCGGCCATGGGCGCACCGCCCTGGACGCACAAAGACACGGGCGCGCGGCGCGGCGCCAGAACCAGCACGGCGCAAGCGCCATCGACCGACTGCAGGCGCACGGCGGAACGCCGGTCCAGCGAACGGCCGCTGGCCTGATCGAGCACCTGTTCGCGTCCCTCCTGACGCAAGACGACCTGCAGCCGTCCCGGTTGCCCATAGATGGCAACCACGCTGGGGGCGTCGTGCGCAGGGGCCGGGGCCTCGACCACCGAAACGCTGGACGTGCTGGGCGGCGCTGCCTGGAGCGCGGGCCCCGACGGCACGAAGGCGTGGCCGAACAAGGCCTGCTGCGCGTCGCGCCGCATCAGTTCGGCGACGGTCTCGCCCATGTCCAGGGCGTGGGCCGGGCCGGCGAGCACCGCCCCGAGCAGCAGCAATGCGCTGCGTTCAATCACCGTATGCATAAAGGGCTCCTTCGAGGGTGGCCATCAGCGCGCTGAGCTTGAGCGTCGGACGCGTGGCAGGATCGACGGCAAGCGTGAGGCGGGACCAGCGATACGGTCCCTTCTGCTCGGCCAGGGCGTACAGGGAGCGCATCGGTCCCTGCAGGCGCAGCCGCTGCTGCATGGGAACCGAGGCGCCTGCGGGACGTGGCACCGCATTGCCGTTGGGGTCGATCGGCCCGCTGATGGCCAACGGCTCGGCGCGTCCGAGCTCAGCCTGGCTGAAGGCCGCACGCAGCGTCTGCAACGCGCTCACGGCCTGCAACTGCTGGGCACTGACCGTGGGCAGATCCGCCAGGCGCAGCGGCCTGCGGGGGATCGCCTGCACGAAGGTAGGATTGACCTGGTCGAAGGGTGCCCACAGATTGCGCCACTGCGGATCGGCCGCCGCGGCAAAACCCGCGTTGCTGGCTGAGAAATCTCCACGCTGGTACATCGCTTCGCAGCGCCAGCCGTGGGCAGAATCAGGCTCGCAACGTGCGCCATCGAAGCGCCAGCCGGCAACGTTCAGCGGCATCTGTCCCAAGGTGTCCAGCGCCTGTCCCAGGTCTTCGTGAGCCAGCGACAGCAACGCGCCCAGATGCGCCTCGTCGCGCTCACGCCATGCGCTCGACGGTTCCGGCATGGCGGCGGCCAGCGCTGCCGCCGCGGCCCGATGCTCGCGCGCCTGATGCGACTGCCATCCGCGCTGCACCACCGGCACGATCACGCACAAGGCCAGCAACACCAAGAGCGGACGAGGCACGGCGGCCCACGCTCGGGGACGCACCTGCAGTGCCGCGTGGGGAACGAGCTGGGCAGCCAGGCTTTCGATGTCCAGCACCGGGCCCATCGAGGTCTCGGCCGCGCCATAGCAAAGGGCGTCGGGTTCCTGCATGCGCAATGCGTGCAATGCCTCGTGTGCCGCGTCCATGGAGGCGTGCACCACGTCGGTACGCGCCATGACCACGCCGTCGCGCACACCCACCACCCACACTGCATCGTCGGACAGCGGCAGGCAAGCCAGCGCGACACCGGTGGGATGCAACCGTGCGAACAGTTGTGCCGCAGCGTAAAGCTTGGCGCCCCGAGGCACCCGCTTGAGCCTGGCGGTGCCGACCGACTCGACGTTCGGTCCGGCGTGCACCAGATGGGTCGCGCGGGCGGCTGCGGCTCGGCGCCGGGCCTCGGCCGCCAGTTGCCCACCAAGAATGGTGTGCCAATCCATGCCGAACACCAGCGTGGCATCACGCTGCGGCAGGCGGTGCAGGACGTGGGGCGTATCGGCCTCCACGCGTAGATGTCGCCAGGCGATCATCGTCCCTCCTCGATCTGCGCGGTCAGGATCACCAGCGTGAACAGCCGTTCACGACTGGCCGAACCGGACCCACCGAACAGAACAGGCGCATCGCGATCGAGCGCGCGGCGGTCGTACTGTTCCTGCGTGCGCTCGAAGCCCGACACGATGACCGGCTGACCCGGCATGGCCTGCAACTGCTGCACCGTACCGATGCCGTCCACCGTCTTCTGCTGCAAGGTCACTTCGTTGCCTTCCGACCCGAAGCTGAGCGCCCGCAGCGGCTGCGCCACCGTGTTGTCGTAGGACACCGACAGCAGGATCTGCCCATCGTCCTGTGCATCCGGCACGATGGTCAGGAACGAGCCGACGGTTTCTTCCTTCTGGCTGACGGTCGGTGCCGTCGTGGTCCCCGAGGCGGACGCCACGGTGGTCGACTGCACCTGGTCCACGTACGAGAACGTCGTCCGTACCGCGTGGGTCATGGGCCGACGATTCAAGCCCTGCAGCGGGACGGCGGAGTGGTTCACCACCGTGCCGAGCTGGCTGAGCACGCGTACCGCGGCGGTCGAACCATTGGCCGCGCGGTAGCTGATCGCGGCCGCCGTTTCACCCGTGAGCGTCGACGGCGCCAGCATGGCGAAGCGTCCGGCCAGCACATTCCAGTCGAGACCTTGTTCGGTGTTGTCGCGCACCATGACTTCCACGCGTTCGAACAACAGCCGCACACGGCGCGTCAGCGCACGGTTTTCGCGGTCGAGGAAGCTGGACACCCGATCGAGCGCATCGCGGGTGTCGGTCACCACGATCAGGTTCGACGCATCGGGATTGGCCGCGATGGTGCCGGCCCGCGTCAGGAAGGGATCGAGCTTGGCCTGTACGGCAGCCAGCGGATCCCTGCCCTCGGCTTCGAAGCGTGTCGAGCCCGTGCTTTCGAACGCGCCTTCGGCGTTGGCGCCGCGGCGACCCAGCGCCACGCTGGCCGATGCCTTCAGATTCAAGGCGCGCACGTCGAAGCTTCGTGTTTCGACGCGATAGAACTCGATCACGCCGTCGTGATAGCGCCAGTAGACGCCCAGGCGATTGGTAATGACGTCGAGCAGGCGCGGCAAGGGATGCGCCCCGGTGGGCAGGGACACGGTGTCCGCCGCGGCCAGGGCCGCCGACTGCACTTGATCCTGCCCACCCAGACGCGGCAGGAAACCCGCCAGTGGCAACAAGGCGTCGGGCCGTACCCGCACCGGAATGCCCGTCGCCAGCATGATGCGTTCGGCCATCTTCAGCAGATCGACGCCACCGCCTTCGAACATCATTGCGGTATCGACGTCGGCCCGCAGGGCTTCCGGCAAGGTCACCTCACGCGACAGCGGCACCACCTTGCCGGCGACCCAAGGTTGGTCGACGTCCTGCGCGGCAATGCGTGCGTCGGCATCGGTGAGCTGGCGCGTGAACGCCGCCTGCTGCCGCGCCATGTCCTCCTGGCGCGATTGGGCAGCAGTGTCGGTACGAACCATCATGTCGGAAAAGGACGTGCAACCGCCCAGGGCCAGGGCGGCGGATACCGCCAGCAGTTTGAACACGGGATTCATCACGGCCTCAGTGCGCCACGCGGCGATCGCAACGTTCGGCCTGCGGCACGACACGCAGGACCTGGTTGGCGTAGAAGCACGGCTGCAGCGGCCGCGACGACAGCTCCGTTCCCGCCAGCAGCGCCCGCACCGAACTCTTGAAGTCAGACGAGAAGGAGGCGCGCGCCGATATGGCGATATCGACATCGGGCGTCCAGTGTTCGGCGCGGAAGATCCAGCCGGACTCCTCGGCCCAGCGAGTCAACACGCGTCGCAGGTTCTGGTCGGCCAGCGTGACGTCGAGAATCCTGGCGGGCGGCTCGACCGGGGCGGGCGCTATTACCGTGGCGGGGATCGGCGCAGCGGCTGGTTGCGTGAACACCGGCGTGCTGGCCGGGGTCTGGCCGGGCGCAATGGCGGGCAAGGCGGTCCACGACGCCACATCGGTCTGCGCAGGGGCGAGCGTGACGGGCGGGGCAAGCGTTACCGCGGCGTCCGGCATGCGGGGCGCCTGCCCGGCGTAATCGATCACCGCGCGCACGGTGCCCAGTTGGGCGATCAGGGCGCCATGGGTTCCCGCGACGGTGACGTACGGCCCCAACTGGGTGTGATGCAACAGCCGCTGCCCGCCGTCGGGCGAGGTCGCGAGCAAGGCGGGCAGTACCTGCCCAGGGTAGTACTGAATGTAGGTGGTCGATCCGTCGTCGAACACCTGCTGCGGGGCGACACGGCGGTCGCCGGATACGCGGTAGGCGAAGTCGTAGGCCGGTGCGGCCTGAACGGCGGTCCCGACAGCCAGACAAAGCAGCCCGGTCCACGCCAGCAGGCGACACACCGCAACAGGGACAGGGACAACGGGGACAGGCATGCCATCGGCTCCAGGAACGGTGCGGCGGCACAGGCCGCACACGAGCCGTCATCCTGAAGCAACGGGAAGTGCCAACAAGCGTGTGAAATACGTACGGATGGGATCAAAAACACCAGGGCGTGGGGGCGCCCCGCCCAGCCCCGTCAAGGGCTGGGCAGACCTCTTCAGGCGTCAGGAAAAATCCCGCGCGAAGAGGTCGATACGGTCGGTGCAGAAGGCGTCGACGCCCCATGACAGCAGCTCGCGGGCGCGAGCCGGTTCGTTGACCGTATAGCAGAACAGACCGTAGCCGGCGGCTTTGACGTCGGCGGCCTGTCTGGCGGTGAGGTGACGATGGTTGGTGTGCAGGGCCACTGCGCCCAGTTGTTCGAGCCGGGCCTGCCAATCGTCGGGCACCTGCGATACCAGCCAGCCGCGCGGAATGCGCGGCGCCACCCGCTGAGCCTCGACCATCGCGTCGAAAGAGAACGACGAGAACAAGGGCAAGGCGGCGGGATCGTTCACCTGGGCGAACAAGGCATCGGTCAGGCCGGCGACGACCTCCCCGGTTTCGCGTTCACGCCCCGGGGTGGGCTTGATCTCGATGTTCATCCAGATGCCGGCCTGATTGAGCCAGCGTACGGCCTCATCGAAACGTGGCACCGGCTCGCCCCGAAACCTGACGGGATCGAGCCAACTGCCGGCATCCATGCGTTGCAAGGCGTCGGACGGAATATCGTCGATGGCGCCGCCACCGCTGATCGTCCGTCCGAGTTGCGGGTCATGCATGAGTACCGGCACGCGATCGCCCGCCATCATGACATCGAACTCCACGGCGCGCAGGCCGTGCTCCGCCGCGGCGCGCATCCCCGCCAGCGTGTTCTCGGGCGCAATCGTGCCGCCACCACGGTGGGCGACGACACGCTCGTACGGCCAACCCGCCACGCCTGTCGACACAGCGGTCACGTTGCCGGCTTCGCGGCAGGCTTGGGTGCCGGCTTGGCCGCAGGCTTCGGCGCCGGCTTGGCTGCCGGTTTGGCAGCGGGCTTCGATGCGGCAGCCTTGGCCTTGGGCGCCGGCTTGGCCGCGCCAGCCGCCGTCACGGGCGGCGTCCCGGCGCCGCGCATCACCGATGCCGCACGGACCACCGCGTCATCCAGACCGGCCTTCGGCGGCTTGCGGCCGGCGAAGATCGAGTCCAGTTCCTGGTCCATGATCTCGTTGACCGCACCATAGTTCACCAAGCGGAAGCCACGGGTGTACTGAGCGGGCGCCTGTGACAGGGCACGGATCACGCCGTCGGCACCGGGCAACGACGGGTAGTAGGACACCGAGGATGCGCGCCAGGCGGCTTCGCTCAGGGGCAGGAAGCCCGTGCGCTGGTGCCATTCGGCAGCGACCACCGGCGAGGCCAGGAAGGCGATGAAGTCAGCCAGGCCCTTCTGCTCGGCAGCCGGGTGGCCCGACAGCGCCCACAATGCCGGGCCGCCCACGAACGGGTTGCTCGGACGCTTGGCTTCTTCTTCGTAATACGGCAGCGGCGCGACGCCATACGAGAACTTCGCCAGCGCCTGCACGGCGCCCAAAGCCCCCGTACCGGTGGTCAGCACGGCGCATTCGCCGCTGATGAACTTGGCGTCGGCCTCGTTGCCATGCGTCTGCAAGGTGAACAGGTTGCTGCGCACCCAGCTCATCATCAACGCCATATGGCGCACGTGCAGCAGGTTGTTGACTTCGAGCTGCGCGCCGACGCCGTTGGTGTCCAGCCCATTGTTCTTCGACGCGAAGGGCACGTTGTGCAGCGCCGACGTGTTTTCGAGGTGGATCCAGCTTTCACGGCTGGTGGCGTACGGGCAATCGCTCTGCGCCACGTTGTACAGCGCCACGAGGTGGTTCTGCATTTCGCGCCAGGTCTGCGGCGGCTGGTCGGGGTTCAGGCCCGCCTTGCGGTACAGATCGCGGTTGTACAGGTAGACCGGTGCCTGGGCCATCCACGGCAGGGCCAGCAGGTTGCCGCGCGCATCGCGCAGATAGTTCGAGGTCTGCGGCAGGAACCAGCGCAGATCCTGCACCGGATGGCGCTTGAGCAGGTCCGACAGCGGCATCACCGCGTTGTGCTTGGCCACGAATTCGGGCGTGACGGTATCGGACAGTTCGATCAGGTGCGGCTGCTTCTTCTCGCGCACGGCCTGTTCACCGGCGCCTTCGAGCTGCGCGATGCTGGCGTAGGCAGTCGCCGTGACGCGAACGTCCTTCTGCTGCTCGTTGAAACGTTTGACGAGATCGTCGAAAGCAATGCGATGGGCAGGCGCCATGGCATGCCAGACGGCGATTTCGGTCGGCGCGGCCTGAGCCATCGCCATCGTGCCGAATACGGTGAGGACACCGCCCAAGGCAGCGCAAAACAGGGGTCGCCGGGCCGGACGGGTAGTCACGGACGGGACGGATGAAGTCGGACGTTCCACGGACATCTAGGCGGTCTCCTTGAGGCCGGCAAATTATGCCACCGGCCGCCCGCCGCGCCGCGTGCCGACACCCGCCAAGTGCAACTTGTCACAAAGGATTCGACGTGCGGCAACCCAGGCTTACAAACCGATGAACGGAAAGTCGATCTCGGGTCGCTGGCCGGACATCAGCATGGCCAGCGCACGCCCGGACCCGGCGCCCATCGTCCATCCCAGCGTGCCGTGCCCCGTGTTGAGGAACAGGTTGGACACCCGGCTGCGCCCGACCAGCGGGACATTGGACGGCGTGGACGGCCGCAGGCCAGACCAGTACGAGGGATCGCTGGTATCGATGGCGTCGCCGAACAGCTCGCGGGCGACCCGGGTGATCGACTCGCACCGCACCGGGTCCAG
>JAAIGF010334371.1_pt1 | contig 18400 bp, 13 predicted proteins | sample 6487441 | NCBI WGS metagenome assembly JAAIGF01 (sample SAMN13974129, study PRJNA590717) | phyllosphere metagenome | biome: pepper field; feature: multiple bacterial spot infested pepper fields; material: pepper leaves; isolation source: leaves from pepper fields | host: Capsicum annuum ... | reverse complement strand
TGGGATGGAAATGTTTAAAATTGCTGCTGTCGCTATTTTTGCCTTATCACTTTCGGGATGCAACAGTGAACCTTCAGAAAGTGATATTCAGCAGGCTGCAAAAAAAAATATTGATGATACCAATGCGCAGGCGCGTAAAGTGATGTCCGGCAGCGGTATTAATAGTGAGAATATGCTTACTAAGCTTAATTCATTGCGTAAGATTGCCTGTGATCCAAACGGGAGTAATTCGCAATATAAATGCAAAGTCGAATTAGACATCACTGCGCCGTTTGTTGGAAATCGTAAAAACATTGTCGAACTAAATATTATCGATGATAACGGCGAGTGGCGCCTGGTTCAGTAAGAGAACCCGCACTCACTACTTTAATAAACCAATAATTTTAACACGACTCTGGAGTCTATAATGTCTGAACAGACGCAACCCGTCGATATTCGCCTGCATTCACAAGTTTCTACTATTAAAATCCTCTATATTCTGTTTGTGGTGGGGTATTTCACTGGCGGCCTGACATCACTTATTGCGGTCGTTATGGCCTATATGAACCGCGGCGGGTCAACTGACTTTGAGCGTGCACACTTTGATTATTTGATTAAAATTTTCTGGATCAGTTTTGTCACAATGATTGTTGCGCTGATAACCTGGGTCATGCTGATCGGTATGGTCATCGCACTGGCCTGGTTTGTCTGGTCACTCATTAAAATTATCAAGGGTGTTTCACGCCTTGGTGAAGGCAAAATGCCAACGCAGCGTTAAGATCCCTGCGGGAGCAGGCTGTCTGGCCTGCTTCCACTGTCAAGCTGTCCTTTTATTTGCTCCGCGCCACTCTCTTCTTCAATCAACGTAAACCTTCGGTAGCGCATTTAAAAATGCCGCTTTAAGACCCGCCTGACTATCTTTTTCCCGGAACATGACTGTAACTGGTATTGCCATGTAAATGTCCTATGCTATCACTGCGCTGTGCACAGCAGGCATTAACTACTCAGAGTATTGAGTTAACTTCGCGCCTTTTCAGCGCCTGTAAGAGAGGGAACAGAGAGTGATGTTTCATCTGATTTTCAGCATACCGGCTTGGTATGTTATCGCACGCTTTATTTTTCCGCTCGCTATGCCGTTACTTCTGAAAATTGTTTTATCTGTTGTAGTGCTCCTCGCGTCCCAGTATCTGTTGATTAGCCGTTTTACGTCGGGCGGCATTTTCTCACCTGAAATGCCCCGTGCGGTGATTATCCTGTTCAACTGGGCTTTCGGCACGGTTCTGTTTTTGGCGTTTACCCAAATCCTGATTGATGTTGTGGCAGTCAGTTCACTGCTGTTACGGCATCCGCTGGAGATTCCATCGGGAGTACGTTATCTGGCCGCGCTTTTTGCTATGGTACTGGCAACCATCGGCGTCTATCAGGCCATACGCGTTCCGCCAGTGAAAGAGGTGACCATCCGCATTCAGGATCTTCCACCCGCATTTGAGGGCTATCAACTCCTGCAGCTCACTGACTTACACATCAGCAAATTATTCAACGCTGCATGGACCTCCGCCATGGTTAAGCGGGCGATGGCGCTGGATGCTGACCTGATCCTTGTGACAGGGGATGTTATTGATGGCACGCTGGCAAATCGCAGGGACGACGTTGAGCCGCTGAGAGGCCTGCAGGCGCCAGACGGCGTTTATGCCGTTACCGGCAACCATGAGTATTTTTTTGAGCAGCAACGATGGACCGATCATTTAGCGACGCTGGGACTGCAACCTCTGCTGAACAGCCATATGGTCATCACACGCGATGACTCAGCGCTCGTGGTCGCAGGCCTGCCTGATGTCTCAGCATCACGCAGAGACGCAATGGCCCCTGATATTGAAAAAGCGCTGGAAGGTGCACCTGATAAGGCTCCGGTAGTATTGCTTGACCATCAACCACGCAATGCCCGTCAAAATGCGGCTCATCACGTTGATTTACAGCTCTCGGGTCATACTCACGGCGGGCTGATTGCTGGCTTTGATCGGCTGTTTGCGAAACCCAACGCGGGTTTTGTTTCAGGGCTTTATGATGTGGACGGCATGCAGCTTTATGTGAATAACGGAACCGCGCTCTGGCCAGGTATGGCGATAAGGTTAGGGCGCTACTCTGAACTTACGCGCATTACGTTACAGCGAAAAGAGTAATCGTCCGCCATTCCTTACGCTGATTTGGCGGTAGGGGACACCGTGAGTCTGCATGCCGGGCTCACGGCTGATTGGTGATCGGCAGTGCAAGTATTACCTGTATATTTGATTTAACATAATCATGATTATGCGCCCTTAAACGCGTGTAAGGCACAGCGCATATTCGCGCGTGCCTTACACCTTGCCGGATAAGTTTATCTGCACCAGACTATTTTGCCGTCAGCATGCCGTGCGGATCCAGCACATATTTGGCGGCAACGCCGGCGTCAAACTGAGCGTACCCCTGCGCCGCTTCTTCAAGCGGGATCACTTTGGCATTAACGATTTTCGCAATCGGCAAACGATCGTGCAGGATGGCGTTCATCAGCTGCCGGTTGTAACGCACCACCGGGGTTTGCCCGGTATGGAACGACTGCGCTTTAGACCAGCCGAGGCCGAACTTCAGGCTCAGGGAGCCTTCCTGTGCTGATTTATCGTGCGCGCCCGGATCTTCCGTCACATACAGACCCGGAATGCCGATATTACCGGCCACGCGGGTGATCTCCATCATCTGATTCAGCACCACCGCCGGCTGCTCCTTGCCGGAATGGCCGCGCGCTTCAAATCCGACGGCGTCGATAGCTGAATCGACTTCCGGCGTACCAGTGACCTGCGCAACCATCTCTCCCAGGCGGTCATGCTGACTCAGGTCGATCGGCACAAAGCCCATTTTCCTGGCGTGCTCCAGACGCTCTTTGTTGAAGTCACCTACCATTACCACCGCCGCACCGAGGATCTGTGCTGATGCCGCCGCGGCCAGACCAACCGGACCGGCGCCTGCAACATAGGTGGTTGAGCCGACGCCCACACCCGCATTGATCGCACCGTGAAACCCGGTCGGTAAAATGTCTGACAGCATGGTCAGATCCAGAATTTTCGCCAGTGCCTGGTCACGGTCAGGGAATTTCAGCAGGTTAAAGTCCGCATAGGGCACCATCACATATTTCGCCTGCCCGCCTACCCAGCCGCCCATATCAACATAGCCAAACGCGCCGCCCGCGCGTGCCGGATTGACTGTCAGGCAGACGCCGGTATCGAGTTCACGGCAGCACCGGCAGCGCCCGCAGGCAACGTTAAACGGCACAGAGACAATATCACCGACGTTAAGCATCTCAACGTCAGCGCCCTTTTCGATAATTTCACCGGTAATTTCATGGCCGAGCACCATACCCGCAGGCGCGGTGGTACGTCCGCGCACCATATGCTGATCTGAGCCACAGATATTGGTGGAGAGCACTTTCAGGATCACGGCGTGCCCAATCTTCTTGCCGGCCGGATTAGCAAAGACCGGATCGGCAATATCCTGCACCTCGACTTTACCTGGCCCCTGATACACCACACCGCGGTTGGAATTTGCGCCCATAAAATCTCCATTATATGTTGATATGCACATTAACTGCCGGACACTTACGAAACCGTAAGATAATAAAGAGTGATGACGCGTTAAATCTAATACGCAATAGTGCGTAATTAAACAGGGAATGGATTACGCGTGCCGGAGTTGTGACTGGCTTCATGAATGCAACAAGTGGATATACAGGAAAACCCATTAAATACATGTAGATAAATATATTAATTTTGAAATATCCGCGTTATGTCGCAAACTGACAGTACAATGTCGCACAGTGATACGCTCTTAATTAAAACAGTTATTCGGGCAGGGAATTATTATTATCTCACCTGCCATTTTCCTGCTTATATTTGAATAGAAGATAGCGTAATGAATGGCACGCATTATTTACGGTGCGGCGGTTTCTCAAACCACGGCGTGATCAGTAAATGCGGGATAGCGAGCGCGGCCAGCGCGGCAAACAGTGAACGCACGCCGGCGGTATCGGTGGGCTGCATCATAAACATGATCAGTACCGCCAGCAAAATAGCTGCCGTCAGCACCGGCCAGACGGCACGCAGGTAGTCAGCGTAATGTCTGAACCCCAGCAAATCGCGCCGTTCGCGGGTCTGCGGTAGCGCATGCAGGATCAGAAAGCCTACAGAAAAACCGACAAAAGGCGGCAGAAGCAGCAATGCCAGCGTCCCGGCCAGCAGACGCCTGTCGCGCCGTACAATGCCTGTCAGCAACAGCGCTGCGGCGGTAAAGCCGCCCGCTATAGCCAGACCCGCAGTCACGCTATCCGGCATGGCAGATGCCAGCCCGGCCTGATGTAAAATCGTTCTGTACGCTGTCAGATGCAGCGCGGCAGGCGTTGCAATCAGACTGATGCCGCGCGCCAGTCGTTCAGCCAGAGAGCCGTGCGGCGCATCTTCCAGCGCAAAATGGATGGCAGAGGCGAGCAGAAAGCCCGGTAGCGCGATTGCCGGACGCCAGTGCCACCAGAACAGGCACAGCACAATCACTACGCCGTAACCTGCCAGAAAAGCGCACTGCTGTTCGCGCCTGACAATCTCAAGATCGCTTGCACCGTGCGCCATGCCGATAATGCCAATGGCCACGACGGCAAACAGCAGCTGAACCGGCAGCGGGCTGAAAGAGGCAGCCAGAGCTGCCCCCCAGAGCGTCAGCCAGCCGGTATGCTGCCGCAGGATCATACCCGCACGGCACCATCGCGTTTTGCGTAGCGCAACGCTTTTTCCAGATTCGCCGCCGCGTAAAAGGCGTAGAAAACTTTGGCGATAATATCGAGAATCAGAAATGCCCAGATTGAAGCAGGATCAGAAATGATCTTCAGCCCTTCCGGCCCGATCAGAAATACCACCGGATAGATAAACCAGACCACCGTCAGCAGCGCCACGTTTTTGTTGTAGGCGCCTGCCAGTGCGCTGCCCCGCTCCGCCGCCATCGTACGCAGCGGCCCCCACAGCAGATAGATCACGCCGAGGAATGCAGCGCAGGACCAGAAATACCAGACCCATTTTCCTGCTGCGGTTTCCGCCAGCGAGGAGACAAGACCGGTCACAATCATCATCACATCCAGCACGATAATAGCGGTCAGAAAGCCGCCCATCTCGCCTGGCTTGCCATGCTCATGAAAGGCCAGCATAACCAGCCCCGCCAGCAGAATCGGCGTGGTCACAGACCAGTCAGCATAACGCGCCATATAGACCGTTGTGCCGCTGTCCAGGGTGAGGTTGCCATAGCCAAACGCCATTGCCAGATACGCCGTAGCGGCAATAAAAGGCACTGATGCATGCATCAGGGTGTGGTGACGGGAGGGAAACGTTTTACTGCCGGTGGCGTAAATCGCCAGTGATGCAAGCGCCATCACTGAAAATCCAATGAGAAATGCAGTCTGATCCATGTTGATTGCTCCTGTACAGCGGCGTCATTATCACGCCCGCTGCGCTGCCATAGAAAATTAAAAGGTAATGTTATATTCCGGGAGAGAATACGCTTAAAGTATATGGCGCTATTTGTATTGTGCCATTATTCAAAGCCATGATGGTCTTCAGGAGAAAGAACTGGCAAAAAGTATCGTCCTCCGCGGGATATTATTTGTTTTTAATCAGGCATAAAATGTAATTTTTTATGTAAAGAAGAGTATACAAAATAGACAATTGCGGTTTAATGAAACAGAAAGTTAATTAATTTACTTTAAAATCAAAAATATAAATAGGTGCTGCTGCACCAGCCTGATGTAGTGCACAAAAGGGATTGATGCAGGAAATTTATTTACCTGCATCTCTGATTTTCATTTTCTGCTATCAAAGCAATAACGCTGCTTTAGCGTGCAATAAACCTTTCGGGGAAGTCGGGAGAGAGGTGCTTAACGTCGTCATAGCGGCCAAAAAGGCGATAGCGGTTGCGGGCAATAAGGTTATATATCGCGTTGCTTACCGCATCGGGGAAATAACGCAGCAGCGCAAAAATACGCCAGCGACTGTGAAGGTTTTTTATTACGCGACAGATTGCCTGGGCGCGCAGCCAGTGTCCGTTTTCACCAATCAGCACGATGGTGCGGATATCGTCAACGGGCATGCTGACATGACGCAGCAACGTTTTGCCCTCCTCACTCTGCACGGTGGCAAACCGTACCCGCCGATCCAGCCGGTGTCGCAGCAAAAATGCCACCCAGCCATTGCAGAGTTTGCACACGCCGTCGTAAAGCACTACCTGTTCACCAGGCCTGAGATAGGGAATAGTCATGTAAGCGCCCACGGGATGAAGCGGCGGCATCCTCCTGACGCCGCCAGCCTGCATTAATCGATCAACTTCTCCAGGGAAAGCGGCAGATCGCGAATGCGCTTGCCGGTTGCGTGATAAACAGCATTACTGATGGCCGCAGCCATACCCACAATACCCAGTTCGCCCACGGCTTTTCCGCCCATCAGCGTGGCGTGATGATCCGGCTCACCCACGTCGATAGTGATAATTTCCGGTACGTCAGCGTTAACCGCAATCAGATAATCGGCGAGATTATTGTTCACGATGCGGGCGTTACGCGGATCGACCGCTCCACCCTCCAGCAGCGCCTGCCCGAGCCCCATCACCATTCCGCCAATCCACTGGCTGCGCGCCAGTTTCGGATTATAAAGCCGTCCGCTGTCAAAGGCAGAGACCATACGTCTGACGCGCACCGTACCGAAATCCTCGTCAACGCGCACTTCAACAAACTGGGCACCCCAGCTGTGTGAAGAAAATTCTTCCGGCGTGGTCATCCGCGACATCGAGTGCACCGCTTTATCCCGCTCTTCTGCGCTTTCGCCCGGCTTAAAGGTACCGTCCGTTACCGCCAGCGTCTCTTCACCGCTCAGCCGCACCAGATCGCCCAGCGATACCGCCCGCTCCGGCTGACCTTTCAGGCACACGCCTCCCGCGCAGAGCGTCAGCTGTTCAGCGTCGGTCTGCGGGAACGGTGCATCTGAAGAAGCACCTGCCAGCGCGTAGAGCCGGTCACGCAGCGCCACCGCCGTCTTATGCACGGCACCGGTCAGGTTGCCGGCCAGCTGCGAACCGCCGGCCACGCCGGCACGCGGCAGCCGGGTATCACCCAGTTCAACTTTAATGCGGGTAGAGTCAAGACAGAGCACTTCTGCCGCAGTCTGCGCCAGAATGGTGTAGGTTCCGGTGCCGATATCAGCACCTGCACTCTGCACCACCAGCTCACCCTGACTGTTGAGGATCAGGCGCGCCTCAGCCGGGGCTTTGTTTACCGGATAGGTTGCCGTTGCCATGCCCCAGCCTATCAGCTCGCGGCCTTCGCGCATTGAGCGCGGTGCTATAGTGCGATCTTTCCAGCCGAACGCTTCAGCCGCTGCGCTGTAAGCCTCTTTCAGACGGCGCGTACTCCACGGCAGATTTTCCTGCGGATCCTGTTCTGCATAGTTGCGCAGACGCAGCTCCAGCGGATCGATACCCAGCGCATAGGCCATCTCATCCATCGCCACCTCAAGTCCGAACGCGCTCGGGTTCTCGCCGGGCGCACGCATCCAGCCTGGCGTAACGGTGTTGATAGCAGCCACATAATGACGCGAATAGACGTTTGGCACATCGTAGATACGTCCGGTGACTTTGTTCGTCCCTTCCGCGAACGTGTCAATGAGCGAGGTATCGCTCAGTCCTTCATGCAGGATCGCCAGCAGTTTTCCATCCTGTGCGGCACCCATCTCAATAGTCTGCTGCGTCGCCGGACGACCGCCCAGTCCGGTAAAGGTCTGCGGGCGCGACAGCGCCACTTTCACCGGACGCGTCAGCGCGCGCGATGCCACGCAGGCCAGCGCCACATGGGTATAGGGCACAGGTTTTGATCCAAAACCGCCGCCCACATAGGGAGAAATCACCCGAACCTGCTGCTGCTCAATGCCGAGCCATTCAGCTATTTCAGTCTGTGCTCCCATCACCCACTGGCTTGGCTCCCATACCGTGAGCGCATTATCCTGCCATGAGGCGATGCAGGCGTGCGGTTCCATCGGCATGTTATATTCACGCGGTGTGGCGTAGCAGCTTTTGATTTTCACTTCTGCCTGCGCCATCGCCTGCTGCGCATTACCCATTTCAACGGTAGCGCTCTCCTGGCGCTCTGCTGCCGGATCGTCCATCCAGACCAGCGGCTTCGCTTCCTCATAGCGCACTTTCACGAGGCTGGCAGCCCAGGTCGCCTGCTCAAACGTTTCTGCCACCACCAGCCCGATGTTCTGACCGTTATGAATGATTTTGTCATCCTGCAGCGGTGTGTAGGTAGACTGCGCCGCGCCGCCGTCAGCAATGGCGGTGGGCTTGTTGATCTTCAGCGGATTGAGATGGGTATAAATCGCCACTACGCCAGGCTGCTGTTCCGCCTCTGCGGTGTCAATATCCGTCATCCGGCCGCTGGCGATAGTGGACTGCACCACCACGCCATACAGCATATTCTCAGGCTGATACTCCGCCGCATAGCGCGCGGCGCCGGTGACTTTCACCACGCCGTCGCCCCGACTGCGTCCGGCACCGAGTGCCTGATAGTTCTGTTCCTGCTTGTCCATACAATTTCCCCGTTACGCCTTGCCGCCAGCCTGAAGTAGTGCACGTGCAATCACGCGCGGTGTCAGCACTTTTTTGTGCTGATTCTGCGGCAGGGTTTTCGCATCCTGCACGATACGCTCTGCGGCACGACGCAGCGTCTGTTCATCAAACGGCTGGCCGCGCAGCGCCCCTTCCACCTGCTGCGCCCGCCAGGGTTTTGTCGCCACGCCGCCGACGGCGATACGCACGTCGCGGATCCGGTCGCCATCCAGCTCAATACCGACAGCAGCGCTGGCGGCAGCAAACTCATACGAGCTGCGATCGCGCACCTTCAGGTAGTGCGAATGTTTAAGCGCGGCGGTGCGCGGCAGTTCCACCGCGATAATCATCTCATCGCTGGCGAGATCGTGCTCGAGATGCGGCGTATCGCCGGGCAGCAGATAGAACTGATCGATCGGGATACGGCGCTCCCGCTGTGCGGCATTGCGCACGATAACCACGGCATCAAAGGCGGTCAGTGCGACAGCCAGATCGCCCGGATAAACCGCAATACAGCTGTCACTGGTACCCAGAATGGCGTGGTTGCCGTTAATGCCCTCCAGCGCGGCGCAGCCCGAGCCCGGATTGCGCTTATTACAGGCGCTGAACGTATGCGGATCGCGGAAGTAAACGCAGCGGGTACGCTGCAGCAGGTTGCCGCCGATGGTGGCCATGTTACGCAGCTGCGGCGACGCCGCCTGCCACAGGCTGTGATAAATCGCCGGCGCTTCACGCTGACACTCTGCGTGATGCTCCAGTTCACTCATGCGCGTCAGCGCGCCAATGCGCAGGCTGTCAGAGCTGAACGCAATTTCACGCATCTCCTGCAGGCCGCTGATATCCACCAGCGCTGCAGGCTGTTCCACGTCACATTTCATTAAGTCAATCTGCGTGGTGCCCCCTGCCAGAAACCGGCTGCTGGCACGCTGCTTCTGCTGCAGCGCCTGTTCAGGGCTGCTCGCCGCAAGGTAGTCAAACGGATTCATCGCGCCTCCGAACTGAGATCGGCGGCGGCCTGCTGAATAGCGTCGACGATATTAGGATAAGCACCGCAGCGGCAAAGATTACCGCTCATATATTCCCGGATCTCATCGGCAGATCCGGCATGTCCTTCGGCAATGCAGGCGGCGGCAGACATGATCTGCCCCGGCGTGCAGTAGCCGCACTGAAACGCGTCATGCTCCAGAAAACGCGCCTGAACCGGATGCAGCGTGCCATCAGGTCGCGCCAGACCTTCAATAGTGGTGACCTGCTGCCCGTTGGCCTGTACAGCCAGCGTCAGGCAGCTCAGCACCCGCTTGCCATTGATATGCACGGTACAGGCGCCGCACTGGCCCTGATCGCAGCCCTTTTTTGTACCGGTCAGCGTCAGGTGTTCACGCAGCGCGTCCAGCAGCGTCACGCGCGGGTCGACGCTAAGTTCAATGGGCTGCCCATTGACTTCGAGGTGCAGTTGTATGTTTTCTGACATGGCTCATTTCCAATAGTGAAAGAATCGATCGGGATGCGCGTTTAGGATCTCTTAATAGCGTGCGCACCCGCTAAGTCTAGACGCTGAGCGCATTTCGGAAGGCGTTGTCAGAAAAAAGTACAAACTTTGTGGGGGATTAGCGCAAAAATGCCATAGCGCAAAGGGCTATGGCTGCCGGAACGGGCTTACTGGCGTGCTGCAAGGCCATTTTTATGGCGCACAATGTCCGCCATAATCGATAGTGCGATTTCTGCCGGCGTTTTGCTGCCAATATCCAGCCCCACCGGCGCGTGAATGCGCGTCAGCTGCTCAGGGGTCAGTCCGGCGATCTCCGCCAGACGCGACAGCCGCCGGCTGCTGTTGCGCTTCGAGCCCATCGCGCCGAGGTAAAATGCCGGCAGCATCACCGCTTCCATCATCGTCAGGTCATCGATTCGCGGATCGTGGGTCAGTGACAGAATCGCCGTTGCGCTGTGACACCCCTCACGCTCCAGATAACGGGCCGGAAAACAGCGTATAATCCGCACGCCAGCTTGTAACTCCGCACCCATATTCTCCAGCACCTCATCGCGATGCTCGCAGACCAGCGTCTCAAACCCCAGCGTCTGCGCAAAGTTGGCGCAGTAAATGCCTACGCTGGAGAGACCGGCGATAATCAGGCGCGGCGGCGCAGAGAGCGTCAGCGTAACCTGGTTGCCAGTAATGTGCGCTGCGGTCTGCTGCGTATAGGGGTGCGTCTCTATGCCGGCGCAGGGGTGCGGCAGCAGCAGCGTTTTACTGATGGCTTCGGCCCGAACCAGCGCATCGTGCATCTGACGCAGATAGTGAATGGATGCCGCTCCCTGCGGCAGCTTTTCCACCAGAATATCCAGCACGCCGCCGCATGGCAGTGCCCGGTCAGGCGTCAGCCCGCCATCGCCATAGCGCACAACAGCGCTCGCCTCGCTGAAAGCATCTGCTGCTATGCGCTGGCGAAAATCCTCCTCCACACAGCCGCCGGAGAGCGAGCCGCAGAAGTGTCCATCGACGCGGATCGCCATCATGGCGCCCGGCGGACGCGGCGAGGAGCCAAAGGTGCTCAGTACGGTACAAAGCCATACCGGATGTGCTTCTGCCCAGTGCTGCGCGGTTTCAAGAACCTGCACATCAAGGTGATACATGAATTGCTCCGTCGTAATGTCCCCCTTTTTTACCTGCAGGGACCTGAATCTCCCTATGAGTAAATGTCACATTTGGCGTTTCGTCTAATCGGCGCGAAATTTTTCCCGCCCGTGACGTTTACCGGCCCCGCCCGCTGCGTCACAATAGCCGGTTCGTATAACGCAACCCTTTACAGGAGTGGTATGAAACCTCTGTTTGTCTACGGTACGCTGCAGCCCGGGCACGATAACGCCTGGCTTCTGGAGCAGATAGGCGGCGAGTGGCTGGCCGGCAGCGTCAGCGGCACCTATTATGCGCGGGGCTGGGGCGCTGCCGCGGACTTTCCCGGCGTGGTGCTCTCACCGGAGGGCGCGCGCGTACCGGGCTATCTGTTTTTCTCGCCGCATCTCGACGCGCACTGGCCGATGCTCGACGCGTTTGAAGAGGGATACGATCGCGTGCCGGTCGCCGTGACCACCGACCGGGGTGAGCAGATTAGCGCCTGGGTTTACGAGCTGCAGCCCGCGACAGAGTAACTATCCTTATCGGATCAGCTGATAAGGAGAGATTATGATTACGCTCTGTACTGCCTGCGGCACCTCTTACGCCGAACCGTCTCCCCGGCGCTGTCCCGTCTGTGAAGATGAGCGCCAGTTTATTCCGCCAGGCGGACAGCGCTGGATAGCGCAGGCGGATTTACGCGCCGCACATACCAACCGATGGCAGCAGCACCTGCCCGGACTGCTTTCGCTGCAGAGCGTGCCGGCATTTGGCATTAATCAGCGCGCCTTTCTGCTTTGCACTCCGCACGGCAATATTCTCTGGGACTGCATCGCCCATCTGGATGACGCCACCGAAACGCTGATCCATGCGCTGGGAGGATTGCAGGCGATAGCCATCTCTCATCCCCACTACTACACCACGATGCAGGACTGGGCCGCCGCATTCAGCGCACCGATCTGGCTGCATGCCAGCGACAAAGCGTGGATTATGCGCGACAGCCCGTGGATCCGTTTATGGCAGGAGGAGGAGCATGCCCTGCTGCCAGGCATCACGCTGCTGCGTCTTGGCGGCCATTTTGCCGGTGGCACGGTGCTGCACTGGCAGCGTGATTCGGGGGTAATGCTGAGTGGCGATATTTTGCAGGTAACGCCAGGCGCGGATGCCGTCTCGTTTATGTGGAGCTATCCCAATATGCTGCCGCTCTCTGCCCGGGTGGTGCGCGACATGATGCAGCGGTTGCAGAACCGGCATTTTGCCCAGCTTTACGGCGCATTTGACGGCCGTGAGATCCTGCAGGATGCCGATAGCGCCGTCGCACGTTCCGCGCAGCGCTATCTCAACTGCCTGAAGTAGCGCATAACTTATGCAGTAAAAGCATAAGCCACCTGTTAATTATGGATGTACAGACGTCTGGACGCATATTATAGTCCGGGGCTGACAAGAATAAGGATGCTGCAAACATGAAAAAACATTTACTGACCGCGCTGCTGGCCGCTTCTGTTACGCTGCTTAGCGCCTGCGACAATAATAACGACGAAAAAATCAAAGTTGCGATCAACAGCGGCCCGGATGAACAGCTCTGGCAGACAGTGAAGCAGGTCGCCCATGACAAATATAAGCTGGATGTTGAGGTGATTGCGTTTAACGATTATGTGCAGCCCAACGAGGCGCTCTACAATAAAGACGTGGATGCAAACGCCTTCCAGAGTCTGCCCTATCTTGAGATGCAGTCAAAAGAGCGCGGTTATAAATTTGCGGTAATCACCAATACCTTTGTATTCCCGATTGCCGGCTACTCCCGCAAAATTAAAAGCCTGAACGAACTGCCGGATGGCGCGACGATCACGCTGTCAAACGAAGCCACCACGCTGGGTCGCAGCCTGCTGCTGCTGCAGGCGCAGGGCCTGATTAAAGTGAATCCTGAAGCGGGTCTGCTGCCTACCACGCTGGATATCACTGCTAATCCTAAAAAGCTGAAGTTTGTTGAAGTTGATACGCCGCAGCTGGCACGCACGCTGGACGATCCGCAGGTCTATCTTTCCATCATCAATAACAACTTTGCGGCGCTGGTAAATCTCTCCGCCTCACGCGACGGTATGTTTATGGAAGGTAAAGCATCGCCATACGTCAATGCCATTGTGGCGCGTGAAGATAATAAAGAGAGTGCGAACGTGCAGAAACTGAAAGAGGCCTTCCGCTCGCAGCCGGTACTGGATAAAGCCAACGAGATTTATAAAGGCGATATTATCAAAGGCTGGTAAACGCTGCCTGCTCCACGTCTCTTCTCCGGAGAAAGAGAAGAGCGCGTCATTATTATGTTTTACTGCTCTTCTGAACTATCTGCCGTGGCGTTCCGTCCGGGCCGCCACGCTCTTTTTTAATTAGCAGGCATGATAAATGCAGCATCCGGCTTTGTGCATTGCTTCACAGTTACGGTAAATAATCCTCCGGTTAAATCCTGTAACTGTTTTTTGAATTCTGATCCAGTCAATAGTAAAGCCCGGAAATTAAATAAGTGTCATAACAGTCGGCTAACCTTTAAACCTGATAAAGAACAGGGTTATGCCTTCCTGTTTTTGATCACGCTGTTATTTTATCCTGTTAAAAATCGCCACCTCGTTTTTTTGCTTTCTGCGCCCGCAACGTCTATAAAACCAACAGAATTTGCCTTAAATATCGTCACGCCTGCCCTGCCTGAACATAAAGCCAGGCACTTAGTTCATGCTGAAAAACATTATGCGCTTCGTGCTTTCCGCTCTTTTAGCGCGGTGAATTCATCATGTTGCTGAAAAATCGTTTACCGGAGGATGTATGAGATTCACCCTGAATCCCATTGCGTTAGGAATAGTGGCAGTACAGACCGCGCTCTGCGTCCCATTTGCCAGCCAGGCTGCCGCTCTTGGTCCCTACAATCCCCGCGATAACGATCAACAAAACGGCGCGCTGATTGTCACCAGCGGCAGCCAGACCCTGACCGGCAATCAGGCATTTGAAACAGGCATTGATGGCGCAACAAATACGACGCTCGGGCAGGTCAGCATCGTCTCTGGCGCCGGATTTATCGATGGGGCGAGACTTGATACCGGCCCGCAAAATTTTGCTATTACCGTGCCGGATCTCACCACAGGCGGCAATACGACCTTTCAGGTTTTCGATTCAGCCAGTCTGGTAGCACTGGCACCGGTTAGCAGCACCACCGTGGTGCCGGACCTGCAAAACGTGAATAACAATCAGTATATTAACGCGCGCGTAGCGGATGTAACCGGCAGCGGAAGCTCGCTGGATGTCGCTATCGGGCAGAGCAATGCCAGCAGCAGTGCCAGTACCAATGCCTGGAGCATGGCGGCAAAAAACACCACGCTGTTTCAGGCCAGTAATGGCGGGGTGATTAACTGGAACAGCAATAACCGTATCACCTTCACCGGTTCAGCAGCAGATGTAGCCGGAAGTGGCGCAACTGACAGTCTGAGCGTGCAAAACCTCGCCACTTACCACGGTAGCTTCAGCGTACAAACGCTGGATGGCAGGCGCACCTCTTTTAACGTGACCAATGCCAGTCAGCTGCAGCGCTATAACAACTGGCTGGTGAGTCAGCTGCAAAACGGCAATCTCGCCACGGCCAGTTACCTCAGCGAATTTAATAAAGCCGTCACCCTCACTGATGAACAAATTGTTTACAGCGTCAGCGCCACGCCGCCGGATGAGATCACACAGCCCCTGGGTAACCGTATCGTGATCAATGCTGAGGGTGCCGGTTCACAGATTACTGTTGCCGCAGATAAAACGCTTGAGGCGGTCGGCGCGAACGGCGGTGCCGTGCGGGTTTCATCCGGTGCCAGCGCCACCATCGATGGCAAGCTGGCCAGCCGGGGTACGGCACTCTCGCTGGATGATGCCAGCGCAACTAATAGCAGCAGCGGGGTGATCAACGGCGGCTTTCTCAACCGGATTGACGGCACCGGTGTGGGCGCGGCCAGCAGCAACGCGACGGCGGTTACGGTGCAAAACAACGGCAGCTTTACCAATAATGGCGTGCTGAACCTCGGCACCACCGGCAGCAATCTTGCCAATGGCGTCGCTGGTATCCGGCTGGATACCAGCGCGCAGGCGAGTAACAGCGGGAATATTAACGTTGGCGTTAATGGCTCGGCCGCACGCGGCACCACCTCTGGCGTTCTGCTCACGGCCGATAGCAGCCGATTTACTAATAACAGCGCGGGCACCATTTACATCGGACGCGGTCCGCAAAACAGCCTGAGCGATAGCGTGGCGGAAACCGCGATGAATCAGAGCGGTCTGACCAGCGGTATTGCCCTGCTGGCGAATGGCAGCGCGATCAGTGAAGGCAGCATCGTACTGGGTTCCCGCGTGCAGAATGCGGCCGGCATGTCCGTCAGCAGTGCGAACAACGCCACGCTCATCAACAGCGGCACTATTGATGTTAACGGCAGTGCGGCGCGCGTGCCGCGCGAAAACACCGGCATGCTGGTCAGTAACAGCAGCGGTACACTGGAGAATCGCGGCACTATCAATCTCAACGGTGTTAACGGCACCGGCCTCAAAGTACTGGCTGGCAATGGCAGTACGGCGGCAGCGAGTTCCACCGGTACGATCAACGTGGCAGGCGGTGCCGATCCCGCCAGCGGCACACGCAACTTTGGCGTCTGGGTAGAGGGACAGGGTAGCGGCACAGCACAGGCTAATGTGGATGGGCGCATCAATCTGACAGGCAACGGTGCAATTGGCGTACACGCACGCGGTAATGCCACCGTGAATGTTACCGAGGATGCGATCCCGGCTTTCAGTACCGGCAGTCAGCAAATCGGCTTCTTTGCCTATGGTCCGAATGCGCTGATTAACGTAGCGGATAACAATGCTTTTGACGTCACCACCCGTAACTCCACGCTGTTTCGTATCGAACAGGGTGCCGAATTTGATGGTTCAGATACCACGCTGACTGCCTCCGGCGCGGGAGGCGTGGCGATCAACGGCACCGGTGCTGACGGCACCACGGTTAACACCCGTAACGCCACGCTGAACGTCAGCGGGATCGGTGCGACGGGCGTAAATATTGAAGGCGGTGCGCTGGGCAATATTGATGCTGCAACCACTATTAATCTCACCGGCAGCAATGCCATCGGGGCGATCGCCGACGGACAAAAACATACGCTGACCGGTGCCAGCAGCCGCGCTCCGGTTGCCGATACGCGACTTATTTCAGCGGCAGAGCTTGATTCGGCGCAGGACGCTATTACCGGCTATCTGGCGCGTAATCGCGCCCGGCTTACCAACAGCGGCAATATCATCTTCAGTGGCGCCAGCACCACCGGGATGCGCGTGGAGAGCGGTGCCAGCGGCAGCAACAGCGGCAATATCAGTATCAGCGGAGGCGGCAGCGGCATCGTGGTTAATAGTGCGGGCAGCACGTTTGCTACCACCGCCAGCAATAGCGGTAACATTGATGTCAATGGCGGCAGCGTACGTAATCGCACGCGCGGCGTGACGGCCAGCGGCGCACTGGCCGTAGCCACGCTTGATGCCGGCACGCTTACCCTGAATGGTGTCGGTGCAATGGGTGCTGAAGCGCTCAGCGGTGCACAGGTTAATATCGCCGCGGGATCAACGCCGATCTTTAACAACAGCAATCAGATCGCTTACCATGCAGCGGGTAGCGGCTCTCGTATCACTTCGGCAACGCGTGCGCTGGACATCACGACTGCGGGCTCCACCGGCTACCGCATTGACGAGGGGGCAGCGCTCGGTTTCACCGCCGCGAGTACGCTCAACGCCAGTGCAGCAAACGCCACCGGCGTCATTGTTTCCGGCAATGGCAGCACGCTAAACAGCACGAACGCCAGCTTTACCGCCAGCGGCGCAGGCAGTACGGCGATTCGCATCGAGGGAGGCGCGACAGCCACGCTGGACCGCAGCAGCACGCTTAACCTGAGCGGCGAGAATGCCGTTGGCGTACTGGTGAATACACTGCGCAGCGACCTCAGTAATGCGCTGGATGGCAGCGCTGCCGCAACGCGGGTTACCAGCAACGCCAGTATCCGCGGTGCCGGCGTTGGTGCCACGGGTTTCGATATCACCAATGGCGCTACCCTGATCAACAATGGTGCGCTTAGTCTGAGCGGAAATAACAGTATCGGTATCCGCTCCCGTGCCGGCAGTACCTTAACCAATAACGGTGTGGTCACAATCACCCGCGGCACCGGGCTGGATGTTGCCGGTCGCGGCAGTACGCTCGCGCAGGGTGGCATCATCACTGTTGAAAACGGCGTAGCCGGTGTGCGTATCAGCGAGGGGGCCAGCCTGGCGCTGACCGGTCGTAATACCGCAATTACCGCGCGCGGTACTGCCCACGGCATTTTACTGGACGAGGGGGCCGCCGCGCTCAGCGCCCGCGATGCCAGCATCAATGTCTCCGGCAGCGGCAACGGCATAGAGAACCGGGCAGAACTCAGTAATGTCACGCTCAGCAACCTGACGCTTAACGTCAGCAACGGCAACGGCATTCGTACCGGCGTGGCGTTTGATCCCGCTTCCACCGTCACGGCAAACGTCAGCGGCAACGGCAACGGTCTGAACATTGCGAATGCCGACGGCAGCACGACGCGTGGCGATCTGACGCTGGGTTCGGGCTACGTGTTCAACGTCACCGGCGCAGGCGGTAGCGGGATTCGGGCCAATACCACCGGTGATATTTTCACCGCTGCCAGCGTGAACATTAATAATGCCGCAGGCGGATCGGCGCTGATCTCCAGTACGGCTGGCACCATTGTGAACACCGGAACGCTCCGCTCCGCCAGCCTGAGTGCACCGGTTGTGGATTTACGCGGTGGTAAGACGGTGTTCGAAAACTTCGGCACGATTATTACCGCCACGCCGCAAACTCAGGCGGTGGCTGGCAGCAATGCCGATGACGTTATTTTGCTGACCGAAGGCGAAGTGCGCGGCGATATCAATCCCGGCGGCGGATCTGACACCTTTCGCTGGAGCGGCGGCTCGCTCAACGGCAGCCTGACAATGGGCGATGGTAACAACAATCAGGCCAGCGTCAGCGGCGTCAGCCTCAGCACCACTTACCATCTCACCAGCGGCAGCGGAGCCGGCAACAGTCTCACATTCAGCCAGATCGACGGGCGTGGC
>JAAIGF010278860.1_pt1 | contig 18416 bp, 10 predicted proteins | sample 6487441 | NCBI WGS metagenome assembly JAAIGF01 (sample SAMN13974129, study PRJNA590717) | phyllosphere metagenome | biome: pepper field; feature: multiple bacterial spot infested pepper fields; material: pepper leaves; isolation source: leaves from pepper fields | host: Capsicum annuum ... | reverse complement strand
GGCAACGGCCAGGTCAACAACAACGGCACCTACACCGTGCGCGTCCGTGCCGTGGCCACAGCCGACGGATCGCGGTACGAGGGCGAGCCCTCGGCGGCCTCCAACCAGGTCGCACCCTACGGCCAGATCGGCAACCCGTCGGCGAACGCCACCCGCGACGGCAACCGCGTCACGCTGTCGTGGTCTTCGCCGGCACGCAACGGGCGCGACATCACCACGGAGATCAGCATCAACGGCGGCGGCTGGCAGCGTGTCGACGCGAGCGGGTCGCGCCAGCAGGGCGACGTCGGCTACAGCAGCACGCAGACCATCCGGGTGCGCGTGAGCGCCGCCGGCAGCGAGGCACGCGAGGCCTCGGCGAGCGTGACGACACCCAACCCGCCGCCCCCGCCGCAGCCACGCGCGTCGGTCGAGAAGGGCTCACCGGTCGGCGGCTGCGTCAACGGCTGCTTCCACCTGAAGGTGAATACGCAGGACTTCCCCGCGGGCAACTACCGCATCGACTGCTACGACGGCAACCGGAAGTTCAACACCTACCCGTCGTCGTACGACGTACCCGCCAACGGCTCGATCCAGCTCGACTGCTGGATCGGCGCCGACGGCCGCGACATCTCCGCCGAGATCATCGGCTGGGGTCGAACCAGTACGACGCGCTGGTAGCGCCCGCATCCGCCCCCGGCATCCACTCATCACGAGGAACGAGAACGAACGAATGAGCATGACACCCGAGCAGGCAGCGTGGTTCCGCGACACCTTCGCGCGCCTGATCGACAACGTCGACGCCGCCCTCCTCGGCAAGCGCGAGGTCGTCGCCCTCGTGCTGTCGGCGATGATCGCCGAGGGGCACGTGCTGCTGGAGGATGCACCGGGTACGGGCAAGACGAGTCTGGCCAAGGCGATCGCGGCGAGTGTGCAGGGCACCTCGACGCGCATCCAGTTCACGCCCGACCTGCTGCCCTCCGACGTCACCGGTGTGACGATCTACGACCAGGCGAACAAGCGCTTCGAGTTCCACCGCGGTCCGGTCTTCGCCTCGATCGTGCTCGCCGACGAGATCAACCGCGCCTCGCCGAAGACGCAGTCGGCCCTGCTCGAGGTGATGGAGGAGTCGCGGGTCACCGTCGACGGTGTCGCGCACGAGGTGGGCCGCCCGTTCCTCGTCATCGCCACCCAGAACCCGATCGAGCAGGCCGGTACCTACAAGCTGCCCGAGGCTCAGCTCGACCGCTTCATGATCAAGACGTCGATCGGCTATCCGACCCTCGCGGTCTCGGAGCGCATCCTCGTCGGCGCCGTCGACCGCAACCCGTCGGCCAGCCTCAAGCCTGTCATCACCACGCGCGCAGTGGGCGAGATGGCCGACCTCGCCGCGACCGTCCACATCGACCCGGTCGTCGCACGGTACGCCGCGCAGATCGTCGAGGCCACGCGCGAAGCGTCGGCGACGCGCCTCGGCGTCTCGGTGCGCGGCGCCATCGCGATGATCCGTATCGCCAAGGTGTACGCGGCCGCGCAGGGGCGCCACTACGTCGTGCCCGACGACATCAAGCTGCTCGCGCTGCCGGTGTGGGCCCACCGTCTCGTGCTCGACCCCGAGGCGGAGTTCACCGGCACGACCGCCGAGACCGTCATGAACAACGCCCTCGCCGACGTCGAGGCCCCCCTCGCGCGGGCGGACGCTTGATGGCCACACCCCCTGCCGCCTCGACCCCGACGCGCCGACCGCGCCGGGGCCGAGGCGCTGGCAGCGGTGAGAGCGCGGCCGACCTCACGTCGGGTGGCGCCGCCGACTCCCGCACCGTCGGCGACACGACCCGAGACGCCGACGCGACCCTGCGGGTGGGCACGACGACCCTGTCGGCCGACGCCGCCCCCGTCAACGCGGAGACGCCGTCGCGGCTGGTCCTCTGGCTGGAGCGTCTCGAGTCGTGGTGGGCGGTCGCGCGGCGCGGTATCCGTCTGGTCACCCGCACCGTCCGCCCGCTGGGCTGGGTGCTGCTGTTCGCGACCGTGCTGCTGTGGGTCGTCGCACTCAGCTTCGGCTGGCAGGAGATGGTCATCGCCGCCGTCATCCTCACCGCCATCGTCGTCATCAGCGTGCCGTTCCTCTTCGGCGGCACGGCGTACGACGTCGACCTCGATCTCACGCGCACCCACGTGGTCGTGGGCGAGCGCGCGATCGGTGGACTGACCCTCGTCAACGGCACGTCGCGCTCGATCCTGCCGTCGCGGGTCGTCCTGCCCGTCGGGTCGGGGCGCGGCGAGTTCGACGTGCCGCGGCTCGCGCCGCAGGCCGCCCACGAAGAGCTGTTCGCGATCCCCACCACCGCCCGCGGGGTGCTCGCGGTCGGCCCGGTCAGCGTGCTCCGCGGCGACCCGCTCGGACTCTTCGAGCGCAGCAGCGACCGCCGCCAAGCCGTCGACCTCTACGTGCACCCGCGCACCGTCCCCCTCGAGGGGCTCTCGCTCGGGCGCCTGCGCGACCTCGAAGGGCTGCCCTCGACGCAGCTGGCTCCCGACGACGTGTCGTTCCACGCCTTGCGCGAGTACCAGCCCGGTGACGACCTGCGTCACGTGCACTGGAAGTCCACCGCACGCGTCGGCAATCTGATGATGCGTCAGTACGAAGAAACGCGCCGGTCGCACTTCGTGCTGGGCCTCTCGACGTACGCGGGCGACTACGCCGACCCCGACGAGTTCGAGCTCGCGATCTCCGCGGCCGGCTCGATCGGACTGCGCGCGCTGCGCGATTCCCGCATGCTCGAGGCGCGCACACAGCGCGGTCCGCTCCGCACGCAGGGGCCGCGTCGCCTGCTCGACAACCTGTCGGCTCTCGAGCATTCGCGTCAGCGTGACGGGGGCATCGTGGCCCTCGCCGGGACGATCGCGATGAACTCCCACGGCATCGCCATCGTCGTCCTCTTCTGCGGCTCGGGTGCCGACCCCGCCGAGCTCAAGCTCGCCTGCTCGCGACTGCCCCAGGGCGTCCGGGTTCTCGCCGTCGTCGCCGACCGCTCGGCCGACGTGCCGCTGCTGCGTCGCGTCGGCGACGCCGATGTCATCTCCATCAGCGCGCTCGACCAGCTCGCGCCCGCGATGCGGAAGGTGCTCTCGTGATGTCGCCCGTCCGCCGCCGGCTCGTGCTCGACCTCGTCGCCGTCGCGCTGCTGCTGTCCGTGGCGATCGTCGGCTTCGGGCCGACGTTCGACGGGGGCGCGTACCTCGTCGCGGGATTCGGCGCGCTGGTCATCGGCGTCGGCATCGCGTGGCTGTGTGCGCGACGCCGCTGGGGCGTGCTGCCCACGGCGGGCCTGACCGTCGCGGCCTACTTCATCTTCGGCGGTGCTCTCGCGCTGCCGCACACCGCGCTGTTCGGCGTCATCCCGACCCTCGATACGTGGACGCAGCTCGCCCTCGGCTCGGTGCAGTCGTGGAAGCGCCTGCTCACGACGGTGGCTCCCGTGGCGCCGTACGACGGGCACCTGATCGTTCCGTTCCTGCTCACTCTCGTCGCGACCGTCCTCACGGCCTCTCTCGCGCTGCGCCTGCGCCAGGCGGCGTGGGCCCTGATCCCCGTGACCGCGTTCCTGGTCGCGCAGATCCTGCTCGGGATGACCGAACCCGCCGTCCCGGTCCTCCAGGGCGTCGTCTTCGCCGTGGTCGCCTCGGTGTGGCTCGCGCTGCGGCAGGCCTGGGACCCCGACAACGCCGCCGTCCGCATCGAGCCGACGGCGACCTCGGATGCCGCGACCCTCCGGCACACGCGCCTGCGTCGCCTGATCTCGGGAACCGCCGTCGTCGCCGTCGCCGTGGGTGCCGGCGTCGCGACCGCCGCCGTGGCGAGTCCGCCGTCGACGCGGTACGTGCTGCGCGACATCGTCATCCCGCCCTTCGACGTCAAGCAGTACCCGAGCCCGCTGCAGGGCTTCCGCGGTCTCGTGCGCGATGACGCGGACACGCCGCTGTTCACGGTGCAGGGTCTTCCCGACGACGGCCGTATCCGCCTGGCGACGATGGACGCCTACAACGGCATCGTCTTCAACGTCTCGGACGAGGGCGCCGGATCGTCGAGCTCGTTCACGCCGCTCCGCTCGAACATGTCGCCCGACGCCGAGGGCGTGCCCGGTCAGCTGCAGTTCGAGATCGACGAGCTGCGCGGCGTGTGGCTGCCCGACGCCGGTGCCGTGCGGTCGATCGAGTTCGAGGGCGAACGCGCCGACGAACTGCGTCGCACCGCCCACTACAACGACGCCACGGGGACGGCGGCCGTCACCGCGGGGCTCGCTCCGGGCACGACCTACACGGTCGACACGGTGTTCCCCGTGCTGCCGACGGACGAGGCGCTCGCCGACGTCGCGTTCGCGCCCGTGAAGATGCCGAAGCAGGAGGGCATCCCCGACGGGCTGTCGCAGATCGCCACGGATGCCGTCGGCGACGCGGATACGCCGATCAAGCAGGTCCGCGCGCTGACGGACTGGCTCTCGACCGACGGCTACTTCAGTCACGGGCTCGAAGACGACCCGTACTCGCCCTCCGGTCACGGCGCAGCGCGCATCACCAGCTTCTTCGGCGGCGACGAGATCATCGGCGACGACGAGCAGTACGCCGTCGCGATGGCCCTGCTGTCGGCTCAGCTGGGCATTCCGGCGCGCGTCGTCATGGGGTGGCACCCCGACGAGGGCGACACCGCCGGGGAGTTCACCGCGACCGGCGACAACGTCCACGCGTGGGTCGAGGTCGCGTTCGAGGGGTACGGGTGGATCCCCTTCGACCCGACGCCCGACGAGGACAACGAGCCGAACGAGCAGACGACGACTCCGCGGGCCAACCCCAAGCCGCAGGTGCTGCAGCCGCCGCCTCCCGCCCAGGAGCCGGCCGAGCTGCCGCCCGCGATCGCCAACGATCGTGACCAGGAGGAGGAGGACGACCCCGGCTTCGACTGGATCGGCGCGATCCTCGCCCCGGTCGGCATCGGCATCGGCGTCCTGGCGATCATCTTCGCGCCGTTCGTGATCATGGGCGCCGTCAAGACCGCCCGGCGCACGAAGCGGCGAAACGCCGACAAGCCCGCCGACCGCATCTCCGGCGGCTGGGACGAGCTGATCGACCGTGCGGTCGACCTCAATGCGCCGGTCGCCTCGGGTGCGACGCGCACCGAGAGCGCACGCGTCGTCGCCGCCACCATGGACCAACCCGACGTGACCGCCCTCGCGACGTCGGCCGATGCGCGCGTGTTCGGACCGGGCGAGCCCTCCGCCGAAGACGTCGACGCCTTCTGGCGCGAGGTCGACGCGATCGTCGTCGGCATGAGCGGTCGCGTGTCGGTGTGGCGCCGGCTGCGCGCTCGCCTCAGCCTGCGGTCGTTGCTGCGGGGCCGGACGCGGCGCGCCCGGGGAGGCAGCGCATGAGCGCGATGATCTTCGACACCGAGCCGCTCGCGGGGGTTCCCGACATCCGGAGCGGCGCGCGTGCGCTGCTGACGTGGGATGACGGCACCCGCACCGCCGTGTACGGCCGAACGGTCTTCGGCCGCGACCCTCATCGCGGCACCGGGGCCGATGCGATCGTGCTCCGCGACGAGACGCTGACGTTGTCGCGAACCCACTTCGAACTCGTTCCCCTCGAGCCCGGCGGTCTCGCCGTCATCGATCGCGCGTCGACGAACGGGGTGGTCGTCACCCGCGGACGCGACGGCGTTCCCGTGGTGCCGGGCACGCAGACGGTGCTCCGCAGCGGTGACCGGCTCGACCTCGGTGATCGGTGGCTCGTCGTCCAGGTCGTGCGGTGACTCCCATGTCGGTACGGGTCGGACACGGTGCCGCGACGCACGCCGGGCTGCGGGGGCGCGCGAACGAGGACTCCTACCTCGCGGCAGCGCCCGTCTTCGTCGTCGCCGACGGCATGGGCGGGCACGAGGCCGGTGCGCGCGCGAGCGCGGCTGCGGTGGCCGAGTTCGAGCCTCTGGTGGGCGTCGCCGTGGTGACGAACCAGGACGTGCGGGCGGCCATCGAGCGGGCGCGGGCGAACATCGACGCCCTCGCCACCGGCCAGCGCGCGGCCGGGACGACCTTGACCGGGGTCGTGCTGACCCGTGTCGGAGACGCCGGCTACTGGCTGACGCTGAACATCGGCGACTCGCGCACGTACCGGTGGGCGCGCGGCCGCCTCGAGCAGATCAGCGTCGACCACTCCGTCGTCCAGGAACTGGTCGACTCGGGGCAGATGGACGCCGAAACCGCCGCGCGCCACGCACGGCGCAACGAGATCACCCGAGCGCTCGGGGCCGGCAGCGTCGGGCAGGCGGATTTCTGGATGCTGCCCGCGGAGAGCGGCGACCGCATCCTCGTCTGTTCGGACGGTCTGTCGACCGAGCTGGACGACGAGCGGATCGCCCGTATCCTCGACGAGGAGACGGAACCGCAGGATGCCGCGCAGCGACTGGTCCACGAAGCGTTGCTGCACGGTGGTCGCGACAACGTCACGGTCATCGTCATCGACGCGCTGGGCGACGGCGGTGACGATGTGTACGACACCGTGCCGTCCGCTCAGCCGGATGACGCAGACATAGACACCCGGCCGCGCGCAGCGGCCGCAGGGGGGAGAGCCTGATGGTCGAGGTCCGCTACGTTCCGGCGACGGGCGCGGAGCACTGGCGCGTCGCACTCGCGCCCGCGGCGGCCGTCGCCCTGCCCACGAACGTGTCGATCCCGACGGTCGAGGCCGTGTGGCGTCGACTCGCGGAACGTGGCATCGGCGCCGTCATCGAGGCCCTCACCGGCGCGTTCGGCACCTCGCTGGCGGCTATCCCCGACTTCATCCTGGCCATCGTCGAGGGCGACGGGCTCCGCGTCGCGGTGCGCGGGCCGGTCGAGCTCGTCGTCGAGACCGAGTCCGGGCCGCTGTCCGTCTCGGGCCAGGGAGTCTCGACGTGGGTCGAACGTCACATCCCGGGTGTCCGGCGCGCGTCGGCTCTCTTCGCCGAGGCGGCCGACGAGGCCGCGTCGCTGCCCTTCGTCGAGGGCGTCGTCGCGGCAGACTCCGTCACCGTCGACCTGACGGATGCCCGGCCGGGCGTCCGCTCCGCGAGCCCCTTCGTCGCAGCGCCGACCGCGCCGGCGCCGCCCGCGGCAGAGTCCCCCGCGTCCGCGTCGCCTCCGGTGTCCACGCCGGTACCGGTCGCTGCGCCGGCATCCGCCGCCGAGCCGCAGCCCGAGCCGCCTATCGTCGCCGAGCCCGAGCCCGAGCCAGAGGCCGAGGCAGGGCCGGTGGACGATGACATCCCGTTCGACGAGTCGCCCGGGGCGCAGACGTTCGTCCCGCTCGGCGACACGGCAGCCGCCGACGAGCACGCGATGATCTGGGGAGAGACGGTGGTCCGGCCGACGCTGCCCTCCGAGCAGCCCGACGCGGCCGACGCGCCCCTTCCCGCCGACGACGCCACCGTCGTGTCCTCTCCCGCCGGCCCGGCCGGCGACCACGACGGCGAGACCGTCGCCGTCGCCGACATCCGCGGCGCGCGACGGGGCGAGCCGGCGGTCTACGAGTCGACCGAGATCGTCCCGGCTCGTCGCCTCGCGCGGGGCCGCATCCGTGTCTCGGACGGGCAGGTCGTCGAGCTCGACAACACCGTCATCGTCGGACGGCGCCCGCGGTCGTCGCGATCCACGGGCGACATGCTCCCCACGCTCGTCGCCGTCGAGAGCCCCGAGCAGGACATCTCGCGCAATCACGTGGAGATCCGGGCGGAGGGCGAGCACGTTCTCGTGGTCGACCTCGACACGACGAACGGCTCAGTGCTGCTGCGCGGCGGCAACGACCCGGTGCGGCTGCATCCGAACGAGCCGACGATGGTCGTCTCGGGTGACGTGCTCGACATCGGTGACGGCGTCACGATCGCCTTCGAGGACCTGCCGTGAGCGCGAAGCGGCCCCCGGCGCCGCCGCCCGAGCTGCCCGGGTTCACCTACCTCGAGCTGCTCGGTTCGGGCGGCTTCGCCGACGTCTACCTGTACGAGCAGCACCTGCCTCGGCGTAAGGTCGCGGTGAAGGTGCTGCTGCCGGAGCGGATGGCGGGCGGCTCGGTCGAGCAGTTCACCGCCGAGGCGAACGTCATGGCGATGCTGTCGACGCATCCCGCGATCGTGACGATCTACCAGGCCGGTCTCGCCGACGACCAGCGGCCGTATCTCGTGATGGAGAACTGCCCGCGGCCGAACCTGCAGGTGCGCTACCGCACCGCGGCGTTCTCGGTGGCCGAGGCGCTGCGCGTGGGCATCCAGGTCGCGGCGGCGGTCGAGACGGCGCACCGTGCCGGCATCCTGCATCGCGACATCAAGCCGGCCAACATCCTCGTGACGGAGTACAACCGCCCCGCGCTGACCGACTTCGGCATCGCGACGACGACCGACAGCGCCGATGAGACCGCGGGCATGTCGATCCCCTGGTCGCCGCCCGAGGCGTTCGGCGAGGGCATGGACTCGGGCGTGCGCTCGGACGTCTACGCACTCGGCGCCACGATCTACACGCTGCTGGCGGGCCGTTCGCCCTTCGAGCAGCCCGGCGGACGCAACGGCGCCGCCGATCTCATCCAGCGCATCGAGACCGCACCGCTCGAACCGCTCGACCGCGCCGACGTGCCGCCGTCGCTGCAGCAGGCGCTCGCTCGTGCGATGGCGAAGAGTCCCGCGGCGCGCTTCGACAGCGCGGTGGCGTTCGCCCGTGCGCTGCAGCGCGTTCAGATCGAGCTCGCCCATTCGGTGACGCCGATCGACATCCTCGACGATTCCCCCGATGCCGAGGAAGAAGAGGATGCCGACGGCGAGCTGACTCGCGTTCGCGGCATCGTGAGCATCGAGCCGACGACGGCGCCTCCCGCCGGGTCCACGCGACGCAAGGACGGGACGGCCGCGACGTCGCCGTTCGCCCCGGCCGCCTCGGGATCGCCCTTCGCGCCGGCGGCCCCCGACGAGACCGTGCTGCGCCCCTCTGCGCGTGCCGGGCAGGATGCCACCGTCCGCCGTCCCCGCACGGTCGAGCCGGCCGCCGATCACACGGTGCAGCGCGGGGCGACGGCGTCCGCGGCGGCCGCGAGCGTGACGAGCCCGGACGCCGTCGCGGCCGCGCCGGGGGAGGGAACCCCCGCCGGGACGGCCGAGGATGTTGCACCGGGGCGCTCGCGCTCCTGGCTGTGGATCGCCCTCGGCGGCGTCGCCGCGGCGCTGGTCGTCGCCCTCGTCGTGGTGGCGAGCATGCTCCAGCCGTCCGCCCCTGCCGAGCCGCAGGCGAGCGAGTCGCCCTCCAGCGCCCCGCAGGACCCGCTCGCCGGTTTCGTGCCGCGTGTGGGCGACCTCGCGGGTGCCGCGGCGGGTGCCGACGTCACGTTCACGTGGACCAACCCGAACCCCGCCGAGGGCGACTCGTACCTCTGGTACCCGGTCACGCTCGACGGCGCGAGCGCACCGCAGCGCGTCGAGGACGAGACCGTCACCGTGCCGGCCGACCCGTCGGGCCGGACCTGCATCGAGGTGCAGCTCGTGCGCGCGAACGGCGGAGCGGGCGATGCCGTGCGGGGATGCACGCCCTGACGCCGCGTCAGCCGCGGCCGGGCTTGTCCTGATCGCGCTTGCTCTCCCGCTCCTCGGCCTTCTTCTGCTCGTCGGCGTCCTTCTTCGCCTCCTGCTCGGCCTTCTTCGCCTCCTGCTCGGCCTTCTTCGCCGCTTCCTCGGCGGCCTTCCGGTCTGCCTCCGACCCCGGTCCTGGGCCGGTGGTGTCCTCCACCGGCGCGGCGGGCTGCTCACCGGACTGGTCCGATTGATCGGTCACGACGGTGGCGGGCTCGGTCTCCTCGGTGGGCGCCGGCTCCGGGACGGGAGACTCCTCGGTGTCGGCGGGAGTGGTCGGCGGGGTCTCGGGCGCCGCGCCCGCGAGCCCGAGGCCCGTGATCGCGGCCGCCGCGAGAGCGGCTGCGGCGAGCCCGCCGATGAGGCCGAGCCGCACTCGCGAGGGGCGACGACGCGCTGACGGGGCCGGGTCGGCTGCAGCGTCGGGAAGGATCCGCGTCGGGCTGGTCCCAGCCGTGACAGCCGTCGCCGGGACCGTAGCCGCCGCGACCGCGGCAGGGACGACGGGACGCGCCGGCGTCGCGGGTGCGCGGGCCAGATCGGACGCCGCCACGAAGACCTCGGCCGCGCTGGGGCGGTCCTCCGGCCGCATAGCGGTCATGCGGCGCAGCAGGGCGACCCACGCGGGGTCGAGCGTGTCGGGAATCTCGGGTGCGACGGTGAGCCGTGCGAGTGCTTCGCCGAATCCCTCGGCGCGCGGAAAAGCGCGCTGGCCGGTCAGCGCTTCGAGCACGACCAGGCCGAGCGCGTAGATGTCGGCGGGCGGAGCGGGCGGCGCCCCGGTGAGCTGTTCCGGGGAGAGGTATGCGGCCGTTCCGATGACCGTTCCCGGCTGGGTGAGCCGAGCGGCATCCACGAGAACCGAGATCCCGAAGTCGGCGAGCTTCGCGCCCGATCGGCTGCCGAGGGGCGGCACCGGCGCCAAGAGGACGTTCGACGGCTTGATGTCGCGGTGCACGATGCCCGCGTCGTGCACGACGTGGAGCGCCTCGGCGAGGTCGGCCGCGAGAGCCGCCGCGTCACCGGCCGGGAGAGGCCCCTCGGCGATGCGCGCGGCGAGGGTCGGGCCCTCGACGAACTCCATGACGAGGTACTCGGCCCGGCCCGGCGCCAGCTGCGCGTCGTAGAGCGTCACGAGAGCGGGGTGGTTGAGCGAGGCGAGCACGGTCATCTCGCCGCGCGCGCGGGACGAGGTGCTCGCTCCCTCCATCTCGGGTCGCAGCAGCTTGATCGCCACGGTGCGTCCGAGGAGGACGTCCTCGGCCCGGTGGACCCGGGCCATGCCGCCGTGGCCGACGCATTCGCCCAGCAGGTATCGACCGTCGAGCATCGCCTCCGTGGGCGGAGGTTCGTTCGTGACCATGGCGTCTCCCTGCGACCGCATCCCCGGGTCGGATCGGCCACGCTCAACGGTAGAGTCCGTCCGGCCGCATGCCAGGGTCTTGACACCGGACGGCGGAGCGGGGCGGATGCCGCGTCTCAGCGCGCGAGCGTCGTGAGCGCCCGATCGATGCGGGTGACGACCGCGTCCGGTGCTGAGACGGCGGCGAGCTCGTCGCGCAACCGGCTGCCCGGGACCCACCGGATGTAGGCGTCGAACTCCGTCGCCATCTCGGGGGAGTGCTCGGCGATCGACCGGGACACCAGGGCACAGGCATCCGGGGTGTCCGCGATCGCGGTGAGGTCGGAGTCGACGCCGATCGCGGCGGGGGCCCGGACGCCCGCGGTCGCGTTCCAGGTGTGGATCCCGGCGCCCGCCTCGAAGGGCGCGCGGTCGCCGAGGTCGACGAGCGCCGTCACCCCGTGCGGGATGCGCGCGTGGACGCGTACCCGCTCGCGGTGGGCGGCATCCCGCTCCCACGCCACCGAGGCGCGCCCCCGCGGGGTGTCGTGCGTGACGCTCGCGTGCTCCAGTGACGAGACGAACCACGGCTGGATTCGCAGCCGCCCCCAGCCGGGTTCGGCGCACGCGAGCCCCCCGATGCGTCGGTGCAGCACATCGCCGACGGATCCGAGCGCGTAGTGGTTGAGCGAGGTCATGCCGGAGGGATGCAGCGAGCCGTCGGGGCGGACGGCATCCCATCGCTCCCACACCGTCGTCGCATCCTGCGACAGCGGATAGAGCCAGGAGGGGCACATGGTCTGGAGCAGCAGCCGTTCGGCGGCCCAGGCCTGCCCCTCCGACAGCAGGGCGTCGAGGACCAGCGGCGTCCCGAGGAATCCCGTCGCCGTGCGGTAGCCGCCGGCGCGGAGAAGGAAGGCGAGACGCTCCGCCGCCGCGCGGCGCAACGCGGCCGGGAGCAGCTCGAACTCGAGCGCGAGGGCGTACGCCGTCGGGGCGTCGGAGGCGAGGCGGCCGCGCGGCGTGACATACGCCGCGACGAACGCATCGCGCACGTCGTCGGCGAGGGCGGCGTAGCGGGCAGACGTCTCCGCTTCGCCCGAGAGGGTCAATGCGTCGGCGGTCAGCCGCACAGAACGTGCGAGGTAGGCCGTGGCGACGAGCCCGGGGTCGGTCTTCGCCTTGTCGGGGCGGGCGGAGGTGGGATCAAGCCAGTCGCCGTACTGGAACCCGCGCTCCCACAGCCGGCCCGGCCCGGCGGCATCCGCGACGGTGTCGACCCACGCCCGCATCGGACCCGTCATGCGTTCGAGCAGAGACCGGTCGCCGAACCGCTCGTGCAGCACGGTCGGGATGACAGTGACGGCGTCGCCCCAGCCGGCGGCCATCGTCTCGCCGAGCCGCCCGAGCGTCTGCGGGACGACCGTCGGCACCCGCCCGTCCCGCGCGCGCTGCTCGGCCGCGACGTCGTCGAGCCACGACGCGAAGAACGCGTCCGCGTCGAAGAGGGATGCCGCGGTCGGGGCGAACACCTGGGCGTCGCCCGTCCAGCCGAGTCGCTCGTCGCGCTGCGGGCAGTCGGTCGGCAGCGAGAGGGCGTTTCCCGCGAAGCTCCGCACGATGTTCTCGTGCAGGCGGGTGAGGCGCTCGTCGGAGCACGAGAACCATCCCGTCCGCGTCGTGTCGGTGTGGAGCACGACGGCGGTGACGTCTGCCGGGTCGAGCGCGCCCGGGTAGCCGGTGACTTCGACGTAGCGGAACCCGTGGAAGGTGAAGCGCGGCTCGCAGACGGTGTCGGCGGCGCCGTCGAGGATGAACGTGTCGGTCGCCGCGGCGGCGCGGAGCGGCCGGGTGCTCAGCCGCCCGCCCTCGAGCACCTCGGCGTGCCGCAGCGTGATCCGGGTGCCGGCCGGGCCCGAGACGCGCAGCCGCACGCGTCCGACGATGTTCTGGCCGAAATCGAGCAGGATGCGATCCGCATCGGCGCTCTCGGGCATCGCGACGACGGGCAGGGAGCGGATGCGGCGCACGGGCTCGACGTCGATCACCTCGGGCTGCCGGTCGGGTTCGGACAGCGCGGGTGTCTCCCACGTCGCATCGTCGAATGCGGTGGCATCCCACCCGCGCGGATGCCGCCGCAGGTCGATCTCGTCGCCGGCGTAGATGCCGCTCGAGACGAGGTCGCCGTCGCCGGTCAGCCGCCAGCGCGCGTCGGCCCGGATCTCCTCGACGCGGCCGTCGCTGTGGCGGAGCCGCAGCAGGGGCGCGACGGCGGCCTGATCGCCGTAGAAGCGCTCCGACGTCTCGCCGAACCCGTACGACTCGGTGTACCAGCCGCCCGCGACCTCCATCGCGAGGACGTTCGCCACGCCGGGGCGGACGAGGGAGGTGACATCGGTCAGGTGCAGGGGGAGGCGGTGCTGGTACGCCGTCCAGCCGGGGCTCAGCACGGCGTCGTCGACGTCGGCGCCGTTGACGCGCGCGTGGTACACGCCGTGCGCCGCCACCTGGAGCTCGGCGGCGACGACCGTCTCGGCGACCGTGAACTCGCGCCGGGCGAGGAACGGCTGGGCGGCACGGCCGGGGTCGGCGAGGCGCAGGAAGGGGGCGGACCAGGCTCCGGCGGGAAACCCGGCACGGACCTCGCAGGGTTCCGACCACGGGCTCGCCGTGCCATCGGCACCGACGACGCGCGCCTCGAGGGCGTGCCTGCCACCGGCGCGGAGCGGGGCGAAGGGCCAGTCCTCGAGGATGCCGTAGGGCGACGCGACCGCGACGGCGGCGCCGTCGAGCCGGAGCTCGGCACGGACCGCCACCCACTCGGCGGGTGCTTCGACCAGCCACGACACGGGCGGTCGCGGCGAGGCGGCGACGGAGATGTCCCGTCGCCGCCCCACGCGCAGGGCGACGACGCGCGGCTCGCGCGCGACGCTCACGACCGGGGAGCCCGGCGACGTGTCAGCAGGAGCGCGATCCCGCCCGCCCCGGCGGCCACTGCGGCGCCGAGCCACGCGAGCGGTGCCGCCCCGCCCGTGCTCGCCAGCGCGCGGGCTCCGTTGGCCCCGGCGGTGGTTGCGTTCCCGCCGGTGGCACCGGGCGCCGCCGAGCCGCCGTCGCCCGGTGCCGTCGGCTGCCCCGGTTCGACGGGCGGTTCGACCACCGGGGCCGGCGCGAGCAGCCGCACGGCGGTGAACTCGCCCGAGTCCTTCTCGCCCGCGATGCCGCCGCCCCAGGAGAGGAAGCCGGCGCGCCCGGCTCCGTCTGCCTCGTTGACGATCGCGGCGCTGCTCAGCAGGGATGTCGCCCTGTCGACGCCGCGCAGCAGACGCCACGGGATCGCGGTCTCGTACACGGTGCGCCCGGCGGCGTCATCGCGCGAGATGGCCACGGGAGCCCCCGGGACGGGGCCGGCGCCCGCGTCGACGGAGAGCCAGCGGTACAGCTGCGGGCCGGCGCTCGTGAGCGCCATGCCGAACTCGTGCCAGGTCGTCGCGGCACCCGGAGCGCCGCCGGCGACGGTGAACTGGATGGAATCGCCCTGCCAGATGTTCGCGCCCTGCGCGGGCTGGTCGTGCACGTCGTCCGTGACATCGGCCGAGAAGTACAGGTACTCCTCGTCCCACGTGAGCCAGGCGACAGCGGACTGGTCGAAATCGTCGTCGGCCTCCGGGTTGGCGGTGAAGGCGATCGGCGTGACGCCGTCGAGGTCGTCGAGCGTGCCGTCGACGGTGATCGTGCGATGAGCGGCCGGCAGAGCGGATGCCGCATCGACGGGGGCGACGCGCCCCGAGGCCGTCAGCGTCACCCCGTCGACGACCGCCGTCGCCGTGAAGGCGGCGGGTCCGGCCAGCGTGTCGAGCGGGATGTCGACGACGACATCCGAGCCGGCATCGACGATCGCCGGAGCCTCCGGCTGTCCACCGGCATCGCCGAGCGTGTACGACACCGAGTCGAGGGCACGGGCGGTGGCGGACGCGTTGATGACACGGATGCGGAGCACCGAGGCGCCCTCCGCCGTGACGGCCTGCGCGGCCTGCAGCGACACGGGTTCGCTCACCGCCGCGGCGGCGCGGAGCGTGCCGGCGTAGCGGTCGCCCTCGTAGACGCGCGCGCTCGTCTCGTACGTCCCCACGGTCGCGGGAGCCGGGAACGAGACCGTCGTGCTCACGGTCGCGCCGGGGGCGGTGGTCTGCGTCGCCTCGGTCCCGTCCGGCAGCACGAGACGCCAGGACGACGCGGCATCCGCACGGCCCGCCACGGTCCACGAGCCCGTCACGGGGGCTCCGACGACACCCGCATCGAGCGTCAGGCCGGCATCGGTCTGCGCGATGGCGGTGACGTCACCGCGGACGTACAGCGGTTCGGTGCCGGTCGGTGCCAGCACCGGGGCGCCGGCGCCGCCGGTGACGGTCTCGGTGTCGCCGAACATCGTCGTCAGGTCGGCGGACCCGGCGACCTCGAGCGACACCGTCTGCGGCGCGTCGGACCACAGCACGTGCAGGGGCCCGTCGGCGGTGTCGAATCGCACGTGGCGCAGGCCCGGCAGCGGTTCGTCGCGCTCGGCGAACGTCGCCGTCGCGAGGGCGTCGGCGGCCACGGAGTAGGCGGCGAACGAGGGCTTCGGCGTGAAAGCGCCCAGAGCGTCGTCGGGGTGGTGCAGGAGCCCGAAGTTCTCTTCCGTCTCGGCGTCGTCGACACCGTCGTTGACGAGGTCGTACACGTAGTACCGGGCGGCATCATGGGCTGCCGCGATCACAGCCGACTTCGCGATGTCGGCCGCCTGCTGACGCTCGGACACGGCCCGCGCGTTGGTTCCGGTGGGCCAGCCGTGCTCGGTGATCCACAGCGGCTTCGACTCGCCGCCGTTGTAGCGGCGCACCAGGGCGTCGATGCGCGTCAGGGTCTCATCGAGGGCGTCGGCTCCGACGGGGTAGCTGTAGGGGTGCAGGACGATGCCGTCGAGGTGATCGAGCGCGCCGAGCTGGAACGTCCGCTCGAGCCAGTCGGTGTTGAGGTTGGCCACGGCGGGGCCGATGACCGGCAGATCGGGGGCCGCCGTCTTGATCGCGGGAGCCGCGGCGGAGAGCAGGGCGACGTAGTCCTCGGGTGAGACGTTGGTGTTGCCGCCGAGCCCGAGATCCCACTCGTTCCACACCTCGATGCCGGTGGACATGTCGCCGAACTCCGCGGCCATCGCCGCGGCATAGGCGGCGTAGGCGGCGACCGCGTCGGGGCTGACAGGGCCGTTGCCCGCGTCGTAGAGCGGATTTCCGTACCCGGCGAGCAGCAGCGGGCGGATCCCCTGCTCGCGGGCGGGGTCGAGGAACTCGGCGCGGGCGCGCGACCAGTCGTACACGCCCGGCTGCGTCTCGACCTCGCTCCAGTAGACCTCGTCGCGCAGCTGGGCGAAGCCGCCCGCGGTCAGCGCCTGCATCGACGCCGGGTCCCAGGACTGCCCGTAATGGGTGGCGGCGCCGAACCGGCCGGTCGCCGAGGCGGCGGCATCGGTGTCGGGGAGGATCGCGAACGTCGTCGCGGCGCTCGTCGATCCGTCGCCGGCCGCGGTCACCTCGAGGCGGTACCAGCCGCGCTCGGTGACAGCGGGGGCCAGGACGCCGTCGGCGGGCTCCGTGCCGTCGTCGATGACCTCGCCCCAGCCGTCCACGACGCGCCAGGCGATCGTCGGAGCGGTCGTGTCGTATCCGAACGACACGGCGTCGCCGGCGTGGAAGAGATTGCCCCAGGCATCGGGCCGGATCGACACCGCGGGCGGGTCTGCGGAGGCCGGCGCGGCGAACGCGACGCCCGCGGTGGCGGCGAGCGCGAGTGCGGCGGTTGCGGCGACGAGCCGCGGGACGGGATGGGGGGAAGGATGCTTCGGCACGCGGTGCTCCTCATCGAGTGTTCGCGGATGGTGGACCGGTAGGAAAATCGTTTGTCCAGCGGGCAGTTTGGCCGGGAGGCATGCACTCTGTCAACACTCTGCTCGACACGAAGCCCGGTTCCTTGGGCGAGCACGCGTCGGGAGATTTTTGTTTTGACGTGTCGGGGCCAGAGGTGCTAGACATCGGAGAGCAATCGTTTTTCCTGCTTGCCACTCACACCTAGGAGTTTCAATGACGAAACGTTTCCGTTCCGTCGCGGCCGCGATCGCCATCGGCGGACTGTCCGTCGCCGCCCTCGCCGGCTGCAGCAGCGACGCGGCCGCGCCCGCCGACGGCACCGTCACGATCGAGATCGGCGACCGCCCGACCGCCGACCGGCCGGAGGACCGCGCCTACTTCGACGAGCGCGTCGCCGCGTTCGAGAAGGCGAACCCCGACATCGACCTGCAGCCGGTCGAGACGGGCTACGACGCCTCGACGTTCCAGGCGCTCGCCGCCGGCGGCAGCCTGCCCGACGTCATGAGCGTGCCGCTCACCGAGCCGCAGGGCCTCATCAAGCGCAATCAGGCGGCCGACATCACCGATGCGCTCGAGAGCGAGGGCCTGCTCGACGCGTTGAACCCCACGATCCTTGCCCTGACGAAGAACAGCGACGACCGTGTCTTCGCTATCCCGACGAACGCGTACTCCTTCGGGCTCGTCTACAACCGTGATCTCTTCGCCCAAGCGGGCCTCGACCCCGAGAACCCGCCCAAGACCTGGGACGAGGTGCGCGAGGCGGCGAAGAAGATCAGCGACGCCACCGACGCCGCCGGCTTCTCCGTGCTGACGACCGCGAACACGGGCGGGTGGCAGTTCACCGGCATGACCTACTCGTTCGGGGGGACGGTCGAGAACGAGGACGGCTCGAAGGCCACCTTCGACGACGCCCCGTCGACCGACGCCCTCGAGCTGCTCCAGACGATGCGCTGGGACGACGGCACACTGCCGGAGAACACCCTCTACGACGTGCAGTCGCAGGGGCAGGACTTCGCCGCCGGCAAGATCGGCATGATCCTCGGCGCCAGCGACTCGTACTACAACGTCGTGCAGAACCTGAAGCTGCCCGCCGAGCAGTTCGGCATCGGCGGCATGCCGCAGTCCGGCGGCACGCAGGGGACGCTGAGCGGCGGCACGGTGCAGATCGTCAACCCGAACGCGAGCGACGCCGAGAAGACCGCGGCCGTGAAGTGGGTGGAGTTCTTCTACCTGCAGCGCTTCCTCGACGAGGACACGGCCGTCGAAGACGCCCGCGCGTCGAGCGAGGCCGGGTCGGTCACGGGTCTCCCGGGTCTGCCGGTCGTCAACGCCGATCAGTACTCCGAGTACTTCACCTGGATCGCCGACTACATCAACGTCCCCAGCGCGAACTTCACCCCCTACCTCGAGGCGTCGGCCGACATCCCGATCGTGCCCGAGCCCGTGAACAACGCGCAGGAGGTGTACGGCGCACTCGACACCGTCGTCCAGACGGTGCTCACCGACAAGGGCGCCGACATCCCCGCTCTTCTCTCCACCGCTCAGAGCGACG
>JAAIGF010349784.1_pt1 | contig 18427 bp, 14 predicted proteins | sample 6487441 | NCBI WGS metagenome assembly JAAIGF01 (sample SAMN13974129, study PRJNA590717) | phyllosphere metagenome | biome: pepper field; feature: multiple bacterial spot infested pepper fields; material: pepper leaves; isolation source: leaves from pepper fields | host: Capsicum annuum ... | reverse complement strand
TTCGTCCCCTTCGTCTAGTGGCCTAGGACACCGCCCTTTCACGGCGGTAACAGGGGTTCGAGTCCCCTAGGGGACGCCATTTTTGCCCGCTCTGCGGGATTTTTAAGGGTCACTTCTCACGAAGTGGCCCTTTTGTTTTTGTGCGCTCGAAAACTATCGGCTGCCGGCGTATGCGCTGATGCGACTTGCGTTGCGGCGGACAAAGCCCCTAAGGTCGAGCTCATTCTGATCGATGCAGGAGCCGCTTGCATGAAGCCGACTATCAACGCCGCATGGCGCGCGCATGCGCTGGAGCGTCAGTCATGAATTGGGACCGTCCGGATCCGTTCACCATTGAGCTGGCGGTGGGCAGCGAGGATATCGACGGCCTCGGGCATGCCAACAACGCGGTTTACGTGACCTGGCTGGAGCGCTGTGCCTGGCGGCATTCGCAGTCGCTGGGGCTGGATCTGGTCGAGTACCGGCGCCTCGACCGCGCCATGGCGGTGGTGCGTCACGAGATCGACTACCTGAGCAGCGCCTACGAAGGCCAGGAACTGGTCATGGGCACCTGGATCGTCGAGTCCGACCAGCGCTTGAAGATGGATCGCTGCTTCCAGCTGATACGCCCGCAGGATGGCACCACGTTGCTGCGTGCACGCACCACCTTCGTCTGTATCGAGCTGTCCAGCGGGCGACCCAAGCGCATGCCGGCCGAGTTCGTCGAGGGCTATGGCAAGGCGTTGCTACCCGCCTGATGCATCATGGCTGCGGGGCGAGAAACAGCTTCTGTTCTTCGTAAACGGCTTGGTAGCTTCGCACCTCACCAGGCTGTAGCAGGATCGACTGGCTGCTCGCCAGCTCTACCTGGGCGCAGAAACCTTCCCGTGAGGGCGTGAGGACGACGGTCCTTTCGCCGCTGGGCACGTCCAGCGTGACGCTCTCACCGGCTGGTAGTGCCACCACCAATTGCTCGTCGACGCGCAGCTGCAGATCGCAGGCGTTGGGCGCGTTGCGGTCGCGGCTGACGATCAGTTTGGCGGTGGCCGCCGGGTCGATGGGTACGCCCTCGGAGATGGGCGTCATGGCAAAGCTCGCCGTGCTGATCAGCAGCAGGGCGAGCGGTGCGCCGGGCAGGCTAAGTCGGCTCATGGTCATTCCAGGTCGGCATTCGGTAAAGCAATGGACTGCCCGCGATGGCAGGTGTTCAGCTGCCGCGGCGCTGGGCTGAGGCGAGTCGCGCCGCTACACTACGCGCCGCCTTTCACCGGCATGCAGATGCCGCCACTATCTTTTCGAGAGTATCGCCATGCAGATCGCCCTGGCGCCCATGGAGGGGCTGGTCGATGAAATCCTCCGCGACGTGCTGACCCAGGTTGGCGGCATCGACTGGTGCGTGACCGAGTTCATCCGCGTCACCGACCGCGTGTTGCCCAGGTCGACCTATCGCAAGCTGGCGCCGGAGCTGTTCAATGGCGCCAGAACCGCGGCCGGCACGCCACTACGGGTACAGCTGCTCGGCTCGGATCCCAAGTGCCTGGGTGACAACGCTGCGTATGCCTGTGTGCTCGGTGCGCCGGTGATCGACCTGAATTTTGGCTGCCCGGCCAAGACGGTGAACAAGTCCCGCGGCGGGGCGGTGCTGCTCAAGGAGCCCGAGCTGTTGCACGCCATCGTGCGTGAGGTGCGCCGTAGCGTGCCTTTGAGCATTCCAGTGACAGCCAAGATGCGCCTGGGCTTCGATCACAAGGATCTGGCGCTGGACTGCGCACGGGCGCTGGCCGAAGGTGGCGCCGCGCAGATAGTCGTGCATGCGCGCACCAAGGTCGAAGGTTACAAGCCCCCGGCTCATTGGGAATGGGTGGCGCGGGTGCAGGAAGCGGTTGCCGTGCCGGTGTATGCCAATGGCGATATCTGGTCGCTGGACGACTGGCGGCGTTGCCGTGAAGTGAGCGGCGCGCAAAACTTCATGCTCGGCCGTGGCGTGGTGGCGCAGCCCGACCTGGCCCGGCAGATAGCGGCGGCAAAGGCCGGTCAGGATGCCGGGGTGATGACCTGGGAGGCGCTGCAGCCGCTGCTGGCCGAGTTCTGGCTGCAGGCACGCCGCAAGATTTCGCCGCGTTACGCGCCAGGGCGGCTCAAGCAGTGGCTGGCGATGCTCACCCGCACTTACCCGCAGGCAGTCGAACTGTTCGCTCTGGTGCGTCGCGAGACCAACTGTGAGGCTATCGACGCGCTGCTCGGCGTGAGTGTTACCCCGGCGGACTTGCAGCGCCTGCATGCGCCAGTGGCCGCTGACGAGGCATTCAGCGACCGCCGCTGACGTCCAGTAGTGAGCCGGTGGTGTAGGAAGCCTGCTCGCCCGCCAGCCATATGATGGCCTCTGCCACCTCTTCGGCGCGCCCGCCGCGCCCCAGTGGAATGCTGGCCGCCACGCGCGCCACCCGTTGTGGCTCGCCGCCGCTGGCATGAATCTCGGTGTCGATCACTCCAGGGCGCACGGCGTTGACGCGGATGCCATCGTCGGCGAGTTCCTTGGCCAGGCCCACCGTCATGCTGTCGACCGCGCCCTTGGCCGCGGCGTAATCGATGTATTCCCCCGGCGCGCCGAGCCGCGCGGCAATCGACGACACATTGATGATCGCGCCACCGCGGCCACCCTGGCGGGTAGACATGCGCGCTATCGCTTCGCGGCTGCACAGGAAGCTGCCATACACGTTGGTGGCGAAGACCCGCTGCCAGCGCTCCAGGCTCATCCGTTCCAGGCGCATCTGCTGCTCCAGCATGCCGGCATTGTTGACCAGCACGTCCAGGCGCCCCAGGCGTTCATCGATGTTGGCGAATAGCCGGCGAACCTGGGTTTCGTCGGCGACATCGGCCTGCACCGCCAGGGCCTCGCCGCCCAAGGTGATGATCGACTCGACGAGCGCTTCGGCGGCTTCACGATTGCGCTGGTAATTGACTATCACGCGGTAGCCTTGCCCGGCGGCGAGCCTCGCCGTGGCTGCGCCGATGCCACGACTGGCGCCGGTAATCAACATCACCTTGCTCATCGAAAAATCTCCTTTTCAGGCCCTTGAATTTTTTTCGGGTATCCACATTTTTACCACCGTGGGATGCCGAAGTCGGGTCCCGCACCTTATCACTCGCTGACTATTCAGGAGATTTATCATGAGCACTGCATTTTCCATGACCCCGCTGTTCCGTCAGTCCATTGGCTTCGACCGTTTCAACGACCTGTTCGAATCGGCGATGCGCAACGAGACGAGCAGCAGCTACCCGCCCTACAACGTCGAGAAGCATGCCGACGACCAGTACCGGATCGTCATCGCTGCCGCTGGATTCCAGGATGAAGATCTGGATCTGCAGGTCGAGCGCGGCGTGCTGACCGTGACCGGCGGCAAGCGTGCGGGCAATGGCAACGGTGACAACGTCACCTACCTCTATCAGGGCATCGCTCAGCGTTCGTTCAAGCTGTCGTTCCGTCTGGCCGATCATATCGAGGTCAAGAGCGCCAGCCTGGTGAACGGCCTGCTCAACATCGAGCTGGAGCGTCATGTGCCGGAAGAGGCCAAGGCCAAGCGCATCCCGATCGGGACGGCACGTCCGGCGCTGGAGAACTGATCTCCCGCACCGGTACACCGGAAAAGGCGCCCTCGCGGCGCCTTTTCTGTTTCAGTGTGGCAAGCGCTGGTCGCCGTGGCTCAGCAGGGCGCGGAACGCCGGCAGCGGCTGGGGGCGGCTGAACAGGTAGCCCTGGTAGCAGTTGCAGCCCTGGCTCTGCAGGAAGTCCAGCTGGCTCTGCTGCTCGACGCCTTCGGCGATCACCTCCAGGCCCAGGCTGAGGCCGAGGGCCACCACCGCGCGGATGATTTCCGCATCGCTCGGGTTGCTGGTGGCATCACGCACGAACGACTGGTCGATCTTCAGCACGTCCACCGGCAGGCGCTTGAGGTAGGTCAGCGACGAGTAGCCGGTACCGAAATCATCCATCGCGAAGCTGACGCCCAGCTTGCGCAGGCGGTTCATCTTGGCAATGGTGTCGTCGATATCCTCGATGACGATGCCTTCGGTGATTTCCAGCTTGAGCATGCCCTTGGGCAGCCTGTTCTGGCGCAGGCAATGCTCGACGCGCTCGACGAAATCGCCCTGGCGGAACTGCCGCGTGCTGATGTTCACGCACAGGCTGAAACGCTCGTCGATGATGCCTTCTTCCAGTAGCTGGGCGCAGGCGTGGCAGGCTTCGACCATCACCCAGGCGCCGACCTCGAGGATCAGCCCGCTTTCCTCCAGCACATGGATGAACAGCGCCGGCGATTGCTGGCCCAGTGTCGGATGGGCCCAGCGCAACAGCGCTTCGGCACCGATGATCTGATCGGTGCGAGCATCCACCTGGGCCTGGAAATACAGTTCGAATTCACCGCGGCTCAGGGCCGTGCGCAGCTCGTTCTCCAAACGCAGGCGTTCGCTGGCGGCGTGCTGCATGGAGTTGTGGAACAGCTGGATGGCGTTGCGGCCCGAGTCCTTGGCGCGATACAGGGCGATGTCGGCGCGCTTGAGCAGATCGGCCGGCGTCTGGCCGTGATCGGGAATCAGTGCGATGCCGATGCTCGGGGTGACCTGCAGGCGATGACCCTCCAGCAGCATGGGGTCGCTGAGCAGAATGCGCAGCTTCTCGGCGGCCTGGCCGGCGTGGCTGATGACCTCTTCCAGCGTGCCCTCGAGGCCGGTCAGCAGCACCACGAACTCGTCGCCGCCCAGGCGCGCCACGGTGTCTTCCTCGCGCACGCTGACTTCCAGGCGCGCGGTAATCAGCTTGAGCACCGCATCGCCGAACGGATGGCCGAGCGAGTCGTTGATGTGCTTGAAGTGGTCGAGATCGAGGAACAGCAGCGCACCGCGCAGACCGTGGCGCTGCAGCAGGGCGATCTGCTGGGTCAGGCGATCCATCAGCAGGGCGCGGTTGGGCAGGCTGGTCAGCGGGTCGTGATAGGCCAGGTGCTGGATCTGTTGCTGGGCGGCCTTGAGTTCGCTGATGTCGCGGGCGGTGACCAGCAGGCATTGGGTATTGTCCAGTTCGATCGGTTCGAACGAGATTTCCACCTCCAGGTGCTTGCCGTGGCGGTCGCGACCACTCATCTCGACGCGCTGGATATGGCCTTGCTCGCGCAGGGTGGCGAGCAGCAGGTGACGTTGTTGATCGTCAGGCCAGATACCTACTTCGGTCGAGGTGCGGCCAATGACTTCCTCGGCGCTGTAGCCGGTGAGGCGGGTGAAACCGTCGTTGATCTCGATATAGCGGCCGGTGTCGCGGGTGGTGATGGTGATCGCGTCCGGGCTGGAGTGGAAGGCCTTGTAGAACTTCTCCTGGCTGGCCTTGAGCGCCGACTCGGCGCGCTGCTGCTCGGTGATGTCGCGAAACTTGCTGAGCATGCAGGGCTGGCCGGCGAGCTCCAGGCGCCGACAGGACACGATGCAGCTCATCAGCTGGCCCTGCGGGTCGTGCAGGTCGATGCGCTCGTCGGTAAGGTCGGTGCCGCTGAGGATCTTGGCACGCAGTGGCGAATCTGCCGGCAGCGCCTGCCAGGGCGCGAGCTTGAAGATATTGCGCCCGCTGACTTCCGCCGGGCGCCAGCCGAAGGCCTGGGTGAACGCCGGATTGACTTCCAGAATGCGCCCCTCGGGCAGAGTGGTCACGCAGATCGGGTCGGGGCTGGCCTGGAATACCATGGCGAACTTGCGTTCCGAGGCCTGCAGGCGCTGCTCGCGCAAGGTACGTTCGCTGGTGTCGATCATGATGCCGGTCATGCGCATCGGCTGGCCCTGGGCATCGCGGTGCAGTTTGGCAGTGCTCTCCAGGTAGTGGGTCTGGCCGTTGGCGTGCACCGTGCGGTAGGTCACCTGGGAGTCCTGGCCGTTATCGGGCAGCAGGTCGCGATAGGTCTGGCGCAGCGCCTGGCGGTCCTGCATGGGCACATGGGCAAAAAAGTCCGGGAAGGGGCCCTGGAAGGGCGCTTCCGGCAGCCCATGAAGAGCGGCAGCGCGCGGCGAGGCAAACATGGTGTCGCTGGGAATGTGCCAGTCCCAGGTGCCCAGGTCGGCCGATTCGAGGGCCATACGCAGGCGCTCCTGGCTGTCGGCCAGGGCCTGTTCCTGCTTGCGCTGGCGGGTAATGTCGCGCACCACGCCGAACATCCGCTGCTGACCCGCTTCGCCGGCCTGCAGGCTGCCGGTAATCTCTATCCAGCGCAGGCTGCCGTCCGGCAAGTGAATGCGATGACGGATCGGCTCGGCGGTGGGCGAGCCATCGATGACTGCCTGAAACATGCGCAGCACTTCGCCGCGCTCTTCCTCGGGAATCAGCCCTATATAGTCGACCGGCGCGCTGAGTGGTCGTGTCGGGTCGAGGCCGAACACCTTTTGGGCGCCGCGTGACCAGCTCACCTCACCACTTTCGATGTTCCAGAACCAGGCCCCGAGCCCTGCGCCGTTGAGGGCTGCCAGCAGATGCTGGCTGTCGTGCCAGGTTTTTTCGAACTCGGCGGGATCAAGCACCGGTACGTGGGGCAATGGTGGGCGTTTGTCGTTGGTGTTGCCCATTGACCCTTCCTCTACATAAGCCTGGCCAGAATCGTGGCCCGGCTATCGGCAGGTACGCCGAATGAATACCGGCCAATGGCCGGTATGGGTGCCACGTTAGCTGTTGCCTTAGCGCTAAAGCAAGCTGTCGCGCTGGTCGTCGAGCAGTTGCATGAAGGCCCTGGCGGCATTCGACAAGGTACGCTCGGTATGCACGATATAGCCGAGCTGGCGCGACAGCTGGATGCCGGGCAACGGCAGGCGGGAAACCTGCTCGTCGAGCATGGTGCGCGGCAGCACGCTCCAGGCCAGGCCGATGGAGACCATCATCTTGATGGTCTCCAGGTAGTTGGTGCTCATGGCAATGTTGGGCGTCAGGTCCTCGGCTTCGAACAGGCGCTGCACGATATGGTGGGTAAAGGTGTTGCCGCCGGGAAATACCGCCGGGTGCAGGGCGACATCGGCGAGCGTCACGCCCGTGCCCTGAGCCAGGGGGTGCTCGGGGGCGGTGACGAAGTCCAGCGGGTCATTCCATACCGGCACGGCGCGCACCGGGTCGCGGGTGTCCGGTGCCAGGGTGATCACCGCCAGTTCGGCGCGGCCGTGGAACACCTCGTCATAGGCCACCTCCGAGTCGAGAAACTGGATATCCAGCGCCACCTGCGGGTGCGCGCGGGTAAAGGCGCGCAGCAGCGGCGGCAAGCGGTGCAGGCCGATATGGTGGCTGGTGGCGAGGGTCAGCCGGCCGGTGATCTCGCCATTGAGGTTGGTCAGCGCCCGGCGGGTGTCTTCCAGCACGTTGAGGATCTGGTAGGCGCGCGGCAGCAGGGCGCGGCCGGCCTCGGTCAGGCTCACCTCGCGACCCAGCCGGTCGAACAGGCGCACACGCAATTGCTGTTCGAGGCTGGCGATGCGCTTGCTCACCGCCGGCTGGGTCAGGTGCAGACGTATGGCGGCCTCGGAAAAGCTGCCGAGTTCGGCGATGGCGATAAAGGCGTTGAGGGTGGCGAGATCCATGGGGCTTCCAGTAGCGATCCGGGTGGCTTGTCGCGCGATGCTATATCAATTCCGTTTGGGAATCTTCTGGATGAAAAATATGAATTTGAGTTATTCGCCATCGAGGCATAGCATTCTCCCCATAAGCGAAGGGGCTATTGCTCCGGCATAGAAATAAAGATGAGGAACAGGCTGATGGTTGGCAAGACGCTCTACGACAAGTTGTGGGAAATGCACGAAGTGAAGCGACGCGACGATGGCTCGTCGCTGATCTACATCGACCGCCACATTCTTCACGAAGTGACGTCGCCCCAGGCCTTCGAAGGCCTGCGCCTGGCCCAGCGCAAGCCCTGGCGCATCGACGCCAACATCGCCACGCCGGATCACAACGTGCCGACCACCCGCGCCGAGCGCCTCGGTGGGCTGGACGCCATCGCCGATGAAGTTTCGCGTATTCAGGTCAAGACCCTGGACGAGAACTGCGACGATTTCGGCATTCTCGAATTCAAGATGAACGACGTGCGCCAGGGCATCGTTCACGTGGTCGGCCCGGAGCAGGGCGCCACCTTGCCAGGCATGACCGTGGTCTGCGGCGACTCGCACACCTCTACGCATGGTGCATTTGGCGCGCTGGCCCATGGCATCGGCACTTCCGAGGTCGAGCACGTGCTCGCCACCCAGTGCCTGGTCGCCAAGAAAATGAAGAACATGCAGGTACGGGTCGAAGGCAAGCTGCCGTTCGGCGTGACTGCCAAGGACATCGTGCTCGCGGTGATCGGCAAGATCGGCACCGCTGGTGGCAACGGCCATGCCATGGAGTTCGCCGGCAGCGCGATCCGTGACCTGTCCCTCGAAGGGCGCATGACCATCTGCAACATGTCCATCGAAGCCGGTGCGCGGGTAGGGCTGGTGGCGGTCGACGAGAAAACCATCGCCTACGTCGAAGGCCGTCCGTATTCGCCGAAGGGCGCGGACTGGCAAAAAGCCGTGGCCGTATGGCGTGACCTGGTTTCCGATGCCGACGCGCATTTCGACACTGTCGTCGAGCTGCGTGCCGAAGACATCAAGCCGCAGGTCAGCTGGGGTACCTCGCCCGAGATGGTGTTGGCCGTCGACCAGAACGTGCCGGACCCGGCCCGTGAAAGCGACCCGGTGAAGAAGGATTCGATCACCCGCGCCCTCAAGTACATGGGCCTTGCCGCCAACCAGCCGATCACCGATATCAAACTTGATCGCGTGTTCATCGGCTCATGCACCAATTCGCGCATCGAAGATCTGCGCGCCGCCGCTGAAGTGGCCAAGGGCCGCAAGGTCGCCAGTACCGTCAAGCAGGCGCTGGTGGTGCCGGGCTCCGGTCTGGTCAAGGCCCAGGCGGAAAGCGAAGGGCTGGACAAGATCTTCATCGAGGCTGGTTTCGAATGGCGTGAACCCGGCTGCTCCATGTGCCTGGCGATGAATCCGGACAAGCTTGGCAGCGGCGAGCACTGCGCCTCCACCTCCAACCGCAACTTCGAAGGCCGCCAGGGCGCCGGTGGCCGTACCCACTTGGTGAGCCCGGCCATGGCTGCCGCTGCAGCGGTCACCGGTCGCTTCATCGACGTTCGCGAATTGATCCAGGCTTGAGGAACACGACATGACACCTTTCACCCAACACACCGGCCTGGTCGCTCCGCTCGATCGCGCCAACGTCGATACCGACCAGATCATCCCCAAGCAGTTCTTGAAGTCGATCAAGCGCACCGGTTTCGGCCCGAACCTGTTCGACGAGTGGCGTTACCTGGATGTCGGGCAGCCGAACCAGGACAACTCTCAGCGCCCGATCAACAAGGATTTCGTGCTCAACTTTCCGCGTTATCAGGGCGCCAGCGTGTTGCTGGCCCGTGAAAACTTCGGTTGTGGTTCGAGCCGCGAGCACGCGCCCTGGGCGCTGGATGAGTACGGCTTCCGCACCGTGATCGCGCCGAGCTTCGCCGATATCTTCTTCAACAACAGTTTCAAGAACGGCCTGTTGCCGATCGTGCTGGCCGAACAAGAAGTCGATGCGCTGTTCGAGCAAGCCGAGGCCACCGAGGGTTACCAGCTGACCGTCGATCTCGCCGCGCAGACCGTCACCCGCCCCGATGGCGTGCAGTACCGCTTCGAAGTCGATGCCTTTCGCAAGCACTGCCTGCTCAATGGTCTCGATGATATCGGCCTGACCCTGCAGGACGCCGACGCGATCCGCGCGTTCGAAGTCGGCTATCAGCAGCGTCAGCCGTGGTTGTTCGGCGCCATCAAGTAAGCCGGCCGCGCCGCTTGGCGGCGTGGAAAAATAAGGTTACGTGTTATCGGCGAATGGGCCCGTAGCGCCTTGACCCCGCCCGAACGGACGCCGAACATGGCGCCCCTTTCGGCAGGGTCATGGCCACGGGCCTGTTCGGGTTTTTACAGGTCGCATACGGCAAGGCCGGCGACCCGAACGTAATGAAGGAAAATGTATGAGCAAGCAGATTCTGGTTCTTCCCGGTGATGGCATTGGCCCGGAAATCATGGCCGAAGCGGTCAAGGTATTGCGCCTGGCCAATGACAAGTTCGACCTGAACGTCGAGTTGTCGTTCGACGAGCTGGGCGGTGCGGCCGTCGACAAGTACGGCGTGCCGCTGGCTGACGAGACCCTGGAGCGCGCCCGCGCGGCCGATGCCGTTCTGCTTGGTGCCGTCGGCGGCCCGAAGTGGGACAAGATCGACCCGGCCATTCGTCCGGAGCGCGGCCTGCTGAAGATCCGCTCGCAGCTCGGCCTGTTCGCCAACCTGCGCCCGGCCATCCTTTACCCGCAGCTGGCCGACGCTTCGTCGCTCAAGCCCGATGTGGTGGCTGGCCTGGATATCCTGATCGTTCGTGAGCTGACTGGCGGTATCTACTTCGGTCAGCCGCGCGAAACCAAGGTGCTCGATAATGGCGAGCGCATGGCTTACGACACGCTGCCCTATAGCGAGAGCGAGATCCGCCGCATCGCCAAGGTCGGTTTCGACATGGCCATGGTACGCAACAAGAAGCTGTGCTCGGTGGACAAGGCCAACGTGCTGGCTTCCAGCCAGCTGTGGCGCGCCGTGGTCGAAGAAGTGGCCAGGGATTACCCGGATGTCGAGCTGAGCCACATGTACGTCGACAACGCGGCCATGCAGCTGGTGCGTGCGCCCAAGCAGTTCGACGTGATGGTCACCGACAACATGTTCGGCGACATCCTCTCCGACGAAGCCTCGATGCTCACCGGCTCCATCGGTATGCTGCCGTCCGCCTCCCTGGATGCCAACAACAAGGGCATGTACGAGCCATGTCACGGTTCGGCGCCGGATATCGCCGGGCAGGGCATCGCCAACCCGCTGGCGACCATTCTGTCGGTGTCCATGATGCTGCGTTACAGCTTCAACCAGGCCGCTGCGGCCGATGCCATCGAGCTGGCGGTCAGCCGCGTGCTCGACCAGGGCCTGCGTACCGGCGACATCCACTCGGCGGGTACGACCAAGGTCGGCACGGCAGCAATGGGTGATGCGGTAGTCGAAGCGCTGCGTAGTCTGTAATCTTCCAGGCCGCCGGGAATTGGCGGCGGTCTGTTCATATAGGTGTAGTGGTTATGAAACGTGTAGGTCTTATCGGTTGGCGTGGCATGGTCGGTTCCGTGCTCATGCAGCGCATGCTGGAAGAACAGGATTTCGATCTGATCGAGCCGGTGTTCTTCACCACCTCCAATGTCGGTGGCCAAGGCCCGGCCATTGGCAAGGAAACCGAGGCGCTCAAGGATGCCTACAGCATCGACGAGCTCAAGAGCCTGGACGTGATCCTCACCTGTCAGGGCGGCGACTACACCAGCGAAGTGTTCCCGAAGCTGCGTGAAGCGGGCTGGAAGGGCTACTGGATCGACGCGGCGTCCTCGCTGCGCATGGCCGACGACGCGGTGATCGTGCTCGATCCGGTCAACCGCAAAGTCATCGACCACGCGCTGGATGCCGGCACCAAGAATTACATCGGCGGCAACTGCACCGTCAGCCTGATGCTGATGGCCCTCGGCGGTCTGTACGAAGCCGGCCTGGTCGAGTGGATGAGCGCCATGACCTACCAGGCGGCGTCCGGTGCTGGGGCGCAGAACATGCGTGAGCTGATCAAGCAGATGGGCGCCATCAACGCCACCGTGGCCGATGAACTGGCCGACCCGGCCAGCGCCATTCTCGACATCGACCGCAAGGTGGCCGAAGCCATGCGCGGCGACGCCTTCCCGGTCGACAACTTCGGCGTGCCGTTGGCCGGCAGCCTGATTCCCTACATCGACAAGGAGCTGCCTAACGGCCAGAGCCGAGAAGAGTGGAAGGCCCAGGCGGAAACCAACAAGATTCTCGGTCGCTTCAAGAACCCGATTCCGGTCGATGGCATCTGCGTGCGCATCGGCGCCATGCGTTGCCACAGCCAGGCGCTGACCATCAAGCTCAACAAGGATGTGCCGCTGACCGATATCGAAGGCTTGATCAGCCAGCACAATCCCTGGGTCAAGCTGGTGCCGAACCATCGCGAGGCCAGCATCCGTGAACTCGGCCCGACTGCCGTCACCGGCACCCTGAGTGTACCGGTCGGGCGTCTGCGCAAACTGAACATGGGTTCGCAGTACCTGGGCGCCTTCACCGTGGGCGACCAGCTGCTGTGGGGCGCGGCCGAGCCGCTGCGCCGTATGCTGCGCATCCTGCTGGAGCGCTGATCGGGCCAGGGTGCGCCGACAGGTGTGCCGCGAGAGGGGCGGGTAGAAGGTGGTCGCTTGCGATTGCCGTCGCCCGCCCCTCTGCTTTTCGGTAGAGTGCCGGGTCTGTTTCAGCTATCGAGCATCAGGCTCCCTTCATGACTTCTACCTTTGCTATCGCCATCGTCGGTGCCACCGGCAGTGTTGGCGAAACCCTGCTGCAAATTCTCGAAGAGCGCGACTTCCCGATCAGTGATCTGCATCTGCTGGCCAGCAACGAGTCGGCTGGCCGCACGCTGGCCTACAGAGGTCGCAACCTGCGGGTGCGCACGGTAGACGGCTTCGATTTTCGCAGCGTGCAACTGGCGTTCTTCGCGGCCGACCCATCGGTGACCCTGGCGCATGCCGAGGCGGTGCGCAAGGCAGGCTGTTCGCTGATCGATGTAACAGGCGCGCTGCCAGATGAGGTGGCGCCGCGTGTGGTGCCTGAAGTCAACGGCGCTGCGATCCGCGGTGAAGCACCTTTCGCCGTGACCAGCCCGTCCTCGGTGGCCGTTGCCGTAAGCCTGGTGCTTGGCGCGCTGGGCGAGCAGGTGCAGCTGCGCAGGCTGGTGATCAATGCCGGGCTGGCGGTCTCCAGCCGTGGGCGTGAGGGTGTTTCCGAACTGGCGCGGCAAACCGCCGAGCTGCTCAACGGTCGTTCTCTCGAGCCTCGTCTGTTCGACCGGCAGATGGCGTTCAACGTGCTCGCCCAGGTTGACGAACCGGATGCCGAAGGCCATGGTCGCCTGGAGCGCCGCACCAACGCGGACATCAAGGCGTTGTTCGCTGACCAGGCGCTGAATGTCACCGTCAGTTGCCATCAGGTACCGGTATTTTTCGGCGATAGTTTGAGTGTCACCGTGCAGGCGTCTACACCTGTAGAGCTGGACAAGGTGATTGCCACCCTGGACGCCGCGGCGGGTATCGAACTGGTGGATGCCGGTGATTACCCCACGGTTATCGGTGATGCCGTCGGCCAGGATGAAGTCTACGTAGGCCGCGTCCGGCGGGGGATTGATGATCCCTGTGAGCTCAGTTTGTGGATTGTGTCTGATAATGTGCGAAAAGGTGCTGCTTTGAACGCGGTGCAACTGGCCGAGTTATTGATAAAACACCATCTGTAAAAGATACTTATCCGGAAGTCTGCATATCTATTCGAGCTTGGCAAATACTGAGCGCGCTGATCGTTGGCTGGGGGGCCTGAAAAGGGGCAGCCACCGATCATCTATCCTCTCGTCTTGCGAGAGCAGTTAACACAAAGGAAAAGGCTATGGTTCGGGTTCGTAAACTGGTGCTGGCTATCGCTGCGGCGACGGCGCTGTCTTCCGGTATGGCGCATGCGCTGGGGGTCGGCGAGCTGACACTGCAGTCGTCTCTGAACCAGCCTCTGGTGGCGGAAATTGAACTGCTCGACGTGCGTGACCTTTCCGCTGCGGAAATGCGCCCCTCACTGGCCTCGCCCGAAGAGTTCAACAAGGCCGGCGTCGATCGCCAGTACTTCCTGACCGATCTCAAGTTCACGCCCATCATCAAGCCCAACGGCAAGAGCGTGATTCGCGTCACCTCGAGCAAGCCGGTTCGTGAGCCTTACCTGAATTTCCTCGTCGAAGTGCTGTGGCCCAATGGCCGCCTGCTGCGCGAGTACACCCTGCTGCTCGATCCGCCGCTGTACTCGCCCCAGGCCGCCGCTGCTCCGCAATTGCCGGTTGCCGCGCCAGCGCCGGTACCGCGCCCAGCCCCGAGTGCCGCCCCACGTGCTGCTGCCCCGGTTGCCAGTGCCCCTGCGGCGCCGCGCGCCGCGAGCGCCGGTGGTGACTACCGTACCAACGCCAACGACACGCTTTGGGAAGTCGCCCAGCGTGCCGGCGGTAGCGGCAGCGTGCACCAGAAGATGCTGGCCATCCAGGATCTCAACCCGGATGCCTTCATCGGCGGCAACATCAACCGTATGAGGAGTGGCCAGGTGTTGCGCCTGCCCGATGATCAGCAGATCGCCCGGCGCAGCCAGTCCGAAGCCCTGGCCCAGGTCGGTGAGCAAAACAGCGCCTGGCGTCAGGGGCGTAGCGCGCCAGCCGCCGCCGGAACCCGGCAGATCGATGCCACGCGTCGCAGCAGTGCCGGCGCCGCGCCAGCCGAGGTTACCGCCGAAGACAAGCTCAAGCTGGTCGCTGCCGAAGCCGGCAAGGCCACGTCGGGCAGCGAGAGCGGCACCGCCAACAACGCTGCGCTGGCCAATCAGCTGGCCGTGACCCAGGAAAGCCTGGACTCGACGCGCCGCGAGAACGACGAGCTCAAGGATCGCATGGGCGACCTGCAGAGCCAGCTCGACAAGCTGCAGCGCCTGATTCAGCTCAAGGACAACCAGCTCGCCAAGCTGCAGGCCGATGTATCGGCACCCGCTGGGCAGGCTGCCAGCACAGGCGCTGCGTCCGCGCCCACCCCGGCCGAGCCGCCAGCGACCCCTGCTGGCGAGGCACCCGTTGCCCCGGCACCAACCGCTGAGGCGCCCGCCGCCAATGAAGCCGCGCCAGCGTCGGCTCCGGTCGACCCGGCTGCCCAGCCAGCGGGCGAACCGGCCGCCGAGGCGCCCACTACCGAGACCGCACCCGCACCCGCCCCGGAAGCAGCCGCGCCAGTCGAGCCGGCTGCACCCGCTGCCGAAGTGCCTGCCCAGGCGCCGGTTGCCGCCGCCCCTGAGCCGGTCGAAGAAGACAGCGCGCTGGACAACCTGCTGGCCAACCCGATGATGCTTGGCCTGATCGGCGGCAGCCTGTTGCTGGCGCTGCTGCTGGTGCTGCTGATTCTGTCGCGCCGCAATGCGCGCAAGGCCGAAGAGGAAGAGGCCAGTCTGTCGACCTACGAGGAAGACACCCATCGCTTCGACAGCGACCTGGAGCTGCCGGCCGACAGCCTGAACGATCTGCCGGATGACCAGGTGGCCCTGTCGCAGCCTGTAGGCGAAGAGCGGGTGACTGCCCAGACAGGCGACGCCCTGGGTGAGGCGGACATCTACATCGCCTACGGTCGCTTCAACCAGGCGGCCGAGCTGCTGCACAACGCGATCAACGATGAGCCGCACCGCACCGACCTGCGTCTGAAGTTGATGGAGGTCTATGCCGAACTGGGTGATCGCGAAGGTTTTGCCCGTCAGGAAAACGAACTGCGCGAGATCGGCGGTGCCAATGCCCAGGTCGAGCAGTTGAAGAGCCGCTACCCGGCGATGATCGTGCTTGGCGGCACAGCGGCCCTGGCCAGCACCGCCGCGGCTGACGACCTGGACTCCTTCAGCCTGGACGACCTGGCCCTGGACGAACCAGAGCAGCCGGTAGCACCCCTGCAGCCGGCCGCTGACGATGCCTTCGATCTGGACCTGGATGCCCTGGAAGCCGAGTTCGCCGCGGACCCGCTGCCCAATACCCAGGATGGCCGTGCCCGTTTCGACGAAATCGACACCCTGGGCCAGTCGTCCGATTTCGATCTGCCGCCCGAGGCGCCGCTTGCCAGCAAGGACGAGCCCCTGGACTTCGACCTGGATCTGGGTGACGAGCCCGCCAACCGTCAGGAGCTGGGTGGTGAGCTGGCGGACTTCAATCTGGATCTGGACAGGCCGGCCGCCGCGGCTGCCACCCAGGACGATGACTTCCTGCTGAGCCTGGACGACGATGCCGACAAGCCGTCCGCTGATCTGTCGGACCTGTCACCGGCCCTCGATGACCACAAGTCCGAAGATGATTTCGGCCTGCCTGCCGACTTCGACCTGTCGCTCAATGACGAGCCGGTTCAGCCAAACAGCGGTGCCAGCTTTGCCGCCCAGCTCGACGACGTCACCGCCGAGCTGGATCAGTTGGCCGAAAGCCTCGAGCAGCAAGGCCAGGCGCCGCAGGATCAGCAGGCCGAGCCGGTATCGCTCGACGAAGACGATGACTTCGACTTCCTCTCCGGCACCGATGAAACCGCCACCAAGCTGGACCTGGCGCGCGCCTACATCGATATGGGCGATACCGAGGGTGCCCGTGACATCCTCGATGAAGTGATCGCCGAAGGTAACGATGGTCAGCAGCAGGAAGCTCGGGAACTGATCGGCAAACTGGTTTGACGAGCAGTTGATTGGCATTGACGGCAGCCCTTAGGCTGCCGTTTTTGCATCTGCTGCACACAACTAAATCGGCTGCCGGCATGGTAGCCAGGCATCCTGGCGGTATAATTGCCGGCATTGCAGCTTTGATCTGGTCATGACCAATTGATTAACGAACCAATGACGGCAGCCGAAATGGCTGCCGTCGGCATTTACAAGATTGCCCTGGGTGTCGAGTACCGGGGCGCCCGTTATCGCGGTTTTCAGCGCCAGCGTGACGGCGTGCCGTCGATCCAGGCAGCCCTCGAAAAGGCTTTGTCCAAGGTTGCCGGTGGCGCACCGGTCACGCTCAGCTGTGCCGGGCGAACCGATGCCCTGGTGCATGCCAGCGGCCAGGTGGTGCACTTCGACACCACGGTTGAGCGTTCCATGCATGCCTGGGTGATGGGTGCCAACATGAACCTGCCCGGTGACATCAGCGTGACCTGGGCCAAGGCCATGCCAAAGCACTTCGATGCACGCTTCTGCGCCATGGCCAGGCGTTATCGCTACGTGATCTACAACGACCAGATTCGCCCGGCGCACATGGCCGAGGAGGTGACCTGGAACCATCGCCCGCTGGATATCGAGCGCATGCGCGAGGCGGCCAAGGTTTTTCTGGGCACCCATGACTTCAGCGCCTTCCGCGCCCGGCAGTGCCAGGCCAAGTCGCCGATCAAGACGGTTCACCACCTCGAGCTGCTGCAGCACGGCCGCTTTATCGTCCTGGACATCCGCGCCAACGCGTTTCTGCATCATATGGTGCGCAATATCGCCGGTGTGCTGATGACCATCGGTGCCGGCGAGCGGCCCGTGGAATGGGCCGGGCAGGTGCTGCAGACCGGGGTAAGGCGAACCGGCGGGGTGACGGCGCACCCTTACGGCTTGTATCTGGTGCAGGTGGATTACCCGGACGAGTTCGAATTGCCGACCCGCTATCTGGGCCCGCATTTCCTATCCGGTCTCGAGGATGTGGCGGCGCGCTGAGCAAGGGCAGGGCGGGGCAATTAATGGCGCGTCTTCGCTGGTCATTTGTTACCATCCGGCCTTTCGCGGAGGTATTCGTCTTTTGTCAGTCGTTCGCAGCAAGATCTGTGGGATTACACGCCTTGAAGACGCGCTGGTTGCTGTGGCGGCTGGCGCCGATGCAATTGGCCTGGTGTTCTACGCGCGCAGCCCGCGAGCCGTGTCGGTGGACCAGGCGCGTGCCATCCTTGCTGGCTTGCCGCCGTTCGTGACCACCGTCGGCCTGTTCGTCGATATGCCGCGTAGCGAAATCGAAGCGCTGCTCGCCAGCGTCCCGCTGGACCTGCTGCAGTTCCACGGCGACGAAACCGCCGCTGATTGCGAGGCGCTCGGGCGCCCGTACATCAAGGCGCTGCGTGTTCGCGCGCAGGACGATGTCGCTGCGCTTGTCGATGCTTTTCCCGGCGCGCAGGCGGTGTTGCTCGATACCTATGTCGAGGGCGTGCCAGGCGGTACGGGGCAGGCGTTCGACTGGTCGCTGGTTCCGGCAACGCTCAGCAAGCCGGTGATTCTGGCAGGCGGGCTGACGGCGGATAACGTCGAGGCAGCCATCGCGCAGGTACGCCCCTATGCGGTGGACGTCAGTGGTGGTGTCGAGGCTGGCAAGGGCATCAAGGACGCCGCCAAGGTCAGAGCCTTCGTGGGTGCTGTGCGTGCGGTTGGAGAGTCGATGTGACGGCGCCGCGCAGCGAGCCGTCCATACTGCTATCGCCGCGAACAGTGCGCGCTTTTTTCGTGGTCGAAGCGGGTGGCGGGCAATCTGCCGGCCCCAGCGGCGACCACTTTATGAATTCGCTTGTCATGTGCAGCAAGCATGTTGAAGCCTACAGCGTTGGAGAATTGAAAGCATGAGCAACTGGCTGGTAGACAAACTGATCCCCTCGATCATGCGTTCCGAGGTCAAGAAGAGTTCGGTACCCGAAGGCCTGTGGCACAAGTGCCCATCCTGCGAGGCGGTGCTGTACAAGCCGGAGCTGGAAAAGACC
>JAAIGF010337859.1_pt1 | contig 18433 bp, 13 predicted proteins | sample 6487441 | NCBI WGS metagenome assembly JAAIGF01 (sample SAMN13974129, study PRJNA590717) | phyllosphere metagenome | biome: pepper field; feature: multiple bacterial spot infested pepper fields; material: pepper leaves; isolation source: leaves from pepper fields | host: Capsicum annuum ... | reverse complement strand
GGCGCGCTTCCGCGACCCGGTCTCCACCGCGATGGTCAGCAAGCTGGACCGGCTGGATGTGAAGTCGCCGATCGAGGCGCTGCTGCCGGTGTTCGACCGCGGCCAGGTGGCGATCGTGATGGACGGGGAGAGCTTCCTCGGCCTGATCACCCGGATCGACCTGCTGAACTACCTGCGCCGTCGGGTGCAGTAAGCTGCCGACGCCCACCGGATACCCGTTCTGCCCGTGTCAAAGGCCGTTAAGCCCGCGCTGGTAGACTCCCGCTCCTTTGACGGCGCCGCCCGCGCGGCGCTCTGCAGGAAACACCATGACCGATACCTCCAAGCGCCCGCTGGCGCTGGCCACCCTGGCCATCCACGGCGGCCAGTCGCCGGACCCGAGCACCGGCGCGGTGATGCCGCCGATCTATGCCACCTCGACCTATGCGCAGTCCAGCCCGGGCGAGCACCAGGGTTTTGAGTACTCGCGCACGCACAACCCGACCCGCTTCGCCTACGAGCGCGGCGTGGCCTCGCTGGAAGGTGGCACGCGCGGCTTTGCCTTCGCCTCGGGCATGGCGGCCAGCTCCACGGTGATCGAGCTGCTGGACGCCGGCAGCCATGTCGTGGCGATGGACGACATCTACGGCGGCAGCTTCCGTCTGTTCGAGCGCGTGCGTCGGCGCACCGCGGGGCTGGATTTCAGCTTTGTCGACCTGACCGACCTGGCGGCCTTCGAAGCGGCCATCACGCCGGCCACGCGCATGGTCTGGATTGAAACCCCGACCAACCCGATGCTGAAGATCGTCGACATCGCGGCGGTGGCCGCGGTGGCCAAGCGCCATGGTCTGATCGTGGTGGTCGACAACACCTTCGCCTCGCCGATGCTGCAGCGTCCGCTCGAACTCGGCGCCGACCTGGTGCTGCATTCGGCGACCAAGTACCTCAACGGGCACTCGGACATGGTGGGCGGCATGGTGGTGGTCGGTGACAACGCCGAGCTGGCCGAGCAGATGGCCTTCCTGCAGAACTCCATCGGGGGTGTGCAGGGACCGTTCGACAGCTTCCTTGCCCTGCGTGGCCTGAAGACCCTGCCGCTGCGCATGAAGGCGCACTGCGCCAATGCCCAGGCGCTGGCGCAGTGGCTGCAGGCGCATCCGGCGGTGGAGAAGGTGATCTACCCGGGGCTGGAGTCGCACCCGCAGCATGCGCTGGCCAAGCGCCAGATGGACGGCTTCGGTGGCATCGTGTCGATCGTCGTCAAGGGCGGGTTTGCCGCTGCCAAGGCGTTCTGCGAGAAGACCGAGCTGTTCACTCTGGCTGAATCGCTGGGCGGGGTGGAAAGCCTGGTCAACCACCCAGCGGTGATGACCCATGCCTCGATTCCGGTCGAGCGCCGCGCCGAGCTGGGCATCAGCGATGCGCTGGTGCGGCTGAGCGTGGGCGTGGAGGATCTTGCGGATCTGCAGGCGGATCTGGAACGGGCGTTGGCTGGTGCGGAGTCAGAGCTTTGAACAAATCCATCGCCCGGGAGTCAATCTCGCCCTTGGCATTGGTCCGGGTAGTTGCTCGGAACAAGGATCTGCTCAAGGGACTGGTGGGTCGCGAAGTGGTTGGCCGCTATCGCGGTTCGGTCATGGGACTGCTGTGGTCCTTCTTCAACCCCATTCTGATGCTCGCGGTTTATACGTTCGTATTCAGCTACGTGTTCAAAGCCCGGTGGAGCGGCGGCGACGGTTCCAAGACCGAGTTCGCTCTGGTGCTTTTCGCCGGCCTGATGGTTTTCAACATGTTCGCAGAGTGCTGCAACCGCGCACCGCTTCTGATCACCGGCAACGTGGGTTACGTAAAGAAAGTAGTGTTTCCCCTTGAAATCCTGCCGATCGTTTCCCTTGGCTCCAGCCTATTCCACCTGCTTGTCAGCTATATCGTATGGTTGCTGTTCTATGGCTTGTTCGTCGGGGTGCCGCCGGTGACGGCGGCGCTGTTGCCGCTGGTAGTCCTGCCGCTGGTCCTTATGACGCTCGGATTTTCCTGGATTCTGGCGTCGCTGGGCGTTTACCTCCGCGACGTTGCGCAGGTGATTGGAGTGGTCACGCTGGTACTCATGTATCTATCGCCGATTTTCTATCCGGTCTCGATCATGCCTGAGCAGTATCGCCCGTTCATGAATATCAGTCCGCTTACCGCCACTGTCGAGCAGGCGAGGGACGTGCTTATGTGGGGCAAGGGGCTGGGCATGTCCTGGGTGATATCGATGCTGGTGGGCCTGGGTATCGCCTGGCTGGGGTTTGCATGGTTCCAGAAGACCCGAAGGGGGTTCGCCGATGTCCTCTGAACCCGCAATTTCCATTTCGGGAGTGTCCAAGTGCTTCGAGATGTACGACACGCCGCGCGATCGGTTGAAGCAGTTCTTCGCGCCCAAAGGACATAAGTACTACAAAGAGTTCTGGGCGCTCAACGACATCTCCTTTGACGTCGCGCCGGGAGAGACGATCGGCATCCTGGGTCGTAACGGTGGCGGCAAGAGCACGCTCCTGCAGATCATCGCGGGCACGCTCTCGCCCACCCGTGGTGAAGTCAAGGTCAATGGTCTGCTGGCCGCGCTGCTCGAGCTTGGGTCGGGATTCAACCCTGACTTTACCGGGCGGGAAAACGTATTCCTGAATGGCTCGGTGCTCGGCTTCAGCCGACAGCAGATGGAGGAGCGCTTTGCCGCCATCGAAGAGTTTGCCGACATCGGTGAACATATGGACCAGCCGGTTCGCACCTATTCCAGCGGAATGTACGTGCGCCTGGCATTCGCAGTGCAGGCGTGCGTGGATCCCCAGGTGCTCATTGTCGATGAGGCACTCTCAGTCGGTGATGAGAAGTTCCAGCGCAAGTGCTATGAGTACATCGAAGGATTGCGCGCTCGCGGTTGCGCGATCCTGATCGTGACCCATGCGACTTCAACCGTGGAAAAGTTCTGCCAGCGTGCGGTTCTCCTGCATAAGGGGCGGCTGCACGGGATTGGCGAGGCCAACGCGATCATCGACCAGTACCACGCGTTGCTCTATTCGGATGAAAAGGCGTATCTGCGATATGTCAACTCCGAAGCGGCAGAGGCCGCAACACCCGCGGTCTCCAGCATCCTGCACGAGCAGGCGGCTGCGGAGACGCTTGATGGCGAGGGGGGGGAGGGTGCGCTCGCCCCGGAGCCCGAGCATGCACCTTACGAGGCACCCGTGGCAGTGGAAGCGGATGCTCCGCCGGCTGTCGAGCCCGTTGCCGAGGTTGTCTCCACTGACACTCCTTCGCCGGTGACGCCGCATGACGGCGTAGGGCAGGGCGGCCTCCGTGCATTCATTGAGAGCTGGATCACCACCGATTCGCAGGGCGAGCGCTGCGAAGTGTTCATGACCGGTGGAAAGATGAAGTTGACCGCACGGGTGCGGGCACTGGACCACATCGAGGAGATGCAGTTCGGTTTACTGCTCCGCACAGTGGAGGGCGTGTCTGCGTTCGGCAGCAGCACGATGTACCATCAGGCGAATCTGCGCGACGTCCAACCGGGTGATCTCTGCGAGGTCAGATTCGATCTGGAGCTTGCCCTGTGTGAAGGCACGTACTTCGTGACTCTGGCCCTGGCAGAAGCGATCAGCCACGCAGACATGGCCTACCTGGACCGAAAGACGGATGTGGTTATTCTCAAGGTCAGGGCCCCTCGCGCCAAGGGAACCGGTATTGCGTCCCTTCCCGTCGATGTGAGCTTCACCAAGGTCCGCGGACAATGACGACGCGCGCTGTTTCTGCAGGCTCCGGAGAGTCCATGGAAAAGTCTTTGATGATCGTCACTGAGGCTTTCGAGCTGGGTGGCGTGGAGACCTATATCCGGTCGGAAGTGGAAGGGCTGATCCGACAGGGTTGGAGGGTCCACCTGGTCTGCGGACGGCGGTTTTCCAGAGAGATGCTGCCTCAGGGTCTTGCGTCCCTGACCAGTGACCTTGTGCTGGGTCCGGAGGCTGGGATCGAGGAATTCCTCGGTTCGGTTGATCAGATCGTTTCGATCGCGCGCAGCGAGAGAATCTCGTTCATCAATGCGCACCCGTTCACCGCGCTCATACCCGCGTTGGCGAGCGCCTCGATTCTGCGCGTGCCGTGTATCGCCACTCTTCACGGACCGAGCTCGGTAGCCGGCAGTTATGGACCAGCCTACGACTTCATGCTGGCCTCGTTGGTTCTGCCGGCGGCAAGCCGCGTGTTGAGTGTGTCGGGTGAGGTAGCGACGCTCGTCGCGCCCTACGTCGAGCCAGAGCGGCTCCAGATACTGCCTAACCCTATCGATGTTCCGGATCCTTCGCCGAGCAGTGCGCCGGTGGAGCGCCTGGACCGCTGGCTGATTGTCAGCCGCCTGGACAGCGCCAAGAGCGAGGGCGTGATTTCCTTCGTCCGGAGTGCCGCTGCTATTGGCCTGCCGGGCGTTGACCTTTGCGGCGATGGTCCCGAACGCGAACGCATTGAGGATCTGCTGCGCGATCTGCTCGACAACGGCTGGCTTCGGCTGCTCGGCCCCCATCCAGCGGCGGTCTCGCTCATGCCCAGCTACCAAGGTGTGGCCGGCATGGGGCGTGTCGCCCTGGAAGGAATCGCGGCCGGATTGCCGGTGATTCTGGTTGGCTACGACGGGATCAAGGGCTTGCTGGAAGCTGAGCTCTATGCTCAAGCGGTGCAGACCAATCTTTCGGGTCGCGGCTTGCCCAGCATCAGTTCGGCCGAACTCCAGGAGCAACTTCGGGTGCGCACGGCCGAGTCGACCGCTGCGATTGCGGGGCGAGTGCTCGCCGAGCGCGGCGCAGAAAAGGTCTGGAGCCAGTTCGAGGCCGAGCTCATGCGGAGCGAGCCCGTGCGCTCCGTGGTCCTGGATGTCTATCTGCAACAGTTGCGGGCCATGCACGCCACCTCACACGCGTCGGCTTACTGGTCCCGCGAGGTGATGGAGGCGATGGCACGTGTAGTGGCCTCGCCTTTGGCGGTGGGTACGCCGCTTCTTCAGGCGTTTTCTGTCTACTCCCAGGCGTTCACACGCTCCATCGTCGAGCAGCAGGGAAGTGCGACGCGGGACAGCTTTAGCCATCAGCCGCCTCCGGTCATTGAGGTCGTGGCTGATCCGGCACTGTCCAACTCCGTGCAGGAGGGGCTGGTCAGGCTTGAACAGCGGCTCGAGGCTGCGGCCGCGGGCGTAGGTGCGTCAAACCAGTCGCTGCGGTCGACACTTGAATCAGAAATGCAACGGGCACTTGATATTCTTCGACCTGACGTCGAAAGCCTCAATGACCAGCTGCAGGAAGTTGCCGGCCGCATCACCAGCGACCAGCGGCACGAGGCATCGCGTATCCGTGACGCCCTGCAGACCCAGTCTGCGTATGTCGCATCCGGCATTACGGAACGTTTCAATGCCGAGATTGAAATGCTGCGCAGGTTTCACCTGCAGGCCGGGAACGAGGCTCGCAGCGAGTTGAGCAAAGAATTCGAACAGCTCCGCGACCAGGCCCGCCTCGAGTCGCAGAAGCACACCGAACTGGTGCAGAAGGAAATGTCCGCATTTCGCGACATCGTCCGCCAGCAGACAATCACCAGTGCAGGGGAATTCCGAAGGGATTCCCGACTGGCATTTACAGAAGCAATCAGGGGTTTTGAAATCAAGATGGAACGCGCAATCGAAGGAATGGAGTCCACACTCCGGCAGGATATCGCCAACGTCGCGGGGGGGATGGACGTGCACGCGGCGATGAACCGCGACATCACTGAGCTCAACGAACGCATCAGCGCGCTGGAACAGGAGCTCGTCGAGGTGTACAGCAGCTCGTCGTGGGTGCTTACCCGCCCCATCCGTGTCCTGAAGCGTCTGATCCTTCAGCCCCGCGCGACGTGGCGGTTGATCAACAATGCGGTTGCCACCGACCAGGGTGCGGAGAGCGGCAATCGAGCCACACGTTCAAGCAAGCTCAGTCGGGCATGGAACTTCATGCGTCGCTCGATCAGGACCGGGCGTATCGATCCGGCGGACAAGGCGCGCCTCCTGTCCATGATCCGCTCCAACTACACAAATGTTGCTGCGAGCCTTGGTGTTGAGGTGCAGCGTCCCAGCTTGGCGCCTGTGGAGTTGGAGGACGTGTTTGTCTGGTCGGTAATCGATTGGCACTTCCGCATGCAGCGCCCTCAGCATCTGGCCGCTGCAATGGCCGCAAAGGGCCATCGCGTCTTCTACATCTCGAACAACTTCGTTGACTCGACGACGGCTGGCTTTACCGTTGAGGCACTGGACCAGGAGGGACGGCTGTTCCAGGTCAACCTCAACGTGGCCGGTGCGCCGCAGATTTATTTCGACGTGGCAAACGCAGACCAGGTGTCGGCTATCCAGGCGAGCCTTGCCAAACTACTGCAGTGGACGTCGACCGTCAGCTCGATCTCGCTGGTGCAGCATCCGTTCTGGCTTGAGCCCGCGCAGAGCCTTCCTGACATGCGCCTGGTGTACGACTGCATGGATCACCACGGTGGGTTCGAGGACAATGCAGCAAATGTGATCGCCGGCGAGCGCATTCTGGTTGAGCGGTCGGACCTGCTGATCGTGACGTCGCAGTGGTTGCAGGACGAAATGGAGGGCAAGTCGCAGAACATCGCGATGATCCGCAATGCGACTGAATACGAGCACTTCTGCGAGCGTCCGGACAAGGTGTTCGCCGATGAGGCCGGGCGCCAGGTCATCGGCTACTACGGCGCCATAGCCGAATGGTTCGACGTCGAACTGATCCGGCAGGTTGCCGTTGACCACCCGCATGCATTGGTGCTGTTGGTCGGTCGTGATACGGCCAATGCCGAGGAGCGTCTGGCCGGTGTTGCGAATGTGCGCTTTGTAGGCGAAGTGCCCTACAAGGATCTGCCTTACTGGCTGCATGGCTTCGATGTATGCCTGCTGCCGTTCCGGGTAATCCCGCTTACGCTTGCGACCAATCCGGTAAAGGTGTACGAATACCTCAGTGCTGGAAAGCCTACTGTCTCCGTGGATCTGCCTGAACTCAGCCAGTTCGAGGGTCTGGTACGGCTTGCCACGGCACCGGCGGATTTCTCGCGTGAAGTGACGGCGGCGCTGCAGCCAGAATGGAACACAGCCGAACACATCGACGCACGCAAGTCGTTCGCACGCAGGCAAACCTGGGCACATCGCGCTGCTGACCTGGACAAAGCGCTGGCTACGATCAATGAACCCAAGGTCAGTGTCGTCGTGCTTTGCTACAACAACATCGAGTTCACTCAAGCATGTCTGCACAGCATCGACCTGTACAGCGACTATCCGAATCTTGAAATCATTGCGGTAGACAATGCCTCCAGCGACGGCACGCCGGAATACCTGCGTGAGTGGGCCGCAGCGGCCGACAATCGGGTATTCATCCGTAATGATTCCAACCTCGGTTTCTCAGCTGGCAACAATGTCGGGTTGCGGGCTGCCACTGGTGAGTACCTGGTCATCCTCAACAATGACACCTACGTTACTCCTGGTTGGGTCCGCGGCTTGAGTCGTCACCTCAAACGAAACCCGGACACGGGCATCATCGGCCCGGTGACGAATAATATCGGCAACGAAGCGCGCATCGAGATCCATTACGCAGACATGGAGGAGATGGTGCTCCGTGCGGGCGAATACACCCGCCGCCATGCCGGCATTTCTTTCGAGATGAGTGCTGCGGCCTTCTTCTGCGTGATGCTGACGCGGCGCGCTTATGAGACCGTCGGTCCGATGGATGAGGACTTCGGCGTCGGCTTCTTCGAAGACGACGACTACTGCCGCCGCCTGTCGCTTGCGGGCTTCGAAGTTCGCTGCGCTGATGATGTCTTCGTGCATCATCATCTCTCGGCAAGCTTCAACAAGCTCAAGGCTGAGGCCAAGCAGGCTCTGTTCGAGACAAACAGAGCGATCTACGAGAGGAAGTGGGGCCCTTGGGTTCCGCACGTCTACCGCGATCGCACGCCGCTCTGACAGACGTAGACATCAACGAAAGGGCCCGGCTTCGACCGGGCCCTTTCGATTTGTGCGGTGTCAGCTGAGTTTGACCCGTTGCACAATGCGCGCCGAGGCTTGGCCATCGCCGTACGGGTTGTGCGCACGCGCCATCGCAGCGTAAGCGTCGGGGTCGTCGAGCAGCTTGTTCGCTTCGGCAAGGATACGTACGGCATCGGTACCCACCAGCTTCACCGTGCCGGCATCTACTGCTTCAGGACGTTCGGTGGTGTCCCGCATCACCAGTACCGGTTTGCCCAGCGAGGGCGCCTCTTCCTGCACGCCGCCAGAGTCCGTAATGATGAGGCTGGAACGGGACATCAGGTAGACGAAGGGCAGATACTCCTGCGGTTCGATAAGTACCACATTCTCTACGCCAGACAGGATACGGTTCACGGGCTCCTGCACGTTGGGGTTGAGATGTACCGGATAGACCACCTGGACGTCACCTCTTTCAGCGAGTGCCTTCAGAGCCAGGCAGATCTGCTCGAAGCCCCCTCCGAAGTTCTCACGGCGATGACCCGTGACCAGCACCAGACGACGGTCCGGATCGAGGAAGGGCATCTGCGCGGCGAGCTGCGCGGCCAAGGCCTGATCACGGTTGATGCGCTCCACCACATCCAGCAGTGCATCGATCACCGTATTACCGGTGACCTCGATCGCTGAAGGCTTCACGCTCTCAGACAGAAGGTTGTCACGCGACCGTTCGGTCGGAGCGAAGTGCAGGCTGGTCAGCGGCGCTGTGAGGCAACGGTTTGCCTCCTCGGGCCACGGAGCCCAGATATCGCCGGTACGAAGGCCGGCTTCAACGTGACCTACTCGGACCTTGTTGTAGAACGCCGCCAGAGCAGTAGCCAGTGTGGTGGAAGTGTCACCATGAACCAGTACGATGTCCGGCTGTCGGCGTGCGATGACCTCACTCATTCCCGTGAGGATGCGGGCGAACAGACCCGGCAAGGTCTGGCCGGGTTGCATGACGTCGAGATCTTCATCCGGCACGATTCCGAACAGATCAAGTACCTGGTCCAGCATCTGGCGGTGCTGCGCGGTGACGGCCACAATCACCTCGGTGGCGCCATCCTTCTTGAAGGCTTCCACCACGGGCGCCATCTTGATCGCCTCGGGGCGGGTGCCAAAGGCGATCAGTACTTTTTTGCGTTGTTCCGTCATATCGGCGAGTTCAGCCATTCCTGAGGGTCAACTCGCATTCTATCGTTTCGCGGTCGCCATATGCTCTCAGCTGGGACAATCCGATCGCCGCTGAAAATCCGTGCTGCCCTGGTTTGCAGGACGCGCGAGCTTGCCACCGGCTCTTGGGCTGCCAGAACACCAGGCCGTTCGTAACGAACACTCGAAACGTCCGTACGCGCGGAAGCTGCCGCACGGGGCGCCGGACAGACAGGCGGCCTCCAGGCCGCCTGTCTGAAGCCAATCAACGCAATTATTCGACGACGAAATCGACCTTTTCGCTGGTCAGCAGCTCGCCGTCTTCGCCAATGCGGATCTCCAGCGGGTATGTGCCTGGCGAGGTGAGCAAGGCCGCCGGCACGGTGCCGGTGACCGTGACGCCAGCGACAGCGGCATTCTCCAGCGGCTGACCATTAAGCCACAGCGAGGCCTGGTAGCCTTCCAGAGAACGGTCGGCCGAAGCCCAGACGTCCACCCTTGAATCGCCACCGGCGCTTGCTTTGGCGGTTGTCGGCCCGAAGCCCACGATCTTCAGGCCGGACAGGGCGCTGATCGGCTTCGCTTCGAGAGGGGGCGCTTCCTCAGCAGGCGCATCGGCCTCGGCCTTGGCTGCTTCGGTTTCCACGCTCTGCGGCGGCGAGCAGGCGGCCAGCGTCAAGGTGCCGGTGATGGCGGCGGCGAACATCCAGTGCGTCTTGCGAGTGATGCTCATAAGTCCTGAATTCGGTTTAAGTTAACAATGGAAGGAAAGTCACGCCGGATTTTTGATCACCCGTTCGACTTCATGCAGGGCGAGTGCTTGTATATGCTAAGCGGTCGCGGGGCGGCATATGGTCTGAGCGCTCGGGGCTGATGATGGAGTATTACGTGAACACAGGCAAGTTGGTAGTAATAGGGGTGGCGGCATTGGCACTGGCCGCTTGCCAGCGTCCGGCAGCCGATGCATCGTCCGTTCCCTACAAAATCATTGAAGATGGGGCGGGGAGGACGGCCTGTCTGCTCTGCGTGGTGCCCCTGCCGCAGACGGAGTGTGTCGACGGGGAAGCGGCCGCAGTGCGCTGGGCGATTCCCGGGGACCAGGCTGCTGGGGTCAGCGTGCAGATTCTGCGCAAGGACGGTGCACGCGAAGAACTTGCAAGTGGAGGTGCATCGGGCGAAGCGCCTCTGCGCGTCAGCCTCATGAGAGGCGACCGGGTTGTCGTACAGAGCAGTGAAACTGGCCGAGACCTCTTTTTCACCCGCGTGAGGCAGCCGGTCGGTTGCGCCCTGCAGCGCTGACCTGCTGCAGGGTTTGTCTGGCTCAAGGCTCGGTGACAACCTCGGCGGGCCCTGGGTCACGGCGGAGAGTTTCCATCGAGTATCTCTTCAGGAGAGCAGGCGAATACGCGTTCAGCTGATACTTGCGGAGCAGCTCGATGGAACGAATGCGCTCTGCGCGGTCTGCCTGACAGACGACGAGAATCGGCAAGCAGTTCGCAAGCTGCGCGCCTGGATCGCGGCCCAGCAGGATCATCTGTCGACCTACTTTGTTACCGTAGGCTTGGACGGCCTTGGCGTCCTTCCAGGTTGCCCATGACAACGCGGGTTGCAACAGGAGCAGGGCTATCAACCCAATGCTGACAAGGGTGTGCTGGAGCCGCGTCCAGGAAGGCCAGCGGCTCCCGGCAGCCATCAGGGCCAGTGCGACGGTACCAAGCTGGTACATCATCAGGTAGCGCTGCTGATAGACGTATTCGGGACCGAAGACCGGAACGCGAGTCAACACGATTCCAGCTGCGGCGCCGTAGCAGAACAACATCATTGCCACGGCCAGGAACTGGGTCCTGTTCCAGTGATCACGCGCCGCACGCCACCAGAACCAGACGTGCGCAAGAATGACGCAGGCAGCGAGAATGCGGTGAGGTACGTCCGGGCTCGTGAAAAGATAGGTGAGCAGGCCATTCCGATCAGCTATGGTCAGTGCTGCCAAACCAAGCATCATGTTGGTCAGTTCCTGCCAGCCATGGGACAGCAATGCGGTCGCGTGCGACCCACCGCTAGGGCTTGGCGCCATGCCGGCGTGCAGGTACATGCTGCTGAGCAGACGATAGCCGACCACGCTCAGCGCGATTACGGTCAAAACGGCAGCGGTGGCTTGCCAGCCTTGTCCTCGTTGTCTGACTGCCCGCAGCAGCAGCGTCAGAATGACACTGAGGGCTGCGATCACAGCAGTGTTGTCCATCGTAAAGATGAAGAATGGCGTAACCAGAAGGAATGGCAGCCAGCGGCCGCGATCCACCGCAAGCCAGCTGGTCATTGCCATTGCGACCAGCGTAAGGGGGGCGAGATATCCGAGGGTCACCAGTGACCAGTTGAAGATCATTCCTCCGCTGAGCGATACAAAGCTCGCGGCAGTTGCGGTGGCGGGCAGCACCCACCATGCTCCCTGCGCCCGGTTGTCGTGCCGCATGGCCAGAAACATCACGAGCCATGTCAAGCCCGCGATAGCAAGGCCAATGTAGGACTCCACGACGAAGTCAAGCGCGAAATGATCAGCGTTCCACAACAGCAGTAGTTTGTGGATCGGCTGTGCGTGGTCATCCACGCTTCGTTTCATGTACAGATCGAGGAGGGTGACGCCGCCGTTGTAGTACTTCTGCAGAAAGCCGTCGACGAAGTACCAGCCATCTGAGGTAACAAACGGGATTGCTGCGTAGGAAATGTACATGGCGGCATTGGCGAAAGCCGCCATGCTCAGCAGCAGCACTGCCGCGCTCGGCCAACCGAAAAGTCTCCGCATGCGTTCGCTGGTGCCGAAGCTCATGTTCATCCAGCGAGTGCCTCGTCCGCTGCGGCGAAAATGGCTGGAAGATGTTCGTCCAGACCAAGCCAGAGCGGCATCCGGACGAGCCTGTCTGAGATGTCGTCGGTAACGGACATTGAAGAACCTGTACGTCCAATCGCCCGACCTGCCGGTGACGAATGCAGTGGGATGTAGTGGAAAACCGCCTGAATACCCCTGTCACGCAACGTGGCAATGAACTCAGTGCGTTTCTCAAGCGAAGGCATCAGCATGTAGTACATGTGCGCGTTGTGGGTGCAGTGCGCAGGTATCACCGGCCGGCGCAGACGCCCGGATTCTTCGTGCTTCTGCGCCCAGGTGTGGTACTGGTCCCAGATCGCCAAGCGGCGCTGGGTGATCGCTTCGGCGTGCTGCATCTGCGCGGAAAGGAATGCCGCAGTGATCTCACCCGGCAGGTACGAAGAGCCAACATCGACCCAGGTGTATTTATCGACCTGACCACGGAAGAAGCGGCTGCGGTTGGTGCCCTTCTCGCGGATGATCTCCGCTGCCTCGCCGTATTCCTCGTCTCGGCACAGCAGGGCGCCACCTTCCCCGGAAATGATGTTCTTCGTTTCGTGGAAGCTGAAGGCGCCCAGGTCGCCAATGGTGCCCAATGGACGGCCGCGGTAACTGGACATGATGCCCTGTGCAGCATCTTCAACGACCCGGAGGCCGTGACGCTGTGCGATGGCCATGATTTCATCCATCTCACACGAAACGCCGGCGTAATGCACTACGCAGATCGCTTTGGTCTTTGCAGTAACGGCCTGCTCGATCAATGCTTCGTCAATATTGAGCGTATCCGAACGCACATCTACAAAAACGGGAACGGCGCCGCGTAGCGCAAACGCACTTGCTGTCGAAACGAAGGTGTACGACGGCATGATCACTTCATCGCCAGGCTCCAGCCTGAGAAGAAGGGCCGCCATTTCCAGCGCAGCAGTGCAGGAGTGGGTCAGAAGCGCGGTTTTGGCCTGGGTTCTTTCACGCAGCCAGGCATGGCACTCGCGCGTGAACGGACCGTCTCCCGAAAGGTGGCCGTTCTGATGGGCTTGCGCGATGGACGAAAGTTCCGTGCCCGTCATGTATGGACGATTGAAGCGGATCATGTAAACGCCTTTGAATTACGGAGCCGTTAAGGCAATCAGCCTTGGCTGAGAATGATGAGACCGAGTACTACGGTCGCCAAGCCAATGCCCCTGGCAACGGTAAAGGACTCGCCGAACAGCGGAACCGCAGCGATGCACACGAGCAGAAAGTTCAATGCCATGAAAGGATAGGCTTTGCTCAACTCAAGTCGCGAAACAGCGAGCATCCAGCAGAGGGATGCCGCGAATGCAGCGACAAAGGCGGAGATGATCCAGGGTTGGAGCAGCAACTGCACTACTCCGGGCAGGCGTGAGAGCAGGCCTTCGGTTGCCGGCCTGAAGAGATTGGCTTGCCACTTGATGACAAGCTGACCATAGCTTGTCAGAACGATGGTCATGGCGACCATCGACCACGCGAAGTAGTTGGTCATCAGCGTGCCGCCCCCGGGCGCAGGCGGCGATCTATATGATATGTATCGTATGCCTTGACCAGTCGCAGACCATTACGGGCCCATTGGCGTTGCACCGTGAAATTCCAGATCTGGGTCGAAATGAGCAACTGTTTCACGGCATTATGCGCGTAGTAGTGCTGTATATGCCTCAGTAGCATGCCGTAAAGTCCGCGTCGTTCGAAGTCCGGGTGAACGGCGTTGAGAATGATCTCGACCTTGTCGTTGTCCACGTCGCACGTAGCGAAGCCGGCTACGGTGTCGCCGTCACGTACCACCCACGTTGCGCTGGTTCCGATGTCCGCACTCAAACGGCTCAGCGCCCATTCCACGTAGCCGGTAAGCACCAGGTCGCTCGGAATGAGTGGATTGGCAGCGTAATGGGCGCGGTAGTTGGAAAAGCCATGCTCGGCAATGGCGGCGATCATTTCCCTATGATGCTCGGCTGCCCGCTCCACCTTGGGTTCGGCCGGTGGCGCGGTATCCGGCGAGAGGTCGGTGGCGTAATAGACAAGCGTGTCCGCGTGGATCGCCACGTGCCCCTCAAGCTGCAGTCGGGTGGGAAGGGCGGTGGCTCCGGCGGGCACCCGCAGGATCAGCAGATCCGCCGCGCTGCGATCCAGTTCGTTGATGACCTCGGCGGGGTCGACGTCGGCATCGACAGTGCTTCGGAACACATTGATTCCGAAACGGCGAGCATCGAACGGCGCGGCCTGCAGGTGTTTCAGCTCGTCCATTATTCCTGCTCCCTTGTGTCCTGCCAGACCAGATACCGAGGCCTGCGTTTCGTCTCGCCATGCACGCGCCCCAGGTAGAGACCAAGCACGCCGATGCAGCCCATGATGATGCTGCCGACCAGCCAGATCGAGGCGATGATGCTCGTGAAGCCGGCCACGCGGACATCGCCCGCGCTATAACGATAGACGCTGAAAACCGCAAAGCCTGCCGCCACGGCTGCGATCATCAGCGCGGCTGTCATGACCAGCCGAAGCGGCTTGTCAGAGAACGAAAGGGCGATTCTCCCCGCCATCTGGAGCAGCTTGCCAAGGCTGTAGCTGCTTTTGCCTTCTGTCCGCAATCCGTGCGAAACCGCTACTTTGACTGTCTTGAACCCGGTCCATCGGACGAGCAAGGGCAGGAACCTGTCGGTTTCCGGCATATCGTTCAGTGCATCAATCACTTTGCGACTGTAAGCACCGAAGTTGGCAGTGGTGTGGTCGTAGCGCGTATCGGTCAGCCAGCCCAACGTCCGATAGAAGAGCATGGAACCGGTGCGTTTGAACCAGGTATCCTGGCGATCAATACGCTGCCCAAGCACTACTTCGACATCTCCCTGGAGGGCGGCGAGAAGATTCGGAATCTCTTCGGGAACGTCCTGGAGGTCACAGTCCATGACGACCATCCGTTGACCTGCAGCGAACTTCAGCCCGGCGCTGATTGCAGCGTGCTGACCGAAGTTGCGGGACAGACGCAGCCCTCGGACAGCCGAGTGCCGTTCTGAAAGTTCTTTGATGCGAGCCCAGGAGTTGTCCGGACTATTGTCATCAACAAGAAGGATCTCATATGACGCGGCTGCGGGCCGCAGCGCTGCGCCGACCCGGTCGACGAGTTCTTCCAGACAGTTCCGGCAACCATAGACCGGGATCACGACTGAAACATCCGGTGCCTGGACCGTGCGTTCGTTGGTGCCATCTACCATGACGGGCGAGCTGCTCATGTACAACGGGATTATCGGAAGCACTCGGAAAAGTGATTATCCGAGCACGATGGAATTGCGGTCGATCGACGTACTACACGCTCGCCAAAGCTCCGGCACTGCCTGGATCGGCAGTCGATCGGGTGCCTTGCAGTGTATGGGATTGTAGCAGTTGCGTCTGCGTTGAGTGGCGGCTTGCGGGGTGCAAGCGCAGAGAGCGCCCATGCGGAGCTGCCCTCTGTTTCGTCCCGTCGGCTGTATCCCCCTTCCCCCCACGCCGCGGGGCGGATATGTCACAGAAGGGCCTCGACGGGTTGGGGGGAGGGGCACTGTCCTGGCCGCGCACTTCGGTACGGTGGCGTCGAGGAGAGCAGCTGTCCATCAGGTTTTTTCTGGCGGCCGTTTCACCGTGGACTCTGCTCCGACGTGATCATGGTCCGTGTGGTGGGGGAGTCAGCGGATGATGATCTGACCAATCAGCGTTTCTGGCTTGCCTTCACACTGGATAGTCAGTGGCAAGGCTCGAGGTCCGTCGTAGAGCTTCCGGTCGCCGAACTCGGTGGTGATTACCCTGCTGCCGTACACGCTACGTCCGGCCATCCCCGCTAATCGAACAACCGGTTCGCCGCGAAGTGCCTTGGTGGTCACCCAGACGGTACTGTGGCCGTTGCTTTGCACATTGAAGCCTCGCCCGGCGGTACCTTGCTGGGGGCCCCACTGGTCCACTTCGAAGATGCAGGGTTCCCAGGTCTGCTCAAGCTCCATCTCCGCCGTGCGAGACACAATCATGTCTTCGCCATCAACTGCACGCAGGAAGTGGTTTTCGCCACGAATGGAGTCGCGTCGCAGAGTGCGCAGACGGTTGAACTGCTTGCGGGCCTCAATACATATCGGGGTATTGGAGAGTGCGGCATTCTCGGCGCAGTTCTGCCAGGCGCCGTTGGCTCCCGTGAGCAGATGGCCGATGAATGGCCGCACGATCAGGTCACCACGCTGCGCGGATTGAGGAAGCAGCTCACCCTTGCCGAGTATCCCCGAGATCACGTGCGGGATGTCGTACAGCGGGACGTCATTGGGCAAAGCCAGAGGGCCTCGTTCGCCGTCGATGACAAGAAGCGGCGTTCGTGCCATCCCGAGCATGCTGCGCGTCACTTCGTCATCGAAATGGGCAGGGTCGGCGAGGTTTACGTCCCTGTAAACATCGTCGTCCACTCCGTTGCGGACCAGCACCGGAGCGTGATCGCCAAACGCCACGATCAGGGCATCGGGGTCGGCGCTGAGAATCTGCTCGGTCCAGTCCATGAACGCACGCGTGGTATACGCTACTGCGTTGACGTAGTCGTTGAGCAGCTCCACATTGTCAGGCTGCACAGTCACCAGATCGGGGCGTGTTTTGCGATTTCGCGCATACGCCCAATGCGAGGCGAGCGAAACCTGGTAATTGAAGATCGGCCGCGTTCCGCTGCGCTGCTGGAGAAAGTCAACGTTCTGGCGCAGGAACGAGCTGTCGGCCAGGTAGGTTCCGTCCATGTCGTCCAGGTCGAACGCACCCAACGGTTTGTACTTGTCGAAGCCTATTGCCTTGTAGGCGCGCTGGCGATTCCAGTTGGTGGCCTCGTGTGCGTGACTTGCGACTGACTCATAGCCCGACGCGGCAAGCGCTGTCGGCAGGCATGGTGATGAACGGCGCAGATTGTTGACGAATGCCACCGAGTTCCGCGGCGCGGGAAAGCCGCAGAGTACTTCGAACTCCGCATTTGCGGTGCTGCCACCAAACACGGGAGACAGCGCATGCGTGCGACCGGCGGCGTTCCACAACGCGGTGAAACGCGGATCGAATGGCTCGATGTCGGTGTGATGGTGTGCCAATGCGCCGACGTCCCACAGGCTCTCCAGCAGGACCACATGTACATTGCGCGTCGGCTTGGGATGGAGGGGGAGCCAGGGCTCGATACCGAGGGCATCCACCTCGGCGCGCGAAGGACCATCGCTGTCCCGATAAAGGTAGTTCCAGTCTGCCGCCAGGAAGAGTAATGGGCCTCTGGTTTTCAGAAAGGCAATCGGATCATCCACGTGATCCATTTTGGCAGTTTCGCCACCGAACATGGTCCTTTCAGCAACCGGCAGTGGCATCACGCGGGCAAGAAGGGGCGCTCGGGCCACGATGGGCAGCAGGGCGATCAAGCCCGCAGCCAGCGTCAGCGATAGCAATGCGCGCCATTGATACCGCAGTGATCCGAGCAACACGAGCAGCAACGTGACGCTCATGGCGATGCCTAGTGCCAGGTGCTTGCCGCCCATGGTCTTGAAGAGCACAGGGAGCGCCTGTGCGTCTGCCAGCGAAATCGGCAGGCGCAGCATGCTGATCTTTATAGGGTTACCGATCAGCAGAAGCAGGGCCAGGATAAAGCAGACGGCGGCGCCCCAGCGCCACGAGCGGACGGAGGGCGAAAGTGCTACTGCGAACAGGCCGAGCGCCGCCCCGGTGAAGACAATTGCGGCCGAGGAGTACGAGAACCCAAACTGCCACGAGGCAATCCCGGCGAGTACCGCGCAGAGAGCAACATTGACAGGTATGTACGGCCAGGCCGCGAGTAGATGGCGCCCGAACGAAGGCCGCAGGCGCACTTCCTTTCCACTATGCATTTTCAAGTGTCAAACAGCTGTAACAAACTCAATCTTGCACCGCTGCCGCGGGATTTGACAACTTGAGGGGGCCGCGCACATGCGTCGGCCTCCTCAAGGTTTCCCGGGTCATTGGGGGGGGCGGGAGTGCTAGGGCGCCCGTGTCAGAGTGCCTTTTCCAGCTCCGGCAGCAGCGTAAACAGATCCCCCACCAGCCCGATATCGGCTATCTCGAAGATCGGCGAATCCGGGTCCTTGTTGATGGCCACGATGGTGCCGGCGTCCTTGATGCCGGTCAGGTGCTGGATGGCACCGCTGATGCCCACGGCCACGTACAGCTCCGGGGCGATGATCTTGCCGGTCTGGCCAACCTGCAGTTCGTTGGGCACATAGCCGGCATCGACTGCCGCGCGGGAGGCGCCGACGGCGGCTCCGAGCTTGTCGGCCAGCTGGTAGATGACCTTGAAGTTCTCTTCCGAGCCGACACCACGGCCGCCGGAGACCACGCGCTTGGCGCTCTGCAGGTCCGGACGGTCGCTGCGCGCC
>JAAIGF010185638.1_pt1 | contig 18443 bp, 20 predicted proteins | sample 6487441 | NCBI WGS metagenome assembly JAAIGF01 (sample SAMN13974129, study PRJNA590717) | phyllosphere metagenome | biome: pepper field; feature: multiple bacterial spot infested pepper fields; material: pepper leaves; isolation source: leaves from pepper fields | host: Capsicum annuum ... | reverse complement strand
GGGCGGGCGACCTCGCGGAAGCCGGCGCTGAGGAACGTGGACAGGGCCCCGTGGTACAGCTCGTTCGAGGTGACCTTGCGACCCGCATCCGGGTCGACGGGGTACGCCTCGACCACGCGTGCGCCGTTCTCGCGGGCGAAGGCGATCGCGGCATGGAGAAGCGCCGCGTTGAGGCCCGAGCCGCGATGCTCCTTGCGCACCGCGAAGCAGCTGACGGCCCAGACATCCGCGTCGTCCCAGGGCTCTTCGGTCGCGCCGGCGTAGGCGCGTGTCTTGCTCAACCGGATCTGACGGGTACGCGGGCCGACACGCACCCAGCCGGCGGCCACGCCGTCGACGTAGGCGATGAGGCCGGGGGAGGGCGCGGCATCCACTTCGCTTCGGAATGCTGAGGCACGGCCGTCGATATCGGTGCGCTGGAAGTCGGCGTTCGTCATCGTCCACCACTGGCACTGACACTCGTGCCCATCGCCGCCGCCGCTCATCGCGTGCTCGGCATCGCTGAAGCTGCCGGGCGTCACCGGCACGATCGTCGTCTCGCTCATGGCCAGACGGTACTGCCCGCCCCCGACACCGGGCAACGATCGGTCGTCGCAGAAGCCCCGCAACGCGCCCGGGTGCGCCGGTTCGCGAGCGGGCTCAGGACCGGTTAGGATAGGGGAGTTGTCCGCGTGCGGACAGCGGACCGGGATGTGGCGCAGCTTGGTAGCGCACTTGACTGGGGGTCAAGGGGTCGCAGGTTCAAATCCTGTCATCCCGACAAAAAAGGCCCGGATTCCTGCTGGATCGCAGAAATCCGGGCCTTTCGTCGTTTCGTGCTGGTCCCGAACCGTCGTGTTCATGCACGACCAGCTGATGCCAGGAACCCGAAGGGCTGCGCGTTCGGCAAGCGCGTCGATGAGAACGGCCGAGGTGCACTGTTCGACCAGCCGACGGCCGACGGCGCCGAGATCGAAATGAAGTATCTCTGGATCCTGCTCTACAACGAGCGCGACGGCATGGTCTATCTGGAGCTGTCCCGCGCGAAGTCGACGGCCGGCAAGGGGATCGACAGCTGGCTTGACCGCATCATCTCCCGCCGCTTGACCTCGCGCTCGGCGCTTTCTCGTTCGATGAAGACGAGGTCTGCTAAACCGACCTCGGGCGTGAGCGAAAAACATACATGCTTGTATGTATGTTTTGGTTCTGCCAGGGTGAACCTCACCGGCAGGGTGCCGGCCCAACCTCACTCACAAGGAAGTGGTTCACATGAAGACGAAGTTCAAGAAGGGTTTCGGGGCGGTCGTCCTCGCGGCGTCTCTGGCCGTCGGCGGTGCGCTGAGCGCCGCCCCGGCTTACGCAGGACAGAGCGGCACGTGGTTCGCCGGTCCCTTCAACGCCAGCGCGGAGCACGATGTGTGGGGCGGCACACAGGGGCTGTCCTTCGCCAAACACGGCTGCAAGACGGCCACCTCGGGCTGGACGACCAGCGGCGGATACGCGTGGGCAGCCTGTGGCGTGGACACGGGTAGCTACGCCTACAACTCGTTCAGGTGATCGCCTGAGTGGGCTGAGCTGAACGGAGGCCGGGGGTCGCATCCCCGGCCTCCTCTGTTGCCGGCGGGAGGCGAAGGGTGCCGACGAGGCCGCCTTCCTGGCGCGGTTCCAGTTCGAAGGTACCGCCATGCTGACGTGCGATGCTCGCAACGATCGACAGCCCGAGTCCGTGCCCGGTGACGTCGCCAGCGCGTGTCTGGGCGCCGCGGCTGAACGGCTCGAGCAACTGTGCGACCTCTTCGTCCGTGTAAGCGCATCCATCATTCGCGAAGCGGGCGGTCACGGCCGTGGGCGACGCGGTGACTTCGAAGGTCGCATGCCCGTCGGCTGGGGCGTACTGAGCGGCGTTTCGCATCAGATTGTGCACGGCCTGGGTGAGCAGTGTCTGATCCCCGTCGACGATGGCGACCTGGTCAGCTCTCACCTCGAAGCTGACGCCACGGGCCGCGAAAGCCGGGGCGAGGTCGTCGGCGAGGATGCGGACCACCCCTGCGACGTCCACCGGGTAGCGCCTGTCTTCGGGGAGGCGCCGGGTCTGAGCGAGCAGAAGGAGGGCGTCGATCGTCTCGTCCATGCGGGTTACGTTCCGGAGGGACCGGTCGACATCCTCGTCATGGGCAATGCGGCCGCCGATCGACTCCAGGGACGTCCGTACGACGGCGAGTGGGGTGCGCAACTCGTGGGAGGCGTTCGCGGCGAACCGCTCCTGCTGGGCGAAGGCGTCACTGAGCTGGCTGAGGGTGTCGTCGATCGTGTCGGCGAGGTCCTTGATCTCGTCATCAGGCCCGCGGAGGGCGAGACGCTCGTCCAAAGTGCTGGCGGTGATGCGCCGGGTGTGCTGGGTGATGTCGGAGACGCGGCGCAGGGAGGCCCGCGCTGCGCGATAGGTGAGGAAGGTGCCGAGGGCGGTGATCAGGGCGAGTGCGGAGCCGGTGACGGTCATGGTCATCGTCTTCGCCTGGTTGGTGAGTCGGAACACGGCTTCCACGACCTCCGGGGCGGAGGAGGCTCCGTTTTCGGGGACGACGGTGATGCTCGAGGAGGCGACAGAGGTCAGGGACGCCCAGACCGCGACGAAGACCAGAACCGAGATCGCGGTGAAGATCGCTGCGGACCGCACGGCGATGCGCGCGGCGAGAGAGCTCCTGCGGGACATCAGCTTGTCTCCAGTCGATACCCGAAACCGGGGTCATGGACGATGAGGTCGGGAGCGAGCTTGCGGCGCAGCGAGTGCATCGTCACTTTCACGACGCTGCGGGAGATGTCGTCGGGGGCGTCCCAGGCGACGTCGAGTAGGCGTTCGACGGTCAGGTGCCGTCCGTCGGCGCGGGCGAGTGCCTCGATGACGGCGAATTCCTTGGGGGAGACACGGATGCTCCGGCCGTCGAAGATGACGTTACCGCGGGCTCGATCGACGGTGAGCGCGCCGACGGTGATCTCATCCGAGATGGGCGCGGTTCCGCGCCTGCGGAGCGCCCGCAGGCGGGCGGCGAGCTCCTCGTACGCGAATGGCTTGGTGAGGTAGTCGTCTGCGCCGAGGTCGAGCCCGGTGACGCGATCGCGCACGGTGGTCAGCGCGGTGAGCATGATGATGGGGATGTCCTGACCGGAGGTGCGGATCTCGCGGCAGACGCTGTCTCCGCTCATGCGCGGGAGGTCGCGGTCGAGGATGACGGCGTCGAATTCGTAGTCGATGAGGCGGTCCAGTGCCTGGACGCCGTCGTACGCGGGGGTGATCGTATATCCGTCGCGGGCGAGAGACATGGTGATCGCTGCGGACAGGTCGACGTTGTCTTCGACCAGCAGTATTCGCATCGCGTGCTCCCTTCCTCAGGTACATACGCAGTCTTCCCGGAGGCGGTTAGGGCCAGGTTAGGAGAGCGCTAACCGTACCGAGACCCGCCGTGGATAGACCGGTAACACCACGGCAATTCAGAGGAATCGGAGCGTTCTCATGCGAACAACCACAGCATCAACGCGGGTCGTCACCGGCATGGTGGCACTCGTCCTCGCAGGCTCGGCGCTGGTCGCCTGTACCTCCGGAGTGGACGGCGAAGGTCAGGCTGCTCCGGAAGGCGAGCGTCTGGCGGGTAGCTTCGAGGAGCTCCTGGAGCAGTACCTCGAAGGCGAGGAGAACCCGTACGTCATCGACGTACTCACGAGCGCCATCGACACCGGCGGCATCACGCAGGCTCAGTATGACGAGGCGCATCGCATGTACACCGAGTGCATGGTCAACGCCGGCTACGAGGAGGAGCACAAGCGCCTCGCCTCCGGCATCATCCAGATCACGCCCCCGGAGATGTCCGCTGAGGAAGCGCAGAAGTACATCGACACCGCCGGGGAGTGTGCCGACGAGCTCGCGCCGATCGAGGCCCTGTACCGAGCGCAGCAGGGCAACCCCGACCTGCTCAGCAACGGCGAGGAGATCGTCGTGGCCTGCTTCAAGCGCAACCAGGTCGTCGAGGCCACGTACACGACCACCGACCTCGCCGAGGACCTCGAGAACCGCTTCGAGGAAGCGGAGTACGACCCGAACGACGCCACCGTGCAGGAGTGCTTCTCAGCAGGCGGCTACGCCGTCGCATTCGAGGAGGAGGAGCAGTGACGTCCCGCCGGACGGCCTCACTGATCGCTGTGACCACACTGGTGGTTATCGGCGCGGCAGGTTCCCTCGGGTACGCGCTCCGACCAGTCCCGGAACCCGAGCTGCTGCGTGCAGGCAGTGAAGAGACATCGGCGCCGGTGGTCGCGCAGACCTTCGACGACAGTCGGCGCGTGCAGGTCAAGCTCGTCAGCGGCGCCGACCAGACCCTCGCCATCCAGACGTCGGGCACGCTGACAGCGTCCTGGTGCCGCGACGGGGGGGAGGTTACCTCGGGCACCGTCGTCGCGCACGTCGACGAGCGCCCCCTCATCGCACTGCACACTACGGTCCCGCTCTACCGCGACCTGTCCGTCGGGGACGACGGCGCCGACGTGGCCGCGCTGCAGACCGAGCTCATCCGCCTGGGCCACCTCGACGCGGAAACCGTGGATGGGGAGTTCGGCAGCCGCACCGGACGGGCTCTGCAACACCTGAGGGTAAGAGCCGGAGTCGAGGAGGGCGAGCGGTTCGCTGAGCGCGCGGAGTTCATCTGGCTGCCGTCGCCGCAGCTGACCGGCATCGCATGCGCCGTGAAAGTCGGCGACGCCGTCTCGCAAGGGAGTGCCATCGCAACATCCCGCGGGGCCCTCGAACGCGTGACGGTGCAGTCTGTCCCCGACAACCTCACGCCCGGCGACCGGACGATCAAGATCGGGTCGGTGCGGGGCCCTCTCGATGCGCAGGGAACCGCCTCCGACCCGGCCTTCCTCGCCCAGCTCGCCGGCGATGAGCGGCTGATCTCCGGCCTCGCCGAAGATCCCGGGGCGACTGTCACCGCGACCATCGCGCTCGCGTCGCCGATCGACGCCTATTCCATTCCCGCCGGCGCGCTGATCTACGACGGTGACAGCAGCTGCGTCAAGACAAGCGCCGGCACCGTGAAGACAGAACTTCTGGGCTCCTCCCTCGGCGCGGCCGTGGTCGCGTTCGAAGGCGAAGTGCCGGAGAGCGTCGCGATCGGGACCGCGCTGGAAGGGGTGCACTGTGAATGACGGGCGTGCGGTGCGCGCCATCGGGCTCGGGCACGGCTTCCCCGGCACACCGCTGCTGTTCGAGAGCCTCGATTTCGAGGCGCGCCCGGGCGACGTGGTGGGACTGTGCGGTCCTTCCGGGAGTGGCAAGTCCACGCTCCTATCCATCTTCGCCGGGTGGGAGACGCCATCGATGGGTCGGGTCGAACGCGTGCGCATCACGCGCACCAGCTGGGTGTTCCAGAACCCGCACGGCGTCGCGCACCGGAAGGCGATCGACCATGTCGTCTTCCCGTTCCTCGCCGCGGGAAGCACGCGCGGCGAGGCCGTCGAGCTCGCTCGTCCGATACTCGCGTCGTTCAAGCTGACCGCCGTCGCCGACCGCTCCTTCCGAGAGCTCTCCGGAGGGGAGGCGCAGCGCCTGATGCTTGCCCGCGCCGTCGCGACCAGGCCCTCCCTGCTCCTTGTCGACGAGCCGACGGCGCAGCTGGACCTCCGAACCTCGGAGACCGTGAACCAGACCCTCGGTGCGGTCGCGCAGGAGGGCGCCATCGTCCTCATTGCCACGCACGACCCGGGCACACGGGATGCGTGCAACCGCGTCATCCAGCTCGAGGACCACGCCCCCACGAGGGGGGTGGCCGCATGAAGATGCGCAGCATCGCCTCCGAGGTCCTGCGGAACGTCGTCTCCGGGACCGCGCACGTGCCGCTTCTCGGTCTCCTGCTCGCGCTGACGGCGGGGCTCGCCGCGGGGGCGGACGTCGCGGCCGTCCACGGGCTGCAGAACCAGGCCCGTACGTTCATCACCGGCGGCGGGGCGACCCGCATGCTGGTCGCGGAGGACAGCGTCGACCGCGCCCGTTGCGAATCCCTCGACTGGTACCGGAGCGTGCAGGCCTCCGGTGCATTGCGTCAGGCCGAAGACCTGCCACTGGACGCACTCGCCGGCGCCGGGTTCCCTGTGTACGAGGTGACAGCCGGGTTTGCAAGCCTGCTCGACGTGAAGTCCGCCTCCGAGGGTGCTTGGGTCTCGGAGCCTCTCGCGGAGTCCCTCGGGGTCGCCACCGGTTCGACCCTCGCCACGGATGGCCGGGACCTCAAAGTGGCCGGCATCTTCGCCTACCCCGACGACGGACGTGACGCTCGCCTGGAGTACGCGATTGTCATGCCCGTCGAGGGTGCCGGGGTCTTCGACGAGTGCTGGATGCGCGCCTGGCCTCAGGGCCCCGACGACGATGGCCTCCTCCGCCAGGCGCTCGCGTCCGAGGCAAGCACCGGGACCGAGGTGTCGCTGACTCAGCTGAACCGCAGCATGGGCACGAGCTTCACAGGCACAGCGATGTTCGACGACCGCCTCACCCGATGGGCGCCCGCGGTCGCCGCGGCCGCGGGGCTGCTCATCGGGTTCGCCGCCGTACGCGCCCGTCGCCTGGAGCACGCTTCGGCACTGCACGCCGGCCAGTCACGCGGCGCGATGACCTCGACAGCGATCCTCGAAGCCGTCGTGTGGTCTCTGGCCGGCGCCGTCTTCGCAGGAGCAGTCATCTACCTCAGTGCAGGAGCTCTCGCCCCGGAGGACGTCGCCTGGGTCCCGGCCGCCATGCTGCCGTCGCTGGTCGCGAGCTTCGGTACGGCGCTCGCGGGCGTTTTCCTCGGGACTCTCACTGTGCGCGAAGCGGACCTGTTCCGATTGTTCAAAGAGCGATGAACGCCGTCAGATCATCGCGCGGCTGTCGGCGAGAGCGACGCAGTGAAGGCCTCGTATCCCTCGTCGGTGGCGATCCCCCGGATCGCAAGCGAGCTGACCTCGCGAATACGCTCGTCGAGGTCGGCCCAGCGCGTGGCGATGGCGGAGATCTCCTGCACGCCGACGAAGGTGGCCACCACGAACCGGGAGGCGGCTTCGATCTCGACGTCGGAGCGGACTTCGCCTGCCCTCTGTGCGCGCAGAAGGAACTTCCCGATGGCGTCGTTCCACATGGTGAACGATGCGCCCAGGAACTCCGGGAACTCCTCAGGAGTGTGGGAAGTGAGGCGAAGCCCCGCCTGCACCGTGACATCCGCGCGCACCAGTTCCGCCAGCCCTGTCGACACCTCGTGCAGGCCGGCGAGACCGCCTCCCGCGGAGCTGAGGACCCGCTCGCTCAGGTCGACCATCATCGCGTGCTCACGTCGGATGATCTCGAGCGCGAGCTCGTGCTTGTTCTCGAAGTGGAAGTAGAAGGCACCCTGCGTGACTCCGAGTGGTTCGATCACATCCGCGATGCGGGCCTTATCGAACGGTATGGTCGCGAAGACCCGGCTCCCGGATTCGAGCAGTGCTTCACGGGTCTCCCCGCTCCGCTGTTGCTTGCCCATATGGGGGCTGACACCTCCGACCGGAATTGGGTTCCCCCACCATGACACTCGCCGCGAGTGGGGTCGCAGGGCCTGGTGAGAACTGCCTACATGGTACAGAGATGAATGTATGACCACTGCCAACGATGCATATGACAGGGGCATGAGCCGGGACGCGAAGGGCCGTTCATGCTACGTAGTCGGCTACCGGTGTGAACTTTGCCGCTGCGCGCCCGGTACGCCGGCGTGGGCGGCATCCGTCGACGGTCAGGGGCGGCAGGAACTCGAAGGTGATCTTCGCCGTGCATGGATATTCGAGCGCCGCCGATGATGACAGAACCGCTCGCGGGAACGTGGACGTGACCGTGCCGCCTCATGACGGTCTCGCCGAACTGAGCGGATAGCTGCTTGTATGTTCTGAGGGGGTTCGAGTCGTGGTGGGGGAAGCTATGGCGAATTCAGTCGCGGTCATCGGCGGGACGGGATTCGTCGGTCGTCATGTGGCGGAAGAGCTCGCGCATGCGGGATTCGACCCGCTCATCCTCAGTCGAGGCCGGAACGCCGAATTGCGATCCGATCACAGGAGTCGCGTCGTCGATATCGCCGACGGGGCGGAATCTCTCCGCAAGGCGATCTCCGGGTCGATCGCTGCGATCAATGCGGCGAGTCACGTCGGAGATGATGCACGGGAGCAGCGCCGCGTGAACGTCGACGGCGTGACGCATACCGCCGAGGCGACGACGTCGCTCGGCATCCCCCTCGTGCACGTCAGCACGGCGGGAATCTACGGTGCACTCGCATTCTCAGGCGGCAGGGAGGGGCAGTATCCGGTTCACCCGGAGTCCGAGCTCAGCGCGACGCGAGCGCGAGGCGACGCGGTCGCATCCGCTTCAGGCGCGTCCGTGCTGCGCCCCCTGTTCATCACCGGAGTGGGGGACGGGCACTTTCTTCTGCGGCTGCTCTCCGCCCACGCCGCGCTCGGAGCATGGATCGAAGACGGTGCCGCCCGATTGTCGGTGGCATCTGCCGGCCTCGTCGCCCGGGCAGCCGTCGCTGCCGTGCGGCATCGCCTGGAAGGTGGAGCGGGTGCGGTGGTGCATGTCGTGCCGGATCGGCCCGTCGCCGTGAGAGACCTCCTCTCGCCGATCCTCGCCGAGTGGGGGAGACTTCCCTCCCGGTCGCTGAGCGCCGCCGATGCCGGTGCGGCACTCGAGGCGCGCGGTATCCCAGCGCGCAAGGTCGTGCAGTTCGCCCACGACTACTTTCTCTCGTCCGAGCGCCTCCGCGATCTCGTGCCCGATGCGGGAAGCCGCGATGTTCACCTCACCGATGCCGCGCTGTCGTGGTACGTCCAGCACGGGCGGTCGGCGCGCTGAACGTGTGAGCACCGGCCGCGGATCGGCCAGAGGATAATGGGCTCTCGTGCGCAAGGATGAAGCAAACCGCGAGGTCTCGACGGCTGTTCGGCGGACGCCGCAGCAGAGTCGGTCGCAGGAGACCCAGCGCGCGGTGGTCGAGGGGGCCGCGAACGTGTTCGACCGCGAGGGATACGGCAAAGCCAGTCTCTCGATGATCGTCGAGGAATCGGGGATCTCCCAGGGGTCGATGTACTTCCACTTCAAATCGAAGGAGCAGATCGCGCTCGCGGTCATCAACGAGCAGCACGCGCGCTCGCTCCCGTTGTTGACGGATGCCGTCGACACCTCGCCCGGCGTCTTCGAGAGGCTGGTCGCGGTGTCGCGCGCCATGGCGGACCAGCTGCGTCACGATGCCGTCGTGCGGGCCGGAATCCGGCTCGCGATGGAGGAAGGCGCCCTCGGCGCGCCGGCCGGCAACTTCTACCTCAACTGGGTCGAGATGACGAGTGCGATGCTCGCACCTGCGCTGGAACGGGGCGAGCTCACGAGCGGGCTGTCTCCCGAGACCCTCGCGAAGACGCTCATCGGCTTCTTCACCGGTGTGCAGCTCATGTCGCAGGCGATGAGTTCACGTGACGACCTGCTCGCCGGTCTCCGCGATATGTGGCTCTTTGCGGTAGACGCGATGGTGCCCCCCGCGGATCGCGATGCCGCCGTCGCCGCCGTCGAGGCAGCATTCCGGCCCGCCTAACGAGAGTAGGCGAGCGAGGCTGCAGCCTGGAGGCCTCCGGTGCCGCGCGCGACGACGTCGAACACGTTCCACCGCACGGACGCGCGGTCTATCCGTTGGGTTCGGGCGATGCTGACCTCCAGAAAGAGCGGTCCGTGCAGCTGTCGACGCTCGCCGACGTCGAACGACGCGCTCCGCATCCAGATGGAGTTGGCAGACGCCCGATCCAGTCCGTCGCTGCAGTAGATCAGCGCCTGCGCCTGCTGCGCGGAGAGGCGCAGGAGGTCGAGCACGGTGACGACTCTTCGGGCGGGGGGACAGTCGGACGCGATCTCGTGCTGGAACTCGACCGAGCGCCCCGCCTCGATGCGTGTCAACCGGGACTTCCACACGTGCTCCACGGCGCAGTCGGCGGCGAGCTCGACGGAGAGGGGGCTTCCGTCCGACGGTGTCGCCTGAATCAGCGCAGGCGGACGATCCAGGTGCGCGACGGTGCGCATTGCGCCCAGGGTGAGCCGTGCTTCGACGCCCGCCGTGGAACCCAGCGCGCCGAGCGTGCCCGAGACGGGAACGCTCTCGAGTTCGACATCCGCCGTCGTCCCCGCACGAAGACTGACGCTGCGTAAGCGCGGGGGCGTGGGCGACGAGGAACCGTCGATCGGTGCCGGGTGCGAGCACAGTGCCGCAGTCAGGACGATCGCATCGATGGAGCTGAAATGCGGCGCGGGTGATCTTCCCGTTTTGACCGTCCAGGTCTCGGGATACTCGAGGGCGGCGCGGCCTTCGAGGGCGAGCTGCTGATCGCCGGAGCGCGTCGCAGAGCCGGTGAATGCTCGCGCGACGTGTCGGAATCGGCTCGCCAGGTAGCGCTCGGATGCGGGGCCGAGCAGATCGTCCAGACTCGCGCCGACCGCTCCTGAGATGGCAGCTGATCGATGCGAGTAAGCCATGCGGTCAGCTTATTTATGGCACACAGGTAACGCTAGAGCGAGATGGATGCCCGTTCGTGCCATGATTAACTGGTGCGAACGACTTAGTAATGCCGGCGATGACGACCAAGGCAGGGGAGCGACGCGATGAAGGCACTCCGGAAGACGATCCTGGCGGTTGCGATGGTCGGCGGGCTGACGGTGGCAGCGTCCGGATGCGGCGTGATCGACGACACCATCGAAGGACTCACGGCGACCGGTCCGGCGACGCCCGCCCCGCCTGCCGGGGGCGATGGGTCCGAGGGCACCGGCACCGACATCGTGGTGACCGCGATCGTGACGAGCGACGCCGCGAAGACCGGCGAGATCTCGGTGACCGTCGACGCGCCCCGCGACAGTCAGAGCTTCGCGGAGGACTCGGTCGAGCTGCCGTTCGAGCACGAATTCAGCGTGCCGACGGATGTGGCGTTCCCGTTCCGCGGAAGTCGGATCGAGGTCGACGCGGGACCGGGGGCCACGTGGATCGAATGTCGCATCCTCGTCGACGGTGAAGAAGTCGCGACCCACCGTGCCGAGGGAGGCGCTTCGACCGCGGTGTGCGAACGCAGGCTCCAGCTCGGGCCGTCCTGATGGATGCCGGCACCCTCGGAACCCTCGTCGTCCTTGCGCTCGTCGACTCGACGAGCTTCGGCACGCTGCTGATTCCCGTGTGGCTTCTCACAGCTCCAGGACGGGTCCGCGCAGGTCGCGTCGTCGGATACCTCGCGACCGTCGCTGCGGCCTACTTCCTCGTGGGAGTTCTGCTGTATCTCGGTCTCTCCGCGATCGTCACGCGAACGCGAGCCGTATGGGATTCGCCTGGCTTCCTGATCGCGGTCCTCATGCTCGGCATCGTGCTGATGGCGGTGAGCTGGCTGATGGACACGAAGAAGGCGCGTGCTCGCGCGGCGGCGCGCGCGGCGGCCGGTGGCGGGAGGATTCTGAACTGGCGGAACCGGATCATGGAGGACGGGCGCACGCGCGGGGCGACGCTCGGTCTGGTGAGTCTGGCACTCGTAGCGGTCGTGCTCGAACTCGCCACGATGGTTCCCTATCTCGCGGCGATCGGCATCGTGGCGGCCGCAGGCGTCGGCCCGGGCCTGTCGGTGGTGACGATCGCGGGATACTGCGTCGTCATGGTCCTGCCGGCCCTCGTCCTCCTGGTCGGGCGGATGGTTGCGCACGATGCGCTCGAAGGACCGCTCACGCGGCTCGATCGGTGGCTCACGCGCAACGCTCAGGCGACGACAGCCTGGATCATCGGCATTGTGGGGTTCCTGCTCGCGGTGAACGCGGTGGCGAATCTCGGCTGGGTCGATATCGGCGCCGGAGCGTCATGACTCCCAGGGCGGTGCCGCAGGATGGACGTCGAAAAATGTCGCAGCGGGTGCCGAGAGGTGCTTCTGTGACCGGAGTTCTGCGGGTGTGATCACATCGACGCCGAGTGACGACAGCACGGCGGGCAGGCGACGGTTCCACGCGAACGTCGTGAGCTCGGGGTCGGTCCTCGACAGAGAAGGCCAGCCCATTCCGGAGTTGCTCGACACGACGTAAGCGATGGGCCGGTGATTCTCCACCGCGTCCGTCACGGCCGCCAGATGCATGCGGAGGGTCGCATCGCCGCAGATCACGAGGGCCTTCTGCGAGCGCTTCGCGCCGAGCGAGCCGCAGAGCGCGGCACCCATGGCCGCTTGCTCGGCAGCGACGACGAGTGACGTCGACGGCGGAACCGTGAGGAAGCGCGGGTCGTAACCCCACATGTCCGTGAGGCCGTTCTCGATGCAGACGATGTCGAAGTGTCCATCGACCATGATGCCCTCGATCTGAGCCCATGTCGCGGCCACCTCGGACACGCCCTGCTGCCTGATCGGCCGGGCCGCGCGGAGCCGGGGCGGCGCTGCGGAGGCCCCGAGCCCGTCGCGGGCGAGCGCCAAGAACGCCGCTGCGTCGGACGTGACGTCGATCCTCCGGCCGTCGTGGGCCGGGCAGCTGACCTCGGACTCGTCGACCACGAGGAGCGTGGCGCCCTGTTTCGGCGCCCACCTCTCGCGCACGGTTTCCTCGAGCGCTGATCCGAGCGACACGACGACATCTGCCGCCGCGAGCGCATCGAGGCCTTCCGGCGTCGCATAGAGCCCGGCCAGGCCGACGAAGCTCTCGCTCGACTCGTCGATCGCGCCTCGGCCCGAAGCGGTCACCAGCGTCGACGCGCCGAGCTGAGCCGCGAAGGCGTCGAGATCCCCGCCGCGGACGTGCGCCCGCTTCGCGCCCCCGCCGACGATCACCGCGATCCGCGCGCGTTGGGCCGCGGCATCCCGAAGCTCGTCGACCGCCCGCAGAGCGGACATCGATTCCCGTGTTGCCGGGATCGAAACGCTCCGATCGCGAGACCACCGGCGCCGGGTCCCGTCTCCGTGCTCCTCGTCCGACCCCGTGCGCGTGCGCACCACCGCGACCGCGGGCGAGCGGTGGCGGAACGCCTGCCGCGAAGCGGCGGTGATCCCCGCGATGAGATCGGCTGAGTTCTCGATCGTCCTCGTCGGCATCTTCAGGGATCGGCAGATGTCCTCTATCGGCAGATCCTGGAACGCGCCCCACCCCCGCCGCTCCGGTGCGGCCGCCTCGACGACGACCAGCAGGGGCACGCGACCTGACGCTGCTTCGGACAGCCCGAGGAGCGCGTTGACGAACGAGGGCCCGGTCTCGAGGCTGAGCACCGTCAACGCGTCGGGCTGGAGAGTCGCGCGCCCGAACGCGGCGAACGCGGCGGTGCGCTCGTCGCTGAAGACCGACCGCTCTTCGCGAGTGCAAGCGTCGAGGAGGCCCGGTGCGTCGAGCGGCAGGCCGAACACGTGCAGGTCGCCCAGGTCGCGCAGCGCCGCCGCCGCCGGACCCCAAGCGAGTTCCGACGTCACGCGGGGTGTCCCGACAAAGCCGAGGAAGTGACGTCCCAGGTGCCCGAGGGCGTTCTCCGGACGCGGATGATGAGCGCAGTACGCTCGCCGTCGTGGGCGCTGGCGGCGACATGCACGAGGGTGGGGTCGGTGGCTCCCACCGCGAACGCACTGCCGTCGAACCCCGCTTTCGCCAGCAGCCCGAAGGCCCGGCACGCGTCCGCGTTCATGAGCTCGGTGGGCACGACGCGGTAGCCCGGGCTGTATCGGCGTCGCGGGTACTCGACGGAGATCCAGTCGAGGAGCGGGCCGCAGTCGAACCAGACATCGAAATCGTCTTCGAGGTCGGGGCTGTGCAGATGGCACGCGGCGAGGACGATCTCGCCCATCGTCACGTGCCATGACGGGTAATCCAGCGAGACATTCGCCGCGACGGTGTGCTCAGTGGTCATGGCTGTCTCCGATCAGAGGGGAGTCGCTGTTCGTCAGGCTGACGTGCAGGGCGCTGCTCGTGGCGTGCGGGTCGGGTCGCCAGGGCAATTCGGCGGTTCCGTGAGCGATCTCTTCGCCGTCGCGTCGGAGACGCCAGTCGACGATGTAGTCGGGGCACACCGGATTCGTCTCGAGCCTCCGGTGCATCCGCACGTCGACCGTGTCGCCCTCACGTACCGGTAGCTCCGTGCTGCCGAGGGGAACCACGACGGGCAACCAGCTCGACCGAGAGCTCAGGCTGTCGACGGAGTGCGTCCCGATCTTCACCGCCACCGACAACAGCAGTGAGTCCAGCGTCCCCGGACGCGACACCGCCACCTCGGCCGGAGCGGATGCGACTTCCGAGAAGCTCCCGCTGAAATTCGCTGTCTCCACGGTGGTAGGGCGGGACAGCAGGCCAAGCTGGACCTGCCGCCCCACGACGCACAGCCGCACGTCGCCGCAGCCGACGGTCTCCGCGAGCGCACGGCGATAACGATGGGCTTCGCGCGCGAACACGGGCTCGGCGCCCCTCAGCATCCGCCGCCAGCTGAACGCGCTCACGCTCGTGATCCAGCCCTGCGGGACGACGAGCATCCCGGGGTCGCCGATACGTCGGATCTCTCGGCCCACCACCTGCTCAGCCCCTTCGGAGCTGCCGATGGCACCGACGATCTCGCTCACGAGGATCGTGGGGCGGATCTCCGATTCGACATATTCGTCGTAGGAGAGAACATCGATCGATGCATATCGGGGGTCGTTCGCCAGTTCGGCGGTCAGGGCCTCGCGGACGTGGTCCAGCTGCTCGACGGCGACCACTCGGCGCGCGCCGAGCCGTGCCGCGAGGCGTGCCCACGGGGCTTGCCGGCCGCAGCCCAGCTCGACGACGACCGAGTCTGCGGAGACGGCGTCGGTCAGAGTCTCCTCGAAAGCGCGCACCCGAGGCTCATCGTCCATCATGAACTGATAGGCGTCGTCGTCGTAGACGGGGTACTCGCCGATCGACGGCAGAAAGTAGGCGCCCGATCCGGAAGGCGTGCCGGGGAACGCGGCGCGCGGTGCGTCGAGATCAAGCGTCATGCTGCACCCGGATGACGCGCGGCAGGCGTTCGCCGCGTTCGGACATCAGTGTCGCGTCGACCAACCGGTCGGTGACAGCGGCGAGATCGACCCACCGGCCGGCCGAGACCAAGCGATCGACAAGGTCGGGATCTCGCCGGCGGTAGATGGTGTGGGCGGTCGAAGGCACGACGAGGTCGGCCACGACCGCGGTGAACGAACGGCATGTGCTCGATGCGTCCGCGACGGAAGCCAGCAACGACTCTCCCTCTCGTTTGGTGCGTGCCGTCAGCTCGTACATATCGGGCTCCTCGTCGTCGGGTCGATCCGGCAGATGGTTGTGGGCGTCCGTGGATGTCACGTAGACCACTCCGAACGGAACGCGGTTCGTGTCCGCGATGCCGCGGACCAGGTTCGCGGGCGCCGTGGCGTTGACGGTCCGAGCTCCGGTCGCATCGGGCTCGCTCTCGAGGCCCGCCGCAGCGCACAGGAGCACTGTCGAGATCTTCCCGCCCAGCGCTGCCAGGATCCCGGCGGGCCTGGGCTCGGGCTCGTCGAGGAGGTCGAGCTGCCGCGCCTGCCAGCCCGAGCATCTTGCGGCCAGGCGTGTCGCGCGAGCTCTGCTCGATCGATAGGTGAACACGCCCTCGACGCCGCGGCGGTCGAGTGCACTCACGAGGGACGCGCCGATGCCTCTGCCGCCGCCGACGATGAGGACCGTCATGCCGGCTCGCTCGCCATCGCGCGGGAGGGGAGCGGGGGATACCGCTCCCGAATGCGCGACAGGAGGGTGTTGGCCGGCTCGAAATCCTCTTTCGTGACCATGCCCCATCGCGCGGTGCGCGACAGCGACCCCTGACCGAGATACGACGGCGAGACTGCCGTCTGGCGCGCGACCCCCAGGCGGAACAAACCGTCGAGCGGCCTGTTCTCGACCGAGGTGATCACCGCAAGCGCGTACGCCTCGCGGAAGTCGAACAGCCATGCACCCAACGTGATGGCGGCGTCCAGCCCCGCGCCGCTCGAGAGCGCCCGATCATCCAGCTCGATGCCGATCTGGAACACGCGGGGGAATGTCTGCCGCGAATCGATGCGTCCGACCGGATCGCCGTCGGACAGTCGGTGGATGTCGAATCTGCTGTAGTCCTGCGACGATCCCGCCTCGGCAGATCGCCGCAGATACGTCCACTTGCCGTGCAGATGGCTTCGCCAGCTGGTGTCGGGCTCCACGCCGGTTCCTCCGCTGCCGCTAAGCGCTGACCGTCTCGGCGGAGTCGAGGAACCGACGCAGGTCTCCCACGGTCTTGATCTCCGCGGCCACTTCGTCGGCCACAGCCACCCCGAACACCTCTTCGACACGGATGCACAGCTCGAGCATCGCGAGCGAGTCGATGTCGAGGTCGTCGGCGAGGACGGTGTCGTCGGAGACGACGACATCCGCGTAGCTCTCCTCGTTGATCCGGCCGGCCTCGACGCGCACGAAGTCGTACAGTTCCGAGTCAGTCATGGTTCTCTCCTTCTGTTTCGATGATCAAAGCGACATTGCTGCCCGAGAATCCGAATCCGTTGACCAATGCCGCCCGGTGCCGGTCGGACAGATCGAGGCGGGCTTCGCCCTCCGCCTCCGCGAGAAGCCGGATGCTGCCGGGAGCGACGAGCGGCTCGCGAAGTCCGAAACTGCCCCCGACAGGTACACCGGAGAGAACGCGCACGGCGGTGACGATCGACGCGACACCCGCGGCGAACACCGCGTGACCCACGGCGCCTTTGTTGGCGAGCACGTCGACCGCCAGGCCGTACGTCTCGGCATACCGTGCGATCGCCTGCAGTTCGGCCTGATCGCCCTGCTTCGTGCCCGTCGCGTGCGCGATCACGAGGGTGGGCGCTCGGCCCGCCTTTCGTGCGGATTCGCTCATCACGAGATATTCCTCGTCGGGGTCCGAGACGGTCTTGCCGCCGATGCTGCGTGCGTGCCAGCCGGTGATGACCGGGTCATCACCGAGGGGAGTCGGGGCGGCCTGGACGATCAACGCGCCGGCGAAACCGTAGACGCGTGTGCCGGCTGCGGCCTGATCGAAGGGGCGCACCTCGGGCGCCCATGCCCGTGCGTCTCGGAACGTGTCCTCTTCGAGCGACCCGTCGATGGAGGATGAGCACACCACGACCGTGTCGGCTGCCCCCGCACGGCAGAGATCGGCGGCCACGCCGGCGGCGACACCGGTCGAAGCGCACGCATGCGAGAGCACCAGCGACGTGACCTCGGACCCGGGGAGCAGTGCCTTCACATGCCGCTCGGGACTCTCCGGGTAGTAGCGCGAGGTGGCCGGGTCCGCCCCGATGCACTGCGCGCCGACGATGACGACGACCCTGCGACCGATGACGTAGCCCTTGGCCTGAGCCGCGTTGAGCGCGTTGCTGATGCATGCGTCGCGGAGCTCATGCGCGGCGGCATCCGGATCCCATGCGACATCGTCGCCCACGTCGGCAAGGCCGACATCGAACCGCTCGCTTCGTGGCGAGCTCACGCTGGTCGCCGTGATGACGGCCCGTGCCGGTGCGGATGTCATGACGCCGTTCCCGCCTGATCGCGCAACCGGCCGAGGGGAACGATCTCACCGTCGATGATCTGAGCTCCGTCGCCCGTGCGCAGCCAGCCGTCGTCGTCCCTTTCGGGCGGATCCACGATCCGGTGATTCACGACCTCTCCGAGGGCGGCGAACGGTGACCGGATCACGAGCTCGCCGTCGCGGATGGTGCACTCGACGCCGTCCAGCGGTCGGCCGCAGCTGCCCTCCGTCGCCGAGGCGTGCAACCCGATCGCGACATTCGGACCGGCCTGGGTGAGTCCGTACCCGTTGGCCAGCGGTATCCCGTTGTCTCGGTAGTGCGCTTCGACGGAGCGAGGGAGCGGATCGCCGCCGACCCCGCGCACGGAGAGGTCGGCGAGGGCATCGAGGACGGCGGGGTCGCGCCGTGCTTTCACCGCGATGGTCTGCCAGAAGCGCACACCGGCGTCGAAGGTGTCGATGCGACGCTCCAGGATGGCCCGGATCGCCGAGTCGATGTCGAGCGGGTCGAAGACGACCAGCGCGGTGTCGTTGAACAGCGACATCAGCACGACGCTTGTGTAGTACGCCGTACCCGCGCGAATCGCCATGGCTACGCGGCATCCCGGCCGCACGTCCATCGCGCGAGCCGTAGCGGCGGCGTGCTCTCGGACGCCTGCACGCGCGAATGCGAACATCCTCGGCACGCCCGTGGTTCCGCTGGTGCGCTGAAGCAGCGCCACATCCGACCCGTCGACGTCGAGCCGGGCCTCGCCGACGGGCGCTGACGCGGAGTCGACGAGGATCACCTCATGTCGGTCCCACCGCTCCCTCATCGAGTCGAGCAGCTGGGATGCCGGGAGCGACGGGTCGATCGCGGTCACACGGCGACCATCGAGTCGGCGCTCAGTGGGTAGTGACAGG
>JAAIGF010254184.1_pt1 | contig 18445 bp, 16 predicted proteins | sample 6487441 | NCBI WGS metagenome assembly JAAIGF01 (sample SAMN13974129, study PRJNA590717) | phyllosphere metagenome | biome: pepper field; feature: multiple bacterial spot infested pepper fields; material: pepper leaves; isolation source: leaves from pepper fields | host: Capsicum annuum ... | reverse complement strand
GTTGATGTAACGATCGATCGAGGAGAATAGGATCGGTAATATCCCAAAAGCCGCTTCGGTGCCAGTCGGCAAGAAAATCCCAGTCTGGCCGATCAAGTAAAGGATAGAAGCAGACGCCTACCAGCGGAATACCTTTCTTAAAAATAAGAATCACTTCGTCGGCAATCATATCTATCCATTTAGCTCGATCCCGTCCCGGATGACTCGTTTCGGAAATAACTATATGCCGACCGTAAGTTTCATGGAGTTCCTCAATAAGTGATGAAAGGCGGCGCCACTGAGGATGCGGAGGAACTTCGTCCCACGGTATGGTATGGTGTTCGGGATAGGTCCACTGATTATTGTAGTAAAAATTTACGCCAACAATGTCCAAATACTCCGGTTTTCCTCTCAATTCGGGACAAATTCTACCGCTTAATATTTCAAGCACCTGAAACTGCTCACAGTGTCGTTCATTTGCTGCACGTGACAGTTTGTAGTCATCAGGCTGTGTGGACACAATATTAACTAGCGGCTCAGTGCTCATTATCTGCACGGAGGGATCAATAGCTCGCATGACCTCTATACCTTCAATATACGCTTTCATTAATCCATATTTTACCGCCCATCCTTGACCCGTGCAATATGGCACTGTCCCGCGTACCTCGCCGCCCAGCCAGGATAGAAAGCTGACTTCGTTTATAGGAGTTACAATTAATACGCCAGTCGGTGAAAGCTGCCGATAGGCAATTACAAAGGCTTTGCATAAATGTGCAAAACGTGCTGCGAACATCGGGTGCAGTGGAGTGAGATCGGATGGAAACCCGAAGTGGCATAAGTCCCAAATAATTTGAATATTATATATTTTGGCAGCGGAAATAATACGTTCTAATCCACTCCAGTCATATTTAAATGGCTCTTTCTCAACATTACTCCATCTAATGCCTTCGCGGAGCGTTCTGATGCCCAACGTGGACACCATTTTATAGTCTTTAAGTAAAAATTTGTCATGACCGGTCGACATGATCATGTCTACGCGCTCACCGAACGCGTTTTGGTGATCCGCACATTCAAATCCTCCCATCCAAAAGGATTGGAGCACATCCTCATCGCTATCCTTCCCAATCATCTTCTTTAGCTATTTTTTTAAACAAGGTAAGAGACTGTGCTACTACCTGGTCCATATTGTAGTATTTGTATGTTCCTAAACGGCCCGTGAAAAAGACGTCCTTCTGCATTTCCGCCAATTCCTTATAACGATTATACAAATCTTGGTTCTCCTTGCGCGGTATAGGATAGTATGGATCCCCTTCGGATTTAGGGTACTCAAAAACGACCGTCGTCTTTTTATGAGATTGGCCTGTGAGGTATTTAAATTCCGTTATCCGTGTGTAAAGATTAGATGTGGGATAATTTATGGTGCCAGTTTCCTGGTAACAATCTAGGTCCATCGTTTCAAATTGAAAGTCTATAGACCTGTAGGGAAGTTTTCCATAGCAGTAATCGAAATAGGCGTCGATGGGACCCGTGTATATTAATCGCCGATGCGGAACTGTTGCAATCAGATCACGGTAGTCAGCTTGCAGCATGATATGGATGTTTGCATGCGAGAGCATCTTTTTAAAAAGCTCGGTATAACCGTGCTTAGGCATGGCTTGAAATTCATCTGTGAAATAGCGATCGTCCGTATTGGTTCGCGTTGGAACTCTGGCTGTGACGGAAGCATCGAGTTCAGATGGATCTAAGCCCCACTGTTTTTGTGTATATCCGCGAAAGAACTTTTCGTAAAGGTCTTTGCCAACTGCGTTCACAACGACATCTTCAGAAGTTAAGACGGGCTTTCGCTTTTCCGCCATGCCATCCAAAAAGCTACCTAAGTCCTGCGATGTAAGTCGCTTACCATAAAGTCTATTTATAGTCGTGAGATTTATAGGTATGGGCAAAAGTTGTCCTTCAACGCTCGCCAGAACCCGGTGTTCATATGCTCTCCATGAAGTAAACTTACTAAGGTAGGTAAAGATTTCTTCCGAGTTTGTATGAAATATATGGGGCCCATATTTGTGCACTAATATACCTTCATTGTTATAGTAATCGTAGGTGTTCCCTGCGATATGCTCCCTCTTGTCTACGATCAAGATACTTTTCCCCGCATTTGCCAAACGTTCTGCCAACACGGCTCCCGCAAATCCGCAGCCCGCTATAAGATAGTCGTACATATTTTTATCAATTTTTAATTTTACCTATTATATCCTGCATAGCTTTAAACGTGTTATCCCACGAATCATCTGCGAGGAATTTATCGACCCGTCGCAGCCATTCTATCTTGGACTTCTTTTGAAGTTCCTTTTCCGCGCTAGATATAAATGTTTCGGAATCTTCAACTATGTAAACTAAATCTGCCTTGCCGTAGGTATCCACGACATCCGTAATGGCTGTCGAAAGTACCGGTAATCCAGCGGCAAGGTATTCCGGGGTCTTTGTAGGGCTAATAAAACGTGTGGATTCATTTAGCGCGAATAAGATTAGGGCGATATTCCAATGGCTGACATAGGCGGGTAGTTCGCTGTAAGTTTTGGATCCTAGATAATGGATGTTTTGGGCACGAGGAAGGTCTTCTGTACTTATCTTTACGATGGGACCAATTATAATAAATTGCCATTCGGATCTGGCACGGGAGACTTCAGCGAGCAGATCTATATCGAATCGCTCTTCGATTACACCATAGAAACCCAATCGCGGATACGGTATAATGCGCTGGTCATCGGGTTCTGATATCGGCATGCGCGCTTGCATAAAATGCTGCTTATCTATGCTGCTGGGAAAAGCGTGGATGTTATGGTGACGGTCTTTTTTTGCCAAATACAGAGTATTGCCTCCCGTGAATACGACGTCTGCCGCGCAAAAGAGCTTGTCTTCGAACTTTACAAGCTCAGTTGGGGCGAACTTGAACGCAGACAGTTCGTCCATACAATCATAGACAATAAGAGTCGGAGACAAATGATCTGTGTATTTAAACGACATAGGTGTATAGTACCAGCAGATGTATTCCTCGATTTTGTAATCGTTAACGACTCGGTTGATGAGTCTTCTGCATTGCTCAGTAAAGTCACCGTCAGCATGGTTTACATAGAGCTGCACGATAGTTAAGCCCGATTCTTCGATGACCTCATAATTGGTGGCAATGCCCTGTCTCGCTTCTTCAAAATAAAATAGTCGATATTTTTGGGCGAATCGGCTCATGAGGTGTTGGGGTCTTTGGTATACGAAATTCCATGTCAAATGGCTAAAGCATAGCAGTGTTTGCATATATTTTTGGGATGAAATGGGCGATTGAATATTGTCAACAATAACTCGTGTTATAGAGACATTTGTAACCGCCGCGGTAAACCTAGTGATGTGAGTATATCACTTCAAAACTATCTTACGCATAAGTGAAGCGTAAAGGGTTGAAGTAAAAGCCACAAGATGGAGAGGATAAATGAGTACTTCCTCGTTAGCTATGAAGGTAGTACTTTAATAGATAGCCTTTGGTCTTCTAGGCTGTATAAAGTTTTTTATCCAAATTTTTTTGTAACAGTTTACGCATATGATAGATTCTGGTTTTTACAGTTCCTTCTGGCAATCCATATTTATCTGCAAGCTCCCTATATTTGTAGCCCTCAATGTAGCTTTGGAAGAGACTATAGTAACAGGGTGGATACTTCTGCAATAGTGATTTCACGTCACTGAAAAGAAATTTATACCCAGCTTCGTTAATGGACGAGGGCTCCGTGCAACCTTCATTTCTGTAGTTCGACGATTGATATTTTTCGAACTTTATCCTTTTCCGATTATTTCGATAGGTATTGATGTACGAGTTTTTCATTATTACATATAACCACGCAACTAGCTTAGGGTTGTTAATGTAATTGTCGGCACACTTTAATGAAAGTACAAATGTTTGTTGAACGAGTTCCTGAATCTCTTCGGGATCTTTGGTAAATTTAAAAGCAAGGCGTTTTAAAATTTCGCCCTTTTCTTTCATTTCCAAAGTTAATTGTTGCGGTGTTATCATTTTTGTCATTATTTCATTAGGTGTGCAAATATCGTGCTTGATATCAGGTTATTATACCATGCAAGAAGCTGCGGTTTTTGGCTGAGATAAATACATCTTCAGCAAGTAGTCTGCCCGCGTTTGTAGCACATGTTTGCGAGGAATGGATGGTGTGACACATAAAGCAAACCTCCATTTATGGTTTAAATCCATTTAAAATCACGTACATATACAGGAATCATCATCTTGCTAATACCGAAGGTGTCTAATGGAGTGATCAAATGCTATCAGAATGTATTCGTTTAACCATCATTTCCTTGCCGCGTGGAAATTCGCTCAGCTGGCTAGACGATTCTCCGATGATCGACCTTGTCTCGTATACTAATAGTCGAAAGTTTTGTTTGCTTACCACATTTCGGACGATTATGCTTTTTTCGTCGTAAAATTCAGTGCCAGCGGTGCTACAAAACTGAAGGCAGCTTGGATAATGTTTATCTGTTGTCATTATGCAAAAAGTAATGTTGGGCGAGATCGAACACTGCTGAGAGTATTTAAATAAAAATAAATTTAAAAGTTATTTTATGCTGTTCAGCGCAGTAGAAGCTCGATACTTATTGCTTTTATTAACTTTTTATTACAAGCATTTATTGCATTTGTTTGATTACGAGAACTATAGTTGGACTACTCCGTTCGACTTCAAAACATATAAGCATATAAATATATAAAGTAATGAGAAACAGTATATACACTTTGGTTGCAGCGGTATTGATTGGCCTAAGCAGCTGTGGCAACAATTCACACAAAGTAGAAGGTGATTCCGATTCGATTAACGAACCTAAAGAGGCGCTTCTGCCGGCAGATGACGACAGTTTAAATTCTGATACATTGATTTCTGACACGGCGTTTGTCCGGGCTGCTGCTCAAAGCGGAATGGCAGAAGTTATCTTTGGTAAGCTGGCACTTGAGGTGTCAGAGGATGCACGTATAAAGGAATTCGCTGACATGATGGTCAAGGACCATGGCAAGGCAAATAGCGAACTGAGCGCAATCGCTTCATCGAATAATATTACAGTCCCCGATGAACTCGACGCTGCGCATACCGCTAAGTTGACTGCATTGCGCAGCAAGAAGGGGATAGAATTTGACCGTTCTTATGCGGAGGCTATGATAGAAGGGCATGAAAAAACTAGGGATCTACTCGAGAAGGCACGTGATGGCGTGCAAGATGAAAAACTAAAAGGTTTTGCGCAGAAAACCTTGCCTACCGTGCTCCACCACTTGGAATTTATCAATACCATTAAATCGGAAATGAAATAGTAACAATAGATATGACCGCTAGGATCTAGAATACCTATACCATAAAAAAAAATATACAAATTTTAAAAAAAAATGTTATGTTCTATCATGTACAGAGTTTAATAAATCCCATTGTCGATGACCAACCAGATCCGTCGGCTGCCAATATCCTCCAAGAGGGGTTGGGGGGACAATTTGGCGAGATGCGCACCATGATGCAATACCTTTTCCAAAGCTTTAATTTTCGCGGAGACGGTATACCCTACCTAGATTTAATACAGGGGATCGGCATCGAAGAAATTAGTCACGTCGAGCTGATTACCAAAACGATTTCTCGTCTGCTAGATGGAGCTCCCGAATACCACGGTGGCAAATTTGATGCGCCCGGTAAAGACGGAGAGACTACAATGGATATTGCGAGGAATGCTCCCAATCCCCACCATTTCATCCATGGCGCACAGGGAGCGTTGCCCGTAGATGCTGCAGGTAATCCATGGAGTGGTTCTTATGTGCACAATCACGGGAACCTTGTGCTTGATCTTATGGACAACCTTGTCTTGGAATCTACAGGTAGACTTCAAAAGTGTAGGATCTATCAAATGTCATCCAACAAAACCCTGCGAGCAACGGTCGCCTTTTTGATTGCCCGCGATGAAGCACACGAAATGGCCTTTGCCAAGGCATTGGAAACATTAGGAGTAGATTGGGCGAAAGTGCTGCCGATTCCCAAGTTTGATTCATCGCAGTACCCAGAGGTTGCTAAGCTGGTTGAGGCCGGAATTAATCGGGAACAGTATACATTTAGGTTGGACGGCTCCCAAATGGAAAAGATATTCAGGGGTAGCGCGCCGGCCAACGATGGGACAGAACTTGTGACACTTAAGGAGCCCAAAGAGTCGTATCCGATTCAGCCTGCACCGGAACGTCCCGAAGAGTTTGCCCCGGGACTTGATCCCGAACTGCAAAAGCTTGCGGATGCTTTCGTTGAATTTAAAGATAAGACCCTAAAAGATATGGAAAAAAAGGCCGGACCGAATCCAAGATCGAAAAAGAAATAGCGGATAACGCAAAGTGAACCATAGAATCGCAGCAATCGGTGCGGTTTTATGGGTTATTGCAGCACATGTTGGTTCCGTCATGAAAAGCGCGACCTAGTTTGTGTCGATATATACGCAATTAAGTGTCTTAAATACAGAATAGTGTAATGCTGATAACTTACAAATGATGCAAAGAGACGGAAAGAATAGAAGTATTTGACAGGCTATCGATAGGGCGTTGGCAACCAGTGCCATCGGGGGCGAGTTATGATTTGCTCATCGTGGGAGCGGGGATAGACGGATTGAGTGCTGCGCTTAACTTTAGGAACAGGAAGTCATCTTTTCGTGGTCGACGAAAATAGTTTGGGGTTCAGCCCCACGAGTACTACTGCGGCACATCTCAACGTTGTTTTTGATACTCCTCACTAGGATCACCTATAAGCACGGACTGGAAATTGTGAAAGCCGTTGCACGCTCAGTTAGGTATGCAATCTCGACTATAAAGGAGAATATCCTGAAATATAAAAATGGTTGCAACATTGGTCGCTGCCAAGGTTTTATGTACGAGGACGATCAGAAGGAGGTCGATGCATTGAAAAAAGTGGACGAAACTATAAAGCTATTCGGAATTGATTGTGTGCCGACATCATACTCGTCATTACCCAAACCAACGGTTTATTCCATTGAGTTTGCAATGCAGGGTTATTTCCATCCGACAAAATAGACTGGAGGAATTCTTCGTGCGTTTCTTGATTTTAAAGGTAGTGTAATAGAAAGAACCGTCGTGCAGTCTGTATCGGAACAGAACAGCAAACTATATTTTAATACGTCATCAATCCAGCTATTGCAAATTAAATATCTGGTATACGCTACACATATTGACACCTATTCTAATGTAGGGCGTTTATCGACAAACGGCAATCTGTTTAATAATTTAATCCCAATATATCTTATCATGAGTAAAGACCCAAAAAAAGAAAAGAGTACAAAGGATAAGAAGCAATCATCTTATCAGAAAGAAAAAGACACGCCGCTTAAGGATAATGCGGCAAATGTTCCCGTTAAAAAGAAAAAATAATGGTATCAGTCTTTGAATTGGCCACGGAAATGGAAATATATTTTTCCGCTTTGTCAAGCAACTGGTATTTCCCTGCAGTACCATAACCGAGTGGCGTACTGCTTCAATAAAATTAGTGACGAGTAGAGAACTGTAGTTATAGCGTAAGTAGTGGCCAGAGTTCATTTGAAGAATCTCTAAACCCGAAGTGGCAAATCCAGTTCTAATCGTTAAAGTATCAGTGCTAAGTGTTTGTCAAAACATGTTTTAAGCGCAAGAAGTACTGTTTGTTTCTCTAATGGTGATACGTCATGACAGCCGTGGAGCCGCGAAGCCCCCATCGCAATTATCCTGTACGGAGTCTGCTGACGAGAGTATTTCTTATCGTACATATAGTTCTCAACCCATATATTAATGATCCTAAGGGCAACCAGACCGAGAATTTTAGAAATACGTTTGCATAGAACATGGGGATATGTAATCTTTAGCAAAATATATGTAACAACTCCGACTAAGTAATGCATCGCCATTATCTACCTATTTAGGAGGCTGCATAAATCTTAGTATACATGTATCTCGTTAAGAAGGCATATCATAAATAATTGTTCGCGAACATTACATAAAAGATTTAATTCATTAATCAGGATGCACACGACACATTCTGTATTAAATAAAAGATTTGGGGAGCTTAGAGTGGTATCAGAGTGATAATTGGACGATAAAGAGCATTGTTCGCTAATTTAGTGCACTGCCTGTTGTTGCTTCCAACATATTTTGAAGACGGATTCTTTCCCAGGGGCACTTTCAAGATGTATTTTGCCACCTGCACTCATAATGATGCCATTTACCAAATAAAGCCCTACGCCGCTACCTTCCTTTTCTGGATTTAATCGCTGAAATTTTTCGAAAATAGACCCTTGGTCTTTTTGGCTAATCCCAATACCGTTGTCGGAAATAACAATTATAAAAAGGCTGTCCGTTGAATAGGAACTTATCTCTATTTCGGGTCTGACATCGGTAGCGGTGTAGTTGATCGCATTAGCTAAAAGATTATAGAGTACACTTCGTAATTTTCGACGCACAAACTTAACTTCTACAGCATCTAATCTCTGACGTATAAAAGCGCCTGATTCCATAATCTGTGGTGCAAGCGCCAACCTAACATCTTCCAATATATTTCCTAAATCTAAAAGCTCCTCATTTGATTGTTTACCATCCCTGTTCCAATGTTCTAAGGTGAGGTCTTCAACAACTTTTTTGATAGCCGTGATGCTACCGAACATATTTTTCAATAATAGGGTTTCTCTACCCGCACTACCTGATTGTTGCTCGAGTGCCTGAAGACTAAGTTGTAATGCTGAAATTGGGTTTTTTATATCGTGAGCTATTGTGTCCAACAGCATTTGATATTCTGCAACCATGTTTTCCTGCTCTCTAAGGTCACGTATGCGGCTCGTGATATTTACAAAAGTTACAATCACCCCATTTGTTCGGTTTTCCCTGCGCACATAGTAAGGTAAAATGTTCATTTGGTACCACTCAAAATCGTTTGTCTGTATCTCTTTCTCTAGAATCTCACCCGATTGTATCACCATTTTAATATTGTCTATTAATGTAGGAAAGCGAAAATGATCCTTTATCTGTTGAATGGGTTTACCAATGAAATCCGGATCTAAAGAGAACTGTGTCATCGCCGGGGGAGTAAATTTTCGCAGTATAAGTTGTGCATCAACGAAAAGCTGGGGAATAATCGCGTTGTTGAAGTAATTTTCAAGTTCTTCGTTAAGGTTTTGATTGGATTCCATAAGCAGTAATGTATCTGTTCTTAAAACTCTGTTTTTAAATATACGTAATATAGCTTCAACGAGCGAACATCATCAATTATTCTTTGGTGCGATAAGCACTTGATTGAAAATCAATATCGTTGGCTGCAAGAGCGAATAAATTGTTTGTTACTAATTCGCTTTGAACAAATTTACAAGTTTGACATAATCTTTCGATTAATAGATACTCAGGTTTAGCTGCTGGAGATTTGCAATCTAACCGTTTTGATTTGTAGATGTAGTCAATTCCGGACTTTTATTTTTTGATTTTTAATTGTGTATTTTATCGTGGAAAACAAATTGTAACAGCTGTTTTTTTTGTAAATTTTAATTAGATCCTCTTTCGCGGTAGTGCTATCTCACTCTCCAGTGGATAAGGCGCTCTGTTTGTCATGCTAACATCCTCTTTAATCTGACGGTGCGCGTGGTAAGCTTTGCTGTTTTCATGGGAATAACGCGGATCGGGGATAAAGGGCATCTTGGCCATCTTGTGGATAGTGATTGTTGGGAAATGGTAGTCGACTTCGACGGTACCAAGCAGCAGATAGCAGCCTCCGCCAAGAAAAGGAGAGTGTTCTAGGCTATTCGGGAAGTGGGCGGTGTCGAAATAATCTCCATTCGCATCGATCCAGGTTCCGAAGAACATCGTGCCACGTTTCGTGGGTACGTGTTTACGCGAAATGAGATAGGCCAACATCTTGACCTGTCGCTTATGGTGGTTATTGAGATCCTTAGCCATAACGTGGCCACGGTATTTGGTTTCTAGCAAGTCGAATGGTGTGCAGGAAACTGGAAAACTCAGCAGTTCGATTTCATCAAAAGCGTCTTCGAATACAGATCGGTCGAGCTTCGGCAGCTTGTATTCCTTTGCCGGCTCTTCAATCAGTAGTCCGTTTCGATCTTCTGGCTTAAAGTTGATGAGCAGCAGGCGAGCCTGTACCAATAGCTCACTCTTGCTCTTGCCGGTAAATCGAAAGGCACCGATAAAGATCAGGATTTGCAGGCCTTCGATACCAATTTGAATGCGACACACAAAATCTTCCAGCGTTTTGTAATCGCCATTCTTTTTACGCTCTTCCGGAATAAGTGTGCCGATCTTGGCTTCTAGGCTTTGTAGGAGCATGAATCCTAAATAGATGTCTTGGCCGTAAACCGTTGTTTCGTATTCGCTTTTGTTGATGCAAGGCGTAAGGATATTGGCGCCTGACATGCGCGCTTCATGCACATACACTTCCGTGCGGTAGAAGCCACCTTGATTATTAATGACCGCCACCATAAACTCGATGGGGTAATAGGACTTGAGATAGAGACTTTGGTAACTCTCCACAGCATAGGACGCGGAATGTGCCTTGCAAAAGGAATAGCCGGCAAAGGATTCAATCTGGCGGTAGACTTCGCGGCTGAGCTCTTCGGGATGACCTTGCTTGTTGCAGGAAGCAAAGAAGTTATCCTTTACTTTTTGTAGCGCAGCGAGTGAACGGCCTTTGCCACTCATGGCGCGGCGCAGTACATCACCGTCGGCGGCAGAAAGGCCACCAAAATGTATCGCTATCTTGATGACGTCTTCCTGATAGACCATAATACCGTAGGTGTCGCCCAAATGTTCCTCAAATACTTCATGGAAGTATTCGAACTGATCGGGGTGATTGTGCCGGAAGATGTACTCTTTCATCATGCCGGATTGTGCCACACCCGGCCGGATGATCGATGATGCGGCTACAAGAGTCTTGTAGTCCTCACATTTTAGCCTGCGGAGTAGCCCGCGCATCGCCGGCGACTCGATGTAAAAGCAGCCGATTGTTTTACCACGGCTGAGCATATCGTTGCAGCGCCCTTCGTTCTTTGAGATCGTGGTATCGCGGATATCAACATTGATCTGTTTGTTTTTCTTGATGAGCTTGACGGTATCGTTGATGCTGCCGATACCGCGCTGGCTAAGGATGTCAAATTTTTCAAAGCCGATGTCTTCGGCAATATGCATATCGAATTGCACGATCGGGAAGCCTTTTGGCGGCATCTCCAATGCGGTGAAATTGGTGATCGGCTCTTCAGCGATCAGGATGCCGCAAGAATGCATACTCCGCTGGTTGGGATATTTCTCGAGCATCTTGCCATACTTCATCACCAGGCGAACGAGCTGACTGTCATCATCGCGCTCCGCTGAGCGCGTGGCTAAGGCATCCAGTTCTTCTTTTGGCAGCCCGAAGACTTTTCCCACTTCCCTGAATATGGAACGATACTTAAACTCGACATTGGTGCCGCAAAAGGCGACATGATCTCTTCCGTAGCGATCGAAGATATATTGCAGGATAGTATCGCGCTCCTGCCAGCTCCAATCGATGTCAAAATCGGGCGGCGTTTTGCGGTTGAGGTTCAGGAAGCGCTCAAAATAGAGATCTAGTTCCAATGGGCAGATATCGGTTATGCCCAGACAATAGGCGATGATGCTGTTTGCCCCACTTCCTCTGCCAATATGCATAAAGCCCATACTGTTGCTGTAGCGCACAATATCCCAGGTGATCAGGAAATAGCCGCTGAAGCCAAGCTCATCGATCACTTTCAGCTCTTTTTCTACGCGCGCCCGTGCTGCGGTATGCTTATCGCCGTAGCGTCTATGGAGTCCTGCATAGGCCAAGCTGCTGAGCAGTTTGATATCGCTTTGCCGATTTTCGGTGTAATGCTTTTTGTTTCGTGGCGTGCCAAAGTCGTACTCAAAATTACATTGTTCGATCACCTTGCGCGTATTGGCAATGATTTGCGGGTAGTCTTGATAGCTTTCTAGCAGCTTGTCGAGAGGGAGCAAGGTTTCCTCTGGCTGGCAGGTGTCATCCTCGCCAAGCCTGGAAAGGATAACGTTCAGATCGACTGCGCGAAGGATGCGGTGCAAATTGTGCTCCACCTTGTCCGATACGGTAACTGGACTTAAGATCACCATGCGGGAAATATAATGTTTCCACTGCTGGCGGATAAGATGGCTTATCTGTTCAGGCCGGATACCGATGTATTCGTTTTCCTTAAGCTGCTCGGGGACATTGGAAAGGGGGTAGATTGTGAAGACCTCTTGGAATGTGGGCGCAACCTGCGGTAGCGATATATTCTCTACGTTACGGTCCGTCAATAACCGGCAGATTTCACCAATCCCGGATTGCTTTTTAGCAAGAGTGATGTAAAGCAACCTGTTTTCTTCGCGTATTTCCATGCCCACGACAGGTTTGATTCCTTCGGCCAAGCATGTCTTGGTAAAGTCGTATATGCCTGTTACTGTATTGATATCTGTCAGTGCCAAGGCGGTAATGTGGAGCGCGCGTGCTTGCTTGACCAGCGTTTCGATCGCTATCGTACCATATCGCAGACTGTGAAAGGAGTGACAGTTGAGGTACATGCCTTATCGGTTTTTCTTGTTTTCAAACCGAAATCCTGACGCGCGGCCCACTTTATCTGCTCCAAAGCGGTTTTTGATCTTGTCCATTGCTTGATAAAGGGAAACCATTTCCTGGGTGTCTTCAAAAATATTGATCTGCAGGCTGCCACGTACCAAGTTGGTAAACCGTACGCCGATCAAGCGGATGCGCATTCGGCGGTTGTAGAGCTTATCGAACAGCTCCATGACGGTTTGCGAAAGCGTATGGTCTGCTGAGGTATAGGATACGCGGCATTGCTTGGTCTCGGTGTCAAAATTAGAGTAACGGATTTTGAGCACGACGGTGGAGGTGAGCCACTGCTCGGCGCGCAGCTGGTAAGCCAATTTCTCGACCATGCCGGTAATCAGTCCGCGGAGTTTTGGGATATCGATCGTGTCCATGCCGAAGGTGTGCTCGGTGGAGATAGACTTGCGTTCGGAATAAGGTTCAACAGGGGAGTGATCTATGCCGTTTGCTTTCTTCCAAATCTCCCTCCCGTTCTTGCCGATCATCTGCTGGAGTACTTCTACGGGCATCTCGGCCAAGGTATATATCTGCCGGATGCCGATGCGTGATAACAGCTGAAAGGTGGCATCGCCCAGCATGGGGATTTTTTTGATGGAAAGTGGATTGAGGAAGGAGCGGACGCCCATTTGTTGGATTTCTTTTTTGCCTTTCGGCTTAGCTTCCCCAGTGCCGATTTTGGCGACGGTCTTATTGACTGAAAGCGCGAAGCTGATGGGCAGGCCGGTGTGCTTGGTGATCGCGGTAGACAATTCTTCTGTCCATTGGTAGGCGCCAAAAAATTTGTCCATGCCGGTGATGTCGAGGTAGTGCTCATCGATGCTTGCCTTTTCAACAACGGGGGCTTTTTCTTCGATGATCTCGGTGACTGTACGAGAGAGTTTGGAGTACATCTCCATATCGCCTTTGATAACTTTGGCCTCAGGACAAAGCTTCAGTGCCATCTTGATGGGCATGGCTGAACGTACCCCATAATAGCGCGCTTCGTAGGAGCAGGAGGCGACAACGCCGCGCTCGCCACCGCCGATAATAACCGGTACACCGCTAAGTTTGCTGTTGTTCAGCCGCTCACAGGATACAAAAAATGTATCCAGATCCATATGCACTATCGCCCTTTCCATCTTGACCTCCTTTGTAAAATTTCTACAAAGCTATGTTATAATACTAAAAATATTAGTATTATTGTTGTTCAATTTTGGTGCAATGTTGTATTGGGTAGAGAATATAAAACATCTCCGGTCGAGGAAGGGGCTGTCACAGAAGAGCTTAGCGGATGCTTTGGGCATTACGCGTGCGCGTTACTCGAAATATGAGTATGGGTTGGCAGAACCACCAATTGAGTTGTTGTTGAGGATGTCTGCTTATTTCGGCGTGAGCGTGGATGACTTGCTGTCTTCAGATGTCACTAGGAAATTATAGATTACATGTGCAAGGTTTGAAGTTTGACTTTGATTGTATGGTTTTCTGCTGTTCTAACAAATAGGCTATGCCTTTTTTTGTACCTGTTCCATTCGATGTAGTTCGCAGGCAGACTTAGAGGTTTCCCTAATCTTGGGGTCTTGCCTAATTGCCTCTTCTAAAAACGAGCGGTTCTGATCGCCCCACACATTCATGGCATCAATGATGGGCATCAGCGACCATCCTAGGTCAGTCAGGGCGTACTCTACTTTAGGAGGTAGCTGTGGATAGATTTTCTTGCTGATAAGCCCATGCGCTTCCATTTCATTTAACTGCACGGTCAGTACGCGGCGCGTTGCCTCTGGTAATAGACGAAGCATTGCACTCGGTCGCTTGACGTCCATGGAGATGGCATTCAACAGGGGTGGTTTCCATTTTCCGTTTAATACTTCTTTGGTGAGGTGTAGACCGCAATCAATGGTCAAAGGAATCTTTCTTTCGTACATACCAACTCTTTTTACAAAAATAGCTATTTTAAAATAAGAGAAACGAAAGGTACTACCAATTGCGCATAGGGATAAATTTATCCCTATGCTATTCTTTTCACCCATATTGATAGCGAGGTGTGAATGATGGAGATTTGTCGCTATAAAAAAACGGAATAAATGAACGCAACAGATCCAAATAAGCAATTACTCCTGGAAGAATACAAGTTGGGAGAGCTAACATTGAAAAATAGGGTAGTAATGGCCTCACTGACCCGGGCCCGCGCTAATAACCCAGAACTAATTCCGACACCGTTAATGGCTGAATATTATGCGCAGCGTGCGTCTGCCGGGTTGATCTTAGCAGAAGGCACCTGGGTGAATGCGCAATCTATCGGGTTTATAAATGTGCCGGGTATTTACACTGTAGAACAGGTGGAAGGATGGAAATTGGTAACAAGTGCCGTTCATGAAAAGGGCGGACTGATCTTTTCGCAGTTAGGGCATATTGGCGGTGCTTCCCATCCGGACCTGCTTAATGGCGAACTTCCTGTTGGGCCTTCTGCCATTGATTTGCAAACGCAATCTTTTACACCCGATGGCTTCAAAGCGTCTCCTGTGCCGAGAGCGATGTCCGTAGCAGAGATAAAACAAACAATCCGTGATTATAAGCAGGCTGCACGACATGCCAGGGAAGCTGGTTTTGACGGCGTGGAGATTCATGCTCAGGCAGGAATGCTTATTCCGCAGTTTTTGAGTATAGCTGCCAACAGACGTACTGATGATTACGGTGGAAGCATCGAAAAGCGTGCCCGTATTGTGTTTGATATACTGAACAGTATCATGGAAATTTGGGATAGCAAGCGGGTGGCGATTAAGTTCACCCCAGTGATGCTTAGTCATGTCGGAATCGTAAAGCCCGATGAAGAAACCATTCCTTTGTTCAAATACATATTGGACAGACTTAACGATTATGATTTGGCCTATGTGCATATTGTTGGCCCTTCGGAAGATCTTAGCGGCTCGCCAATAGCAGCGTTACAGGAGGACTATTTTGCTCATTTCCAGGCTCATTATACTGGAAGAATAATGGCTAATCTTGGATTTTCCAAGACCACGGCCAATGAGATCTTACAGAAGGGGACGGCGGATCTAGTTTCTTTTGGCGAACCGTTTATCGCTAATCCTGATTTGGTGGAGCGCTTCAAACATGATCTGCCACTCGCAACAGCTGATCGCAGTACGTATTATGGCGGAGGAGAACAGGGATACACGACCTATCCTAAGACCGTATATCCTGATGGGCGTGGGTAGGGTTGCTGGTTATTATTGGCCTGCATAGCTTTTGCGCAGGGACCAGCTGAAATATGCTAATACTTGGTAGTCACTTATAATGGTCTACTATGGAAACTGAATTGTTGGTCTTCGGGCTGGCGTTTAGTTTCTGTGTTTAAAACGAATGATCGATAACTACCATCTAACAAGTGATTGACTAGCTTTATATTTTCGGAATCAGTTTTAACAATGTTAATTCGCTTTTCGTACCCAAACGAATTGGCGTGAAGATCGTTCCCGTCCCCTCGGATACATAAATTTGCATTGTTCCATTTCGGTAGAGTCCATTGTTGTAGCCGAACATGAGTTTTGCGATAAACGTAAATGGGAATAACTGTCCTCCGTGTGTATGGCCTGCCAGTAACAAATCGACATCCTTTTGCTGCATATATTTAACGCCGTCTGGCCGATGGTGAAGGACGATGGTCGGCGCATCTTGCTTTATCTCCAGCTCATGCATTACGTCGGCTATAGTTTCCGATGCCGCGGTGCTGTGTATATCAAACGTATGACGATCTGCGAGCATATTGTTGAGTCCTATGATCTGCAATTCGCCAAAGAAGCTGATTTCGTTTTGGAGAACGATCGCATTTGCACTTTTCATCTGTTTTATAACCTCCTCTATTCCGACCTGTTCATCATGATTACCGTACACGAAGTAGTGTGGAGCGTTCAAGGAGCGAAAGGCCTCTAATACATCATTGCCGTCAGTAAAATGAGATTTGCTGTCGAACATATCACCTGTATTGAAAACAATTTCAGGATGGAGTTCCTTAATTTTTCGTACAATCTTCTCCACCTCATCTTTTCCTCTAAAATTACCCAAATGAGCGTCGGTAATATGCACAGCCCTTATTTCTCTTTTCAATCCCACTACCGGAATGGTTAGTTCCTTTACTTGTATCGTATAGGCGTTCCACACCCCATAAATACTTAACATGGACATAAAGCCAATTGCGATAGCGCTACTGACTTGCGGCGAAAATTTAAAAAATAAATTTAACAGGTCCGTTGACGCGACAGCTATAAAAAGAGAAATCAGAAGCGAAAGTGCAATTCCCCCAAAAATAAAGATGCTTTTCGCTACGGGATTGGCGGTTGTCGCAAAAACCGTCATGCAAATAATAGCGAGAAAAAGTAGGGATATAAAGCCCAATACCCATGTTTTTCTCGATATAATGGGGAAAAATATGGAACACCTGTCCGAAAGGTAGATTACTGCTCCTACCAACAAACTGATTATGATCATACTGGATATGAGAATTCCGATGTATTTCATGGTAGCTATTTTAAGTCGTTCTACGGAATGCTAATGGGCTTTGACCGGTCTTACTTTTAAACAATCGACTAAAATATTGCGGATATTCAAACCCTAGCGAATACGCGACTTCACTTACAGATAAGTTTGTGGTCAGCAACAGAGTTTTTGAGCGTTCAATCAGATAAGCGTGGATGTGCTGCTGAGTGCTCATGCCGGTAGTCTTCCGCAGAAGATCGCTTAAATAGTGTCGCGACATAGATAATTCAGCTGCTAGATCATGTGCCGCAACGGTTTTGTTTCCCTTGTCACTAAAGTGATTATGCAGCAAGCTTTGGAGACGTGCCACTAGGTCTGTTTCCACACTGCTCCTTGTTCGAAACTGACGAGTATAGAAGCGTTCGGAATAACTCAACAGAACATCCAATTGCGCCAGGATTATATCTTGGCTGTGCATATCTATACTTCGGTGATATTCATTCTGTATATGTTGGATAATCCCTTCAAGTGTCGACCGCTCTGCATCTGAAATGTGCAAAGCTTCATTGGTTTCGTAGGAAAACAGTTTTAGTTTATTGATCTTGTTCCAAAATGGAGATTTACGAATAAAATCGGGATGGAATGCCAGCATCCATCCCCACGAACTTGCTTGAATAGGCCGTTCATTCCACAGGTGTATTTGCCCTGGTGAGAAAAAACTCATAGCGCCACTCGAAAAATCATAGGGACGCCAACCATATTTACCCGTGCAAAAAGCACCATCTTTTACGACGATAAAGTACAGATTAAGTTTTACCGGTACATCGATCGGTGCCATCTCTTTGATATCCGTGACCTGGCATATGCTCAATAACGGATGGTGTGCAGAAGGACACCGGAATAGTTTTGTATACTGTTCGACCGTGTCGATTGTTATGGTTTCGGCGGAGTTCATCTTAAATCCATTAGTGTATATTGTAGATGTAAATATGTGCTTTTATCCCGTTAGTTCACCGAAAAACAGTGTGTTCGCGTGAATGGTGTCCAAAAACTCACGCTCTTCGACGATGAGACCGTTTTGAATTTTAGTGACGACAACGATCTCGTTATTATAAATGCATCCATCGACACGTTCTGCTCGGTTATTCAAATGAACGGTCACATGGTCGCCTTCTGCCACGATGGACCGGATGGTGATATTCAATCCTTTTGGGAAACGTGCTAAGATTAATGAAAAGGCATCGTTCATATCCTCTTTTGTTCGCCAGCCTCCCAATGGCCATGAACCTTCACCACTGATCCAATAGACGGAGTCGGTTGATTTGTACTTGGCTAAATCT
>JAAIGF010031069.1_pt1 | contig 18491 bp, 19 predicted proteins | sample 6487441 | NCBI WGS metagenome assembly JAAIGF01 (sample SAMN13974129, study PRJNA590717) | phyllosphere metagenome | biome: pepper field; feature: multiple bacterial spot infested pepper fields; material: pepper leaves; isolation source: leaves from pepper fields | host: Capsicum annuum ... | reverse complement strand
CGTCATCCTCGGGCTTGACCCGAGGATCTAATCACGCTGCCGTTGGGGTTCGTTGGATCCTCGGGTCAAGCCTACTGCTGTCCGGTTTAAACTGAGTGGGTAATTTGAAACTAGAACAGCTCCCCCACCCGTCACCCCGCACTTGATGCGGGGTCCAGCAGACGCGCGTCTGCGCGGCGAAAGAGTCTTTCAGACCAAGGACTTGGTCTGACTGGATACCGGGTCAAGCCCGGTATGACGGAAGTGGGGTTGCACCGTCACCATCCTGCAGCGAACGGCAAAGCGTGTCCCAATAAGATTTAAAAGATGGAACTGCAAGGCTTTCAAAGCCTTGCCTCGCATCCGCACCTTTAAACCGGACAGTAGTGGGTCAAGCCCGAGGATGACGAGGGGGAGGAAAACGTCTCCCCACACAACTCAATGCTCGTAAAAATCCGCGACGATCTTCCAGGCATCCTCGGCGGTTTCTGCGAAATGCAGCAGGTCCATATCCTCGGGCGCAATGGTGCCGAAATCGGCCAGAGCCTTGAAATTGATGATGGAGTGCCAGAAGGCTTCGCCAAAAAGGATGAGCGGGATGGGCGCCATGCGCTTTGTCTGGATCAGCGTCAGCGTTTCGAACAGCTCATCCATCGTGCCGAAGCCGCCGGGGAAAATGACGACGGCCTTGGCGCGCATCAGGAAATGCATCTTGCGGATGGCGAAATAGTGGAAGTTGAAGCTCAGCTCCGGCGTGACATAGGGGTTCGGCGCCTGCTCGTGCGGCAGCAGGATGTTTAGGCCAATGGAAGGTGCGTTGACCTCCGACGCGCCGCGATTGCCCGCCTCCATCACGCCCGGACCACCGCCGGTGACGACCACATATTCGCGGTGATCGTGCTTTTCCGCTTCGCCAGCGCAAAGCATGGCGAATTTGCGGGCCTCGTCATAATAGACGGAAGCTGCTTCGAGGTTCTTCTTTTGCGTTTCGTTGCGCGCCGCCCAGGCTGCTGCACCCGGTTCGGGAATGCGCGCGCCGCCAAACATGACGACCGTCGATTTGATGCCGCGTTCGGACAGTACCATCTCCGTCTTCAAGAGTTCCAGCTGAAGGCGGATGGGGCGCAATTCCTCGCGGCAGAGGAAATCCGTGTCGGTATAGGCAAGACGATAGGACGGAGAGTCCGTCTGCGGCGTTTTCGGCACGCCTTCGGCATGCTGCTTGTCATCCGAACTGCTCTTCAGCGGGTCCCACACCCCATCCTTGCGCCGCAGCTTGCCGTTTTTCAGTTTCGCCATTTCCATGCCTTTCCTGTGCCCGCGCCAAATCGTCCAAATCGCATTGACGCCCTTGAAACACTCGCTTAGAGCAATTGACCGTGTCCGGCCAGCGGTGCGGATGTTTCCCTGAAATGACGATAGTCAGCGAAGTTTAAGGAATTCTCATGAGCAGCTCGGAACTTAGCTCCCTCGAAAAAATCATCGAAGCCGCATTCGAAAACCGCGATAGCGTGAATGTTTCCACCAAGGGAGAAATTCGCGATGCCGTCGAGACCTCTCTGAACCTTCTGGACGCTGGCGAAGCCCGCGTGGCCGAACGCGAAGCAGACGGAAACTGGAAGGTGAACCAGTGGCTGAAGAAAGCCGTGCTTCTCTCCTTCCGTCTGAACGACATGGAAATCGTGACCGGTGGCCCAGGCGAATCCACATGGTGGGACAAGGTGCCCTCCAAGTTCGAGAACTGGGGTGAAAACCAGTTCCGCGCTGCTGGCTTCCGCGCCGTGCCGAATGCCGTCGTGCGCCGCTCCGCTTATGTCGCCAAGAACGTGGTACTGATGCCGTCCTTCGTCAATCTCGGCGCTTATGTCGATGAAGGCACCATGGTCGATACATGGGCAACCGTCGGTTCCTGCGCGCAGATCGGCAAGCATGTTCATCTCTCTGGCGGTGTCGGCATTGGAGGCGTGCTGGAGCCGCTTCAGGCTGGCCCGACGATCATCGAAGACAATTGCTTCATCGGCGCGCGGTCCGAAGTCGTGGAAGGCTGCATCATCCGTGAGGGCTCCGTGCTCGGCATGGGTGTTTACATCGGCAAGTCCACCAAGATCGTGAACCGCGCCACCGGCGAAATTTCCTACGGCGAAGTGCCCCCCTACTCCGTCGTCGTTGCAGGCGCCATGCCCGGCAAGCCCTTCCCGAATGGTGAAATGGGCCCGAGCCTCTATTGCGCGGTCATCGTCAAGACCGTGGATGAGAAGACCCGTTCCAAGACCGGCATCAACGAGCTGCTTCGCGACTAGCGCATCGGTGCAAAAATCGGAATCGATTTTTGTAAAGCACGATGCGCAGATTCAAAGAGTTCGAGCGTCCTTCGTGTATCCTAAAGGACGCACGGCGCTCTGGAGAAGAGACTGATCATGAACGCCACCGATCCCGTCGCCAATCTTGCCGCTCTCATTCGTTGCCCATCGGTGACGCCAGCCGAGGGTGGGGCTTTGACATTGCTCGATACGCTGCTGTCGCCGCTCGGCTTTGCGGTGGATCGCGTGATGGCGACTGAGGATGGGACGCCGGACGTGGAAAATCTCTACGCCCGGCTTGGCACCGAGGGGCCGCATCTGATGTTTGCGGGCCATACGGATGTCGTCCCGGTTGGCGACGAGGCGGCATGGAGCCATCCGCCTTTCGCTGCCGAGATTTCGGGCGGCGAGATGTTCGGTCGTGGCGCGGTGGACATGAAGGGCGGCATCGCCTGCTTCGTTGCAGCCATTGCCCGCCACATCGAAAAGCACGGCAAGCCTGCGGGCTCCGTGTCCTTCCTCATCACCGGCGACGAGGAAGGCCCTTCGATCAACGGCACCTCCAAGCTTCTGGAATGGGCTGCCGCAAAGGGTGAGACCTGGGATGCCTGTGTCGTGGGCGAACCGACAAACCCCGACCAGCTGGGAGACATGATCAAGATCGGCCGTCGCGGTTCGCTCTCCGGTCGCATCACGGTTCACGGCGTTCAGGGGCATGCAGCCTATCCGCATCTTGCGGATAATCCAGTTCGTGGCATGCTGCAATTGACGCACGCTCTGATGGACCCGCCTTTCGACAACGGCACCGACAATTTCCAGCCGTCCAATCTGGAAGTCACGACTATCGACACCGGCAATGTCGCGACGAACGTCATCCCGGCCAAGGCAAGCGCTGCCTTCAACATTCGTTTCAACGATACGTGGACTGCCGAAACGCTCCGCGCTGAAATCATCCGCCGTCTGGATGAGGCCGCAGCCCACGGCCCGCTTCGCCCGGATCGCACACCGGTCAGATACGATCTCGTCTGGGCAGACCGCCCGAGCCATGTTTTCCTTACCCGCAACAATGCGCTGATCTCCTCGCTTTCGGGTGCCGTTGCAGACGTAACCGGCAAGGAACCGAAGCTTTCGACGACCGGCGGCACTTCCGACGCGCGCTTCATCAAGGATTACTGCCCCGTGGTGGAATTCGGCCTCGTCGGCCAGACCATGCATATGGTGGATGAGCGCGTGGCCGTTGCCGATCTGGAAACGCTGACGAAAATCTACGAAACCTTCATCGAAAAATGGTTCGGCCATGCCGCCGCGTAGCGAAGTTTCCTATTACCTCCGGGGCCTGTGGCTGCTGTTTCTCGGCAAGGCTGAAGGTGCGCAGCTGCTGGATATCAGCGAACGCGGCATGCTTCGCTCTTTCTATGCCGCTCTCTGGTGCCTGCCGCCCATGGTGCTTTCCTGGTACTGGTGGCACGAGACCTATCTCGCTACGTTGCCGGAGGGTGTCGGCACGGGCGGTATCTTCTTTTTTCGACAGGCGCTGGTGGAGGCCATCTGCTGGGTTGTGCCTTTGGTCATGATCGGGTTGCTGCTGGCATTCTTTGGCATGCGGGAGAAGTTTCCAGCGATTGTCGTCGTCGCCAACTGGCTGTCGGTGCCCTATTCCTATGCTTATGGCGTACTGATCCTGATCGCGCTGCTTCTGCCCGCGCTGCAAGGGCTCGTCTCGATCCTGTGGCTCATCCTGCTGCTGTCGCTGATCTTCAGCTTCTCGCGAATCCTGAAGTTCTTCGTGCGCGATCAGCCATTGCTTGTGACCGCGCTTATTATGACCCTGCTCGTGCCAGGCATAATCATGCAGGAAATGTTGCAGCGTTTTCTCGGCGTATCTCCAAACTAATCAGCGTGGCGTAACGACTTCGCCATCTTCCTTGGTAAAACTACCTACGCTGCCCACGGGCAGAATTTCCAGCACGACTTCGGACGGGCGGCAGAGGCGTGCGCCTTTTTCCGTCACCACAATCGGGCGGTTGAGCAGAATGGGGTGGGCTTCGATGGCATCGAGCAGCGCTTCGTCGCTGAGGCTCTCATCGGCAAGACCAAGCTCCGCATAGGGCGTGCCCTTCTCGCGCAACAGGGCGCGCAGCGGCACGCCGATCTTTTCCGCCAGCGCCGCAACCTCCTGCCTCGATGGCGGCGTTTTCAGATATTCGATGACGGTGGGTTCTTCGCCGGATTGGCGGATCATGGCCAGCGTGTTGCGGGAGGTGCCGCAAGCGGGGTTATGATAGATCGTCACCGTCATTCTGGCGCTCCGTTCTTGGCGTTCGTGGCGGGATTACATCCGGGTAATCCACCTGCATGAAATAGAGCCCTTCCGGGGGCGCGACCGGGCCACAAGCTTTACGGTCCCGCGCTTCGAGTGCGGCGCGCACGTCATCGGTCGTCATTGCCCCCTCGCCTGCCATTTTCAACGTGCCGGCAAAGGAGCGTATCTGATTGTGCAAGAAGCTCTGCGCAGTGGCGCGGATTTCGATCAGATCGCCATTTCGCGTCACATCCAGCCGGTCGAGTGTTCTGACCGGGCTGTTGGCCTGACAGTGAACCGAGCGAAACGTCGTGAAATCATGCCTGCCGACCAGCGTCTGTGCGGCAGCATGCATCGCCTCGTGATCCAGATCCTTCGCCACCCACCACGCGCGCTTATGCTCCAGCGCCAGCCGTGATCTGCGGGAGATGATGCGATAGAGATAATGGCGGCGGATGGCGGAAAAGCGGGCGTCGAAATCCTCGGTCACCGCCTCCACATCCAGAACCGACACGGCCTCATTGGCCATGGCAAGATGGGCGTTCAGCGCGTTGCGCAGCTTATAGGACTGCCAGTCCCGCGAAAGATCGACATGCACGACCTGCCCTCTGGCATGGACGCCGGAATCTGTGCGGCCCGCGCCGCGAATGCTGACGGTTTCCGTCGTCAATGAGAGAATGGCGGCTTCCAAAGCCCCCTGCACCGAGGGGCCGACGGCCTGCCGCTGCCAGCCGAAATAGGGCGTGCCATCATATTCGACGGTCATGCGGAAGCGTGGCATCAGCCAAGCCTCGTTCCGGCAGACACCGGAGTTCCACGCAGAAAATCCGCAGCCAGCATGGGCTTGCCGCCCGCTTTTTGCAGCTTTACGAGGCGTACTGCACCACTGCCGCAGGCAATGGTCAGGTGGTCGTCGAGTGCGGCACCCGCCTCACCCATGCCTTCCGCCAGTTCGCTGGCCAGAACCTTCACGCGTTCCGGCTTGCCGTTGATCTCCATTTCGAACCATGCGCCCGGAAAGGGAGACAGGCCGCGAATGTGATTGTGCACATCCTGCGAGGCTCTGGAAAAATCGATGCGCGTTTCGCCCTTGTCGATCTTGGCGGCATAGAGCACGCCTTCCTCGGCCTGAACCGTCAGCGGCAGCTCATCGCCTTCCAGCTTCTGCATGGCCTCTCGCATCAGCCTCGCACCGGCCAGCATCAGGCTGTCATGCAGTTCGCCAGCCGTCATGTTTTCGCCGATGGCGACACGGGCGGTCAGAGCGACGGGGCCAGTATCCAGACCCTTCTCCATCTTCATCACCATCATGCCCGTTTCGGCATCGCCCGCCATGATGGCGCGCTGGATGGGAGCGGCACCGCGCCAGCGCGGTAGCAGCGAGGCGTGGCCATTATAGCAGCCAAGCCGCGTGCCATTCAAAATCGCTTCCGGCAACAGAAGGCCATAGGCCACGACCACTGCGACATCCGCAGTGAAGGCGGCAAATTGCTGACGGTCTTCGTCCGTCTTGAAGTTCAGAGGCGTTAGAACCGGAAAGCCGAGAAGCTCCGCCGCCTGATGCACGGGGGATTTTTGCAGGTCCAGCCCGCGGCGACCGCCCGGGCGTGGCGGCTGGGTATAGACCGCCGCAATCTCATGGCCCGCTTCGGCAAGCGCGCGCAGGGTGGGCACGGAAAATTCCGGCGTTCCCATGAAAATGATACGAAGAGCCATATCCGCCCCCTGCCCTCAACCATGCCGAACGGGCGAGCCTTGCGGCCAGCCGGATCAGATATTGGCGCGGGCTGCCTTGGTGAATTTCTTGATGACCATGTCCCGCTTCAGGCGCGAAATATGGTCGATGAACAGCACGCCGTTCAGATGGTCGATCTCGTGCTGAAGGCAGGTTGCCAGAAGGCCATCGGCCTCGACGGTCTGCTGTTTGCCGTCGCGGTCGATATAGCCCACCGTCAGCGATGCCGGGCGCTCGACCTCGGCATAGTAATCCGGGATCGAAAGACAGCCTTCCTCATAGGTCGAGACATCGTCCGAAACCTTCAGGATTTCCGGATTGATGAAAACGATCGGCTTCTTTTCCTCGTCCTCGCGCGAAAGGTCGATCACCAGCATGCGGCGCGGAATGCCGACTTGAATGGCGGCAAGGCCGATGCCCGGCGCATCATACATGGTTTCCAGCATGTCGTCGGCGAGACGGGCAATCTCCGAATCCACCGTTTCGATTGGCTTGGATTGCTGACGCAGCAGCGGATCGGGCAAAATGATAAGAGGCTTGATGGTCATGGCTTCCCATAACCCATCTGAATGGCGGAGGAAACGAAAAAATACTCCCGATTTCAACGCTTGAGAGTGTATAGCCGACTCATTTTCGCCTTGAGCATGTTCTTGTTTTGTACGAATCAGAAGAATTCTGTTAGATTGGCTCATGAACATTGATCTCGATGCCCTCGGCAGCACGGCTTTCAGTCTCGGAACAGTCCATATTTCGGTCGGCGCGGTTCTTTTCGTGCTGGCTTTCATTGGGTTGATCATCGTCTTCTTTTTGCTGCGCAAACCGCCAGCGCCCGACCAGTCTCGTGAAGACTTGGCGGAGCTTTTGAAGACACAGGCGGAGCTTCAGGGCCGCATCGCTGCCATGGCCGATACGTTTTCCGCCCGCCAGAACGAGATGAGCCAGACGCTGAACGAACGCCTCGACGGCATGTCGCAACGCCTTGGCACGACGCTGACGGAACAGACGCGCTCCACCCACGAGAACCTCAGCAAGCTGCAAGAGCGGCTGGCCGTCATCGATGCGGCGCAGGGCAATATTCAGGATCTGGCAAAGGACGTAATCGGGCTTCAGGCGATCCTTTCCAACAAGCAGACGCGCGGCGCTTTTGGACAGGCACGCATGGAGGCGCTGATTGCGGATGCACTGCCCAACGGCGCGTACCAGCTGCAACCGACCCTTTCGAATGGTTTCCGGCCCGATTGTACGATCAAGATGCCGAACAATGCGCCGCCATTGGTCATCGACGCGAAGTTTCCTCTGGAGGCGTGGAACGCGCTGAAGGCGGATGAATCGCCGGATGCCAAGCGCGCGGCGACCCAACAGTTTCGTCGCGATATGGAGGTTCATATCCGCGATGTGGCCGAAAAATATCTGATTACCGGCGAAACGCAGGACACCGCCTTCATCTTCGTGCCATCGGAATCCATCTTTGCCGATATTCATCAGCACTTCGAATATCTGGTGCAGCGGGCGCATCGCGCGCGCGTGGTGATCGTGTCGCCCTCCCTCCTCATGCTCTCGGTTCAGGTCATTCAATCGGTGTTGAAGGACCAGCGGATGCGCGAGCAGGCACATCTCATTCAGGGCGAAGTGGCGCTGTTGATGGATGATGTGCGGCGGCTGGATGAGCGGACACGCAAGCTGCAAACCCATTTCGGGCAGGCGCAGAAGGATGTCGATATGATGCTGACCTCCTCCGAAAAAGTGCTGGCGCGCGGCGGCAAGATCGGTAGCCTCGACTTTTCGCCGGTCATGAAGGAAGTTCCGCATTCCGAATCGGAGCATTTGCGGCGCATAGCCGATGCGCGGTCCGGTGCTACCAAGCTTCGCGTGGTGGATGATGAGTAGCTTCTGTTGACGAAAAATCGGTTTCCGATTCCGGTGCCAATGCGGTAGCAATGGCGTCTACCGTTTCAACATTTGCCTTTGGATCGACCTCGCATGATTACTGTTTTCGGCTCCATCAACATGGACCTCGTCGCCACCTCCGAACGCCTGCCAAAGCCCGGCGAGACGGTGACGGGCAAAAGCTTTTCCACCGCAGCAGGCGGCAAGGGCGCCAATCAGGCGCTGGCCGCACGCCGTGCGGGAGCCGAGGTGAAAATGGCGGGCGCGGTTGGTGACGATACATTTGCCGCACCGGCGCTGACGCTGCTGCGCGATGCGCGCGCCGATCTGTCGTTGGTCAAAACGGTTGCCGAGCCGACAGGAACCGCCGTGATCCTCATCGGTGAGGGCGGCGAGAACATGATTTCGGTCATCCCGGCTGCAAACGGCACGGTTTCGCCAGAGGATGCGACGCGCGCCGTTTCGCAGATGAGCGAAGGCGACACGCTGATGCTCCAGTTCGAAATTCCGGCAGATGCCATCGAAGCCTCGCTGAAGGCCGCAAAGGCCAAGCGGGTAACGACGATCATAAACACCGCACCTTTGACTGCGGATGCTGCCCGCCTTTCGCGCCTCGCAGATATCGTCATTGCCAATGAGACCGAGTTCGAGCTTCTCATCGGCAAGAACGGCCTGTCATCTGCGGATCGTGAGAAGGAAATCGTGGCGCTTCATGGCGAGACCAGCCAGACGCTGATTGTTACACTCGGAGCCGAAGGCGTTATCGCCATTCGTAATGGCAAGGTGTTCAAGGCGCAGGGGCTGAAGATCGAGCCGGTCGATACCGTTGGTGCAGGCGATACGTTCTGCGGCTATCTGGCGGCAAGCCTGGATGCCGGGCATGATTTCGAAAAGGCTCTGCGCAGGGCTGCCGTGGCCGGTTCACTGGCATGCACTCGAGAGGGTGCACAGCCTTCGATACCGGTAGCAGCGGATGTAGATGCGAAGGTTTGATGGGTTTGGAGTGAGCTTTTTTGATCATGCATTAGCGGCATCGGGTGTGGCTCACCCCCCTCTGCCCTGCCGGGCATCTCCCCACAAGGAGGGAGATCGGCAGGGCGCTTGTTCCCCACCCAAACTGCTACGCTCAAGATGGGCGAGAGGCCAGCCACGGGTCGATCTCCCCACCTGTGGGGGAGATGTCTGGCAGGACAGAGGGGGGTAGGCCACGCCCGCTGCCGTCATTTTATTTCCGAAAGCCACCTAACCAAAGGCAGCAAGTCTCGCCCTTTCACTTCCCCCCAAACAAATTCAGCGCCGCATACTGCAACAGCATAATCGTCTTGCCATCGCGAATGGCCCCCGAAGCAATCATTGCTAGGGCCTTATCGATCCCGATTTCCAGAACGGCGATATCCTCACCCTCTTCCTCATTGCCGCCGCCTTCAGACGTTCTGTCTCCAGGTTCATATTCGCCGACGAAGAAATGCAGTCTTTCGGTCACCGAACCGGGGCTCATGAAGGCGTCGAAGATCTGGCGGACGTGGCGGACCTTGAAACCGGTTTCTTCTTCCGTTTCGGCACGGATACGCGCTTCAGGTTCGGCATTGTCGAGCAATCCGGCGGGCGCTTCGATCAACAGATCATCATGACCGTTGACGAAGGCCGGATAGCGGAATTGTCTGGTGAGGATGACCGTGCGGCGGCTCGGATCGTAGAGCAGGATCGTTGCGCCATTGCCGCGATCATAGGTCTCGCGCGATTGCTGCTGCCAGCTGCCGTCTTCTCGCAAAAAGGAAAAGGTCGTTTTCTTCAGGAGGTACCAGTCGTCTGACAGGACCTTGACGTCTTCGATCTTGATACGGTGTGCGATGCTCATGAAAATTCCCCAGTCGATTCCGTTGCGGTGGACACAGCGGCAATTTCGTGCAATTTCGTGCAGAGTCAAGAAAATTCGTGCAAGTAACCGGACACGCCAGATGCTGACATCAGAACGCAAGGAACTCATCCAACAGCGCTTGAGGGAAGAAGGGCGGCTTGTTGCCAAGAGCTTCAGTCAGCAATTGGGCGTTTCGGAAGACACGATACGTCGTGATCTAAGAGAACTAGCGAAGGACGGGCTGCTGCAAAGGGTTCATGGTGGAGCGCTGCCCGCTTCTCCCGCCATTGCGGATTACAGCGCGCGCGAAGAGATCGCATCTGCTGCCAAGACTAAGCTCGGACGTACGGCTGCAAAGTTGATCAGGCCCGGACAGATCGTCTTTCTCGATGGCGGGACCACGAACCTTCAGCTTGCCCGGCATTTGCCGCTGGACCTGCAAGCGACCATCATCACCCATAGCCCGAGCATCGCCGTGGAGCTTGCCCGTCATCCGCTTGTGGAGGTGGAGTTGATCGGCGGTCGCCTTTTTAAGCACTCTGTCGTCACGATGGGTGCCGCAAGCGCGGAAGCCATTTCGGGCATTCGGGCGGACATGTTCTTCATGGGGGCGACAGGCGTCCATGCCGAAGCGGGGGTGACGACTGGCAACAGGGAGGAAGCCGCGATCAAGAGGCTGATTGCACAACGATCTGCGGAAACGATCCTGATTGCGACCGGAGACAAGCTCGGGGCCGCATCGCCCTATTCCATCATACCTATGGCAGAGATAGCAACGCTTGTGACGGAGGAGGGTTTGCCCGATACCATGCTGCAAGCAGTCAAGGCGGCAGGTCCCTCGGTCCTTCAGGCTTGAGAACGCATCGCGCGGCAATGCCGCGAAGGCTCAAACCTTGAGGAAGGTGAGATAGGCAGAGCTGCGGCCTTCGCGCTTCGCCTTGTTTTCGTAGCGCGTACCCGGCCAGTTATCATAGGGCGTCAGCCAGTCGGCGGAGGTTCTTGCCGTCCACTCGAAACCGCCATGGCGGGCGCAGTGCTGGAGTGTCCAGTTGATATAGGTGTCGATATCCGAGGCGAAACAGAACTTGCCGCCGGGCTTCAGCACGCGGTGGAAACGGGCAAGATTGACATCCGAAACGAAGCGGCGCTTCCAATGCTTTTTCTTGGGCCATGGGTCCGGGTAGAGCAGATCGATGTGATCGAGACAGGCGTCCGGCAACCAGTCCAGCAACTGGGTAGCATCATCGTCATAGAGACGGATGTTCATCAATTCCTGTTCACGCACCGCGCCTAAGAGCTTGGCCATGGAATTGACGAAGGGCTCGACACCGATAAAGCCGGTGGAGGGATTTTCGGCGGCGCGATGAACCAGATGCTCACCACCACCGAAGCCGATTTCAAGGCGGAGGGACTTCACGTCTGCGGGAAAAAGCGCGGCCAGCGGCGTCGGTGCTGGCGTCGAGAGATCGACCTTCAACAGCGGCAGAAGGTTTTCGATGCTGTCTACCTGCTGGTTGCGCAGCGGCTTGCCCTTGCGCCTGCCATAGAACGCTTCCGTTGACCGTGAACGTCGCTCTTCCGTCATCTCAACTCTCAAACACAATAGATGAACCCGCACCGTACCGTTTCATCGGCGCGGTGCGGGTTTCGAAGTTTCAGACGATATCTATCAATCAAAGCCTGTTGGCAAGTCTCAAGCGGCTTTCAGCGCTTCCTTGAGAGGCTTTACCAGGTCCACCTTCTCCCAGGAGAAGGAGCCATCGCGACCGGCCTTGCGACCGAAATGGCCGTAGGAAGAGGTCTTGGCATAGATCGGCTTGTTGAGGTCGAGGTGACGGCGGATGCCGGATGGCGAAAGATCCATGACCTTGCGGATCGCGGCTTCGACTTCGTCTTCGCTGACCTTGCCCGTCTGGTGTAGATCGACATAAACCGACAGCGGCTGAGCAACGCCGATAGCGTAGGAGAGCTGGATGGTGCAGCGGTCTGCAAGGCCTGCGGCCACGACGTTCTTTGCGAGGTAACGCGCTGCGTAAGCTGCGGAACGGTCGACCTTCGTCGTATCCTTGCCGGAGAATGCACCGCCGCCGTGAGGTGCAGCACCGCCATAGGTGTCCACGATGATCTTGCGACCGGTGAGGCCAGCATCGCCATCCGGGCCGCCGATAACGAACTTGCCGGTTGGGTTGATGTACCACATGCAGTCATCGGCAATCTTCAGATCGCCAAGGGCTTCGCGAATGTAAGGCTCAACGACTGTGCGAACCTTCTTGGAATCCCAGCTTGCATCCAGATGCTGCGTGGAGAGAACGATGGAGACGGCTTCGGACGCCTTGCCATCCACATAACGGACGGTGACCTGGCTCTTGGCATCGGGGCCGAGCTTCGCCGCTTCGCCTTCACCGCCCTTGCGGGCATTGGCGAGCAGTTGAAGAATGCGGTGCGAGTAATAGATCGGAGCCGGCATGAGGTCCGGCGTTTCCTTGCAGGCGTAACCGAACATGATGCCCTGGTCGCCCGCGCCTTCGTCACCCTGCTTGTCGGCAGCGTTATCCACGCCCTGCGCGATATCTGCGGACTGCGGGTGCAGCAGAACGTCGATCTTGGCGGTCTTCCAGTGGAAGCCGTCCTGTTCGTAACCGATGTCGCGGATGGCCTTGCGGGCTGCCGACTTGAACTTGGATGGGTTGATCAGCGGATGGCCAGCCGCGTCTTTCACGACATTGCCATCCTTGTCCTTCTTCAAAAGCGTATCGGGAACGCGCACTTCACCGGCAATGACCACGCGGTTGGTGGTTGCCAGCGTTTCGCAAGCGATGCGAACAGTCCACGGATCAACGCCGGTCTTGGCGGCCTCACGATAAATCAGATCGACGATTTCATCGGAAATACGGTCGCAAACCTTGTCAGGATGACCTTCAGCGACGGATTCGCTGGTGAACAGGTAGTTGGCGCGCATGCGGGATTCCCCTCAAAGAACAGGTCTGTGCGTTGTGTTAGTCATTTTGCCGCAAAAAAACAAGGACACAACGACATAAATATATCTTTATATCGGAATTCCTACCCAATGGTTACGCAACAAAAAACGGCCCCGAAGGGCCGTTCAGTTAGGCTTAGACTGTAAAGCTGAGCTTACTCTGCGTCGCCTTCGGCGGCGAGAGCCTTCACCAGATCCACGATGCGGCGGCGGACCTTCGGATCGCTGATCTTGACGAAAGCGCGGTTCAGCTGAAGACCTTCCGAAGAGGACAGGAAATCAACGACGTAGTTGGAGCTGGATGCTTCAGCCATGCCGGAAGCGGAGTTCGGCTGCTCGCCCGGTGCATCTTCGAAGAAGAAGGAAACCGGAACGTTGAGAATGCCGGAGATGTTCTGAAGACGGCTGGCGCCAACGCGGTTGGTGCCTTTTTCGTACTTCTGAATCTGCTGGAAGGTAATGCCGAGGCTCTCGCCCAGCTTTTCCTGGCTCATGCCAAGCATGGTGCGGCGCAGGCGTATGCGGCTGCCGACATGAATGTCGATCGGGTTAGGTTTCTTTTTGTTCTCTATCATTTTTTATTCCTGACATCCTGTTGTCGGAGTTGTTCATCCCAAAACGCAAAATCATCGAGGTTGGATCAGTGCAATATGCCCCCATATCACTTGCGTTGTACAACCTGTCCAACGCACTATGCAATTTTAGGGGTTTTTGGTCAATTCTTGCGTTTGACTAAACCAGACCGAGAAATCGCGCCAACCGACAGCATTGTTATAAAGAACAACCAAAAGTGCATTTTACGGGTATCGCTGGTGAGAGCGCCAGATGCCAATCTACTTAAAGTAGAATCGATTATTCCCGTTTGGCCATAGTCAAGCCCTGCGTCAATTTGCCCCAGTGGGTCAATTATGGCCGAAACGCCAGTATTGGCCGCGCGAATCACCGGTAGTCCCGTTTCAACTGCACGTATGCGTGCCTGCTGAAAATGCTGATACGGCCCGGGCGTATTTCCAAACCAGCCGTCATTGGTGACGTTGACGATGGCTTGCGCCGAGGCAATATCGGCGGGCACCTCTTGCGGGAAGATGATCTCGTAGCAGATGAAGGAGTAAAGCTTCCTGCCGGATGGAAGCGTGATCGGCGTGCGGGTGGCAGCGGGGGAAAACCCGCCGGGCAGATCGATGATGTTCTCTATGCCGAAGCGGTGCAGGATATTTTCGAAGGGGACATATTCACCGAAGGGCACGAGATGGACCTTGTCGGTGGCGCCGATGATCTGGCCCTGACTATCGACCGCATAGACGGAATTGTAATAGCGAGGCGGACGGCCCGCACCCGCATCCTCCATGCGCACCGCCCCGGTGAGCAGAATTTGCCCATCTTCCAGCGTCTTGGCAATCTCCTCCAGCGCATCCGGGTTCTGCGTCAGGATGAAGGGAACGGAGGTTTCCGGCCAGACGATAATATCCGGACGCTTCTTACCAGCGGCAGGCGGCAGTGCCGAAAGCCGAAGATGTTCCTGAAAAATTTCGGCGCGATCCGCGTTCAGCATCTTGCGGGACTGATCGATGCTGGGCTGCACGATCCTGACGGTCAGCCCATCCGCCGCGTCTGGAACAGGTTGATTGAGACGGTAGGCTCCGTAACCCAGATGGAAGGCCATGAGAAGGAGCGCAACGGAGAGGCCGGGCACCATGCCGCGACGGGTGCCGAGAAGCGCCGGGCTTGCAAACACGAAGACCGCCAGTATCGACATGCCGAAAATGCCGATGAGATTGGAGGTCTGCATCATCAGCGGAACCGGCATGATGCCATAACCGATCGCGTTCCACGGGAAGCCCGTCGCCACGAAGCTGCGCAGCCATTCGATAAGTCCGAAAGAGGCGGCCAGCGCGGCAATCCGGCCCCAGCCGTCCGACCAGAGAAGATTGGCCAGCATGACGGCGAAGCCATAGAAGATGGCGAGGCAGGCCGGCAGACCAAGAATGGCGAGCGGCAGAGCCCAGGCGAATTCATCCGCCTCCAGAAGCAGCGCATTGCCCAGCCACCAGAGCCCGGCGACAAAGTAACCGAGACCGAATATCCAGCCGAGCAGAAAGGCGCGCCATGCGCGGGAAAGCACGCCACCTTCAGGGCTTCCGGTCGTTCCATCCAGAAGCCAGACGAGAAGGGTAAAAGAGACGAAAAGCGTGGCGAAAAAACCGAATGGCGGTAGAGCGAAAGCGCCGATGGCGCCAGCGCCAAGCGCAATGAGAAAGCGGCTGAAACCACTGCTCAACATGATCGTGCCCGCGAGCCGCTCCATACAGTATCAATCTCCTTGAATGGTACCGGTCCGAAAACGCATTACAGGCAAGCGACACCACGCCTTTTGCTCACAAGATATGTCGCGACAAGAGCTATATCTCGACCGTCCCGCATCGGAAATCGCCGAATGATTTGCGCGACATTCCTTGAGGACTTACTGCAAAAAAAATGCAACGTCCACCGGGCAAAACCGGGGGTATCAACGTGTGATCCGGGATGGGTGGCGCGATTGGCCAGTGGATCGCAAGCGCCAACGCACGCGATCCACTCAAGCTTCACCGATTAGATGGTGGCGTTGTCCGGGTTCTTTGCCGGAGCGGGCAAAGCGATCATCTCTTCCGGCGTCATGGAGGCGGGGGCCTGATCGTCTTGCCCGATGGAAGACTGATCCCGCACGATGCGAACGCCTTTGATGCGGCGCGAATCCGCATCGAGAATGTGGAATTCGAAGCCCGGCACCGCGCGCACCACCTCACCCTTGGCCGGAATGCGACCGAGTGCGAAGAAGATGAGGCCGCCCAGCGTGTCGATTTCCTCGATATGCTCGCGCACGTCGAAATCGTGACCAATGACTTCGGCAAGTTCGGTAAGTTCTGCGCGGGCATCCGCAATCAGCACATCCGAGGAGATGCGCGAGAACATCGCCTCGTCCTTGTCGTGCTCGTCATCGATATCGCCGACGACCATTTCAACGATATCTTCGTGGCTGACGAGGCCGTCCGTGCCACCATATTCATCGATGACCAGCGCCAGCTGCGTGCGCTGCGCCTGCATCGTCTTCAATAGATCGGACGCCAGCATGGACGGCGGTGCGAAGAGGATTTTGCGAATGACGCCTGCTTCGGCAAGCGTCGTTTCCAGATCGACACGGGCAAGGTCGAAATTCGCGCGCGGTGCGCGCGGCACTTTCGCCTCGCCATTGACGGCAGCACGCGCGCCGCTGCGGCGCTTGTTGCGCGCCTGCTTGCCGACATAGGACAGAAGATCGCGAATATGGATCATCCCCTTGGGATTATCCAGCGTCTCGTCATAGATCGGCATGCGGGAGCGACCGGTTTCCTCGAAGCGGATCATCGCCTCGCCGATGGTCGTATCCACTTCGAGACCATCGATATCCACGCGCGGGATCATGATGTCCTCGACGCGGACTTCGCGGAAACGCAGAATGTTGTTGAGCATCGCCCGTTCTTCGGGCGTAAACGCCGCGCCGATATCCGTATCGGTCAGCAGGGCGTCTGTCAGATCCTCGCGGAGGCGCTCGCCCTGAAGCGGCTTCAAAATCCGGGAAATCCGCGACCATATGGTCGACTTGTGTTTTGCGCTGTAGTCCTGTCGTAACGGACTACTGCCCTCCTCCGATGAGGATTGTTCCCCGGTGTCTTTGCCCTCATGGGGCGGTCTTGCAGAATTCTCGTTCATTGTTCCAAACAGTTCGATCAAATCGGGTCCTGACCCGCATAGGGATCAGATAGGCCAAGCCTTGCTAAAATGCGAGTCTCAAGCGCTTCCATTTCTTCCGCATCTTCAGTGTCGATATGGTCGTAACCGAAGAGGTGCAAAAATCCATGCACCAGAAGATGGGTCAAATGATCCTCGAAACTCTTCTCGAGATCAAGGGCTTCTCGCGCCACAGTTTCATGGGCAATGACGATATCGCCCAGCATCGGGCCCGGCATGCCGCCCGGCTCCAGCGGAAATGCCGGAAAAGACAGGACATTTGTCGCCTTGTCTTTATTGCGCCATTCCGCATTAATTTCTTTGATTGCCGCGTCATCGGTGAAGACCAGCGACAGTTCCACGGGCATTTTTGGGAAAGGCTGCTCTTCTTCCTGCTTCAGATAAGAGACTGCTGCCTCCAGCACTTTCGTACTGAAGGCAAAAAGTTCTTCCTCCGAGGACCAGCTATCGGCCTCGACACTGATTTGTATATCCAGAGCGGTCATCGTCTCGGCTTCAGCTGCCCTGTCTCGGAAGAAGGCTCTCATCCGGCACCGCCGTCTGCGCTTCATAGGCCTTGACGATGCGCGCCACCATCGGATGACGCACGACGTCGACATCCTTGAAGCGGACGACCGACACGCCCTCGACATCGCCGAGAATTTGCAAAGCGTCCACGAGCCCGGATTTCACGCCGCGCGGAAGGTCCACCTGGCTCGGGTCACCCGTCACGATCATGCGACCGTTTTCACCCAGACGCGTCAGAAACATCTTCATCTGCATCGTCGTGGTGTTCTGCGCCTCATCGAGAATGACAGCAGCGTTCGCCAATGTGCGGCCACGCATGAAGGCCAGCGGCGCAATTTCGATGACGCCCGCCTGAATGGCACGCTCCACCTTGTCGCCCGGCATCATGTCGTAGAGCGCGTCGTAAAGCGGACGAAGGTAAGGATCGACCTTTTCCTTCATGTCGCCCGGCAGGAAGCCGAGACGCTCACCTGCTTCCACGGCTGGACGCGACAGGACGATACGATCCACAGCACCTCGTTCCAGAAGCTGGGCCGCATGCGCCACCGCCAGATAGGTCTTGCCGGTACCGGCAGGGCCGACACCGAAGACGAGTTCCGACTGTTCCAGCGCGCGCATATAGACATCCTGTGTCGGCGTGCGTGCATTGATGGTTTTCTTGCGGGTGGAAATCTGCGCCATCGACACTTTGGCTTTGCGCTCCATGGTCGGCAGGGTCAACTGGTCATCGGCTGCAACCGCCATGCGGATAGCGCCTTCGACATCGGAAAGCTCGACCGTGCCGCCTTTCAGCAGGCGTTCATAGAGAAAATCCAGAGCTCGGCGGGCCTGATTGGTGGCCACCACATCGCCCGTAATCGCAACCGAATTGCCGCGCGGGCGCGCATCAATGTTGAGCCGCTGCTCCAGCAATTTCAGGTTTTGATCGAACTGACCGAATAGCTCTCCCGCTATTCTGTTATTCTCGAACGTAAGGACGAAGTGATTGGCGTCGGTCGCGGCTGAGCGTGGCTGGCGCGATGAAGGTGATACCAATTCGTGTGCGTTCAAGCGGTCAGGCTCCCTGTCCCAGGTCAGTTCCGGTTCCCAACTCTAACTCTATGCCACCTCGGCAAACAAGCTGTTTGGACCGGTTGCGGTGATTCGTACATGAATAATGTCACCGATTTTCATGTTCTTTG
>JAAIGF010219858.1_pt1 | contig 18516 bp, 16 predicted proteins | sample 6487441 | NCBI WGS metagenome assembly JAAIGF01 (sample SAMN13974129, study PRJNA590717) | phyllosphere metagenome | biome: pepper field; feature: multiple bacterial spot infested pepper fields; material: pepper leaves; isolation source: leaves from pepper fields | host: Capsicum annuum ... | reverse complement strand
TGTCGGCCTTCATCAGGGCGATGGCGGTTTCGCGAGCCAGCTGGATGCTGTCTTCGTAGCCGATGCCGATCACCAGTTCGACGCGGCGGGTGGGTTCGGCAGTCAGGTTGATGATCGGCGCGGCGGTGATCAGCGTGTTGGGGATGGTGGTGTGCTGGTTGTCGGCGCCGGTGATGACGGTCTGGAAGATACGCACTTCGCGCACGGTGCCGGTTTGCCCGGCCACGGTAACCACGTCACCCACGCGGAACGGGCGCAGGGTCACCAGCATCACCCCGGAGGCGATGTTGGACAGCGAGTCCTTCAATGCCAGACCGACGGCCAGGCCGGCGGTGCCGAGCACGGCCAGCAGCGGGGAGATCGGCACGCCCAGCGTGTTGATGGCCAGCACCACCACGATCACCAATGAGGCCGAATACACCACATTGCGCATGAAGTTGCCGAGCATCGGATCCATGCCCACTCGTGCCGTGGCACGCGGCAGGGTGTTGGACACCCTGCGTGCCACCCACATGCCGACCAGCAGCACCACGATGGCGGCCAGCAGCGGTACACCATACGTTTCCAGCAGGCGCTCCCAGTCCATGGAATGGAACCAGGAGGCAGTGGCGGGGGCGGGTGGGGCTGTGGCGATCATGCGGGCTCCTGTGCAGCGATGGCGTCGGCGTGCGCGCACGCCAGAAACAGCAAACCCCGCCGCAGCGGGGTTTGCATGCAAGGGCAGTATGGGCGGACGCCGATGAACACGACGTCAGCTCCTGCCACTACGGCATCAGCCGTTGGCCTTCAGCTTGGCCAGGCGCAGCCAGGTGTCGACCACGGTGTCCGGGTTCAGCGACAGCGACTCGATGCCTTCCTGCATCAGCCACTCGGCCAGATCCGGGTGATCGGACGGGCCCTGGCCGCAGATGCCGACGTACTTGCCCTTGGCGCGCGCGGCCTTGATCGCCATCGACAGCAGCTTCTTGACCGCCGGGTTACGCTCGTCGAACAGGTGCGCGACGATGGACGAATCGCGGTCCAGGCCGAGGCTGAGCTGGGTCAGGTCGTTGGAGCCGATCGAGAAGCCGTCGAAGATCTCCAGGAACTCATCGGCGAGCAGTGCGTTGGACGGCACCTCGCACATCATGATGATCTTCAGGCCGTTCTCGCCCTGCTTCAGGCCGTTCTGTTCCAGCACCTCGACGACCTTGCGGCCTTCTTCCAGGGTGCGCACGAACGGAATCATGACCCACAGGTTGTCCAGGCCCATTTCGTTGCGCACGCGCAGCACGGCCTTGCATTCCAGCGCGAAGGCGGCCGAGAAGCTCGGATCGACGTAACGGCTGGCGCCGCGGAAGCCGATCATCGGGTTCTCTTCGTGCGGCTCGTAGTTGCTGCCGCCGATCAGGTTGGCGTACTCGTTGGACTTGAAGTCCGACAGGCGCACGATCACCGGGTTCGGTGCGACCGAGGCGGTGAGGGTGGCGATGCCTTCGGCCAGGCGGTCCACGTAGAAGCTGACCGGATCACCGTAACCGGCAATCTTCTCGTCGATCTTCTTCCTGGTCGCCGCATCCTGGCGGTCGTATTCCAGCAGCGCGTTCGGGTGGATGCCGATGTGGCTGGCGATGATCATTTCCAGACGAGCCAGGCCGATGCCGGCGTTCGGCAGCTGGCCGAAGTCGAAGGCACGTTCCGGGTTGGCCACATTCATCATGATCTTCAGCGGTGCTGGCGGCATGTTGCCCAGATCGGTGGTGGTGCGCTCGAAATCGAGCTTGCCTTCGTAGATGAAGCCGGTATCGCCTTCAGCGCAGCTGACGGTGACCTGCTGGCCATCTTCGATGACCTTGGTGGCGTTGCCCGAACCGACCACGGCCGGCACGCCCAGCTCGCGCGCGATGATCGCGGCGTGGCAGGTGCGGCCACCACGGTTGGTGACGATGGCCGAGGCACGCTTCATCACCGGCTCCCAGTCGGGGTCGGTCATGTCAGCGATCAGCACGTCGCCCGGCTGCACGCGGTTCATGTCGTCCAGCGTCTTGACCACGCGGGCGGTGCCCGAGCCGATCTTCGCGCCGACGGCACGGCCTTCGGCCAGCACATTGCCGCCCTTTTCAGTCAGCGCGAAACGCTCGATCTGGGTGGCGTGGCTGCGCGACTTCACCGTTTCCGGGCGCGCCTGCACGATGAACAGCTTGCCGCTGACACCGTCCTTGGCCCACTCGATGTCCATCGGGCGGCCGTAGTGCTTTTCAATGACCAGCGCCTGCTTGGACAGTTCCTGCACGTCCTGGTCGCTGATGGAGAAGGTGCTGCGCAGTTCGACCGGGGTGTCCTCGATCCTGACGCGCTCGCCGGGGACATCCGAATACACCATGCGGATCGCCTTGCTGCCGAGCGAACGGCGCAGGATCGCCGGCTTGCCGGCCTGCAAGGTGGGCTTGTAGACGTAGTACTCGTCCGGGTTGACCGCGCCCTGCACGACCATTTCGCCCAGGCCGAAGGACGAGGTGACGAACACCACGTCACGGAAGCCGGACTCGGTGTCCAGGGTGAACAGCACGCCGGAGGCACCGACGCCCGAACGCACCATCAGCTGCACGCCGGCGGACAGGAACACGTCCTCGTGCTTGAAGCCGTGGTGCACGCGGTAGGCGATGGCGCGGTCGTTGTACAGCGAGGCGAATACTTCCTTGACCTTGTGCACGACATCGTCGGCACCGGTGACGTTGAGGAAGGTTTCCTGCTGGCCGGCGAAGGACGCATCGGGCAGATCTTCGGCGGTGGCCGAGGAACGCACCGCAACGGCCACGTCGCCGCCGCCGTTCTCGTCGCACAGCTGCTGGTAAGCACTGCGGATGTCCTGGTCCAGCTGCGGCTGCAGCGGGGCATCGATCACCCAGGTGCGGATTTCCTTGCCGGCCGCGGTCAGCGCGTTGACGTCTTCGACGTCGAGCGTGGCCAGCTTGTCGAAGATGCGCTTTGACAGGTCGTTGTGAGCAATGAAGTCCTTGAAGGCTTCAGCGGTCGTGGCGTAACCGCCGGGGACGGATACCCCCAGACCGGCGAGGTTGCCGATCATTTCGCCCAGCGACGAATTCTTGCCGCCTACGCGGGCCAGATCGCCCAGACGCAGTTCGTGCAACCACAGGATGTTCTCGTTCAAGCGCGATGCTCCGTTTGGCCATCGCCCGAGGCGGGCTGAATGGCCGCGTCCGTAGGAAGAAGCCGATATGATGCAGGTCGCAGTACCGTCGGCACAAGCTTGTGCTGCAGCCATTTTCAGCTTCAGAGGGGTGAAAACCGCGTATGTCGACCATCCGTCCGGTGTTCTACGTTTCCGATGGAACCGGTATCACCGCTGAAACCATTGGGCATAGCCTGCTCACCCAGTTCACCGGGTTCAGCTTCATCACTGATCGAATGTCGTTCATCGACGACCCCGAAAAAGCCCGGGAAGCGTGTGTCCGGATCCAGGCGGCGGGGGAGCGGTACCAGGTCCGGCCCATCGTGGTGAACTCCTGCGTCGACCAGAGCCTGAGCCTGATCCTGGCCGAAAGCGGGGCCCTGATGCTGGACGTGTTCGCCCCGTTCATCGAGCCGCTGGAGCGGGAACTGGCCAGCCCGCGCCTGGCCCGGGTCGGCCAGGCCCACGGCATGGTGGACTTCGAGACCTACCACCGCCGCATCAACGCGATGAACTTCGCGCTGACCCACGATGACGGCATCGCGGTGAACTACGACGATGCGGATGTGATCCTGGTGGCGGTGTCGCGCGCTGGCAAGACGCCTACCTGCATCTACCTGGCCCTGCATTACGGGGTGCGCGCGGCCAATTACCCGTTGACCGACGAGGATCTGGAGAGCGACCGCCTGCCACCGCGGTTGAGAAACTATCGCCGGAAACTATTTGGCCTGACCATCGATCCGGACCGCCTGCAGCAGATCCGCCAGGAGCGCCGGCCGAACTCGCGTTACGCCAACCTGGACACCTGCAAGCGCGAGGTGGCTGCGGCCGAGGTGATGTTCCAGATGGAACGGATCCCGACGCTGAGCACCACCCACACCTCGATCGAGGAGATTTCCAGCAAGGTGCTGGGCACGCTGGGGCTGCAGCGCGAGATGTATTGAGGTCGCTGGTAGAGCCGGCCGCTGGCCGGCTGCCAGGGTGGCTGGCGGCTGCGGATTGCCGGCCAGCGGCCGGCACTACCCGGGTCCCGGCATTACCGTCTGCGGGTTGGCGGCGGTTGAACGCCCCCCCTTTGGCCGGGGCCATGCAGCCCCCACGTTGTATGGCCAACGTGTAGGATCGACCCATGGCCCACGCCTCGCCCCGCACCGAACGCATTCCCCGCCTGAGCCGGCTCAGCTGGCTGATGGGCCTGTATGCCGAGAATTACCGGCATCTGGTGCGCCTGTTCGCCCCGGCCGAACTGACCGCCGGCAGCTACGTCTCCTCGGTCGGCGACGGACTGGACGTGCGCCTGGACGTCATCGAATGCCACCGCTACACGGTGGAGCTGCGCCTGACCTACGACCTGGCCGACCCGGTGACCGGTGAGCCGGACCCCTCGGCCTACGTGCGCCTGTACCGTGACGCCCGCCAGGCCGAGACGACCCACTGCTACGTGGGCCGCCGCTGGCAGGACACGATGGGCCTGTACCCGCCGCCGGCTGAGCTGATCAGCCACCGCATGCGGATGAACACCTTCCTCGGCAAGTGGTTGGAATACCTGGCCGAGCGCGGCCACGGCGTGGCCACCCTGCGCCGCGACCCGGAGGGCAGCGTCGCGCTGCCGGCCGAGCGCCGCCTGTCGCTGGTGCGCTGATCGGCCATAATCCGGGGCTGACCTGCCGCTGGATGCACGCCCATGCCGTATACCCCGATCGTCGCCACCCTGGGCTATGTGCTCTCGCCCGATCGTCGCCAGGTGCTGATGATCCACCGCAACACCCGCCCCGGTGACCACCACCTGGGCAAGTACAACGGCTTGGGCGGCAAGGTTGAACCGACCGAGGACGTGGCCGCCGGCATGCGCCGCGAGATCGCCGAGGAAGCCGGCATCGACTGCACGGCCATGCGCCTGCGCGGCACCATCAGCTGGCCGGGCTTCGGCAAGCATGGCGAGGACTGGTTCGGCTTCGTGTTCGTCATCGACAGCTTCGAGGGCAGCCCGCATGGCGGCAACCACGAGGGCACCCTGGAGTGGGTGGACGTGGACAAGCTGGACACGCTGCCGATGTGGGAGGGCGACCGCAACTTCCTGCCGCTGGTGTTCGACGCCGACCCGCGCCCGTTCCACGGGGTGATGCCGTACCGGGATGGGCGCATGCAGAGCTGGGCGTTCAGCCGGCTCTGAGGCCACTGGGGCGCCGCTGCGCTCGCCGGGCCGGCCCGGCGCTACCGAGCCCCGCCGTGGTAGCGCCGGGCCATGCCCGGCGGGGAGGGTCAGCGCCGGTGCGCCAGCAGCAGGTGGAAATGCTTGTCGCGCGACTGCCCGTCGTTGCCGGTGGCCGTTTCCCGGTGGCTGCGCCAGGCTGAGACGTTGAAGCCGGACACCCGAAGCGCCAGCTCCACCGCATCGAGCTCATGCAGCTGGAAATCGGCCGCGAACGGCAGGCTGCGCATGAAGCCTGCATCGCCGAAGGCCAGGCACAGGCGGCCACCGCGGCAGAGCACGCGCGCCAGTTCGTCCAGCACCGGGGCCAGGTTCGGCCAGAAATACAGCGTGTTGACCGCCAGTGCGGCGTCCACCGAAGCATCGGCCACCGGCAGCGCGTGGGCATCGCCGTGGCGCAGGGCGGCGCGATCGGCCAGGCCAACACCGGCCAGATGCTGGTTGCCGGCGTCGACCATCGCCGTGGACAGCTCGATGCCCAGATAGCAGCTGTCCTCCGCCTGCAGCAGCAGGGGCGCGAAGGCCGCATTGCCCGGTCCGATCTCCAGCACCTGTTCGCCCGGCGCCACCGCCAGCAGGGTGATGGCGGCGCGGTTGAGCTCGCCGTTGCTGCGGTTCATCGATTCGCCCACGGCCAGAGCGGCCTCGCCGTGGGGGTGCCGCAACTGCGCGGCCAGGGTGCGTGCGTCCAGCATCGACAACGTCCATGAAGAAGGAATCGGACGTGGCGTCGGCGGGTCCGCCGGTGACCATAGCGCCGGTTCAGTGGATTGGGAAGTAGGAAAACCCCGCGTCGAGGTGATCAGCAAATGGCCAGCGTCGCAGTCCTTGAGACCAGGTTGTCCACAGGGGGTGTGGATTACGCGTGGGCAACTTTGTGGATAAGCCGCGACAGGCTCCACCCCCCTAGGCTGTCAAGATGGGTGGCGAAAAATTCACCGCCGGTGATGAGGGGTGACGGACGGGTGAAGGCCGGGCGATGCCAACGCTGTCACCGGCGGCGGCGCTCGCGGTACCCTGTCTGCCTTGATGCCCCGTGAGACCCCATGAAACGTCATTTCTCGATGCTGCGTGAGTTCCAACTGGCGGACTGGTTCACCCTGGCCAACGCCTTCTGCGGCACCGGGGCGGTGTTTGCCGCCATGCGCTTCCTGCAGGACGGCGAGCGCGGCTACCTGATGTTCGGCATGGCGCTGATCCCGCTGGCCTTCATCTTCGATGCCCTCGACGGCCGCATCGCGCGCTGGCGCAAGTCCAGCTCCACCCTGGGCCGCGAGCTGGATTCGCTGTCGGATGTGATCTCCTTCGGCGTGGCCCCGGCGGCGCTGGCCTATGCCTGCGGCATGCAGGGCGGCTGGGACTGGCTGGTGCTGAGCTACTTCGTCTGCTGCGGCGTCAGCCGCCTGGCCCGCTACAACGTCACCGCCGAGGCGATGTCTGGGGAAGAGGGCAAGGTCAAATACTTCGAGGGCACGCCCATTCCAACCAGCCTGGCGCTGGTGATCGTGCTGGCCATTGCCGCCGGCACCGATGCCATCGGCCATGACCTCTGGTTCGGCCAGTGGCAGCTCGGCCCGTGGCAGCTGCACCCGATGGTGCTGCTGTTCGCGCTGTCCGGCTCGCTGATGATCAGCAAGACCCTGCACATTCCCAAGCCATGACCCAGCCCAGCGGAGGCCCGCGATGACCAGCTCGGCCCACGACGCCGGCAGCAGCGATTTCGAGAACCTGTCCCGCCAGTACTTCGGCGCCTGGGGCGATGCCCTGCGCCATGCCGCCACGCCGGGGGCACCGGCCGGCGACGACCCGGGCAGCTGGCAGCGCCTGTTCGACTGGTGGGGCCAGCTGCTGCCCGAACAGGGGCAGGGCGCGCCGGAAGATGCGCTGCGCCGCTTCCGCGAGCAGGCCGGCAGCTGGTACGGCACGATGCAGGAAGTGGCCGCGCGCTTCGCCGGCCGCGATGCCAGCAGCGCCGACGTGGCCCAGGCCTGGCGCGAAGCCGTGCAGGGGCAGGGTGACGGCATGCTGCAGTGGATGCTGCAGGGCGCACGTGGCAGCACCCAGGCTGGTGCCGCGCTGCCCGAATTCGCCGCATGGCTGCAGCAGTGGCAGGTACAGGCCGGCCCCTGGATGCAGAGCCCGGCCTTCGGCCCCGGCCGCGAGCACCAGGCGCGCTGGCAGACCCTGCTGCGCGCGCAGGAGGAATACCAGCAGCATTCGCGCGCCTACGTGGACCAGATCAAGCAGGCGCTGGAAGAGGCCTTCGACCTGTTCGAAAAGCGCCTGGCCGAGCACGAGCAACCGGGCAGCCAGCTGACCAGTGCGCGGGCGATGTTCGACCTGTGGATCGAGGTGGCCGAAGAGGCCTACGCCAAGGTCGCCCTGTCTGAGGCGTTCCAGCAGGTCTACGCCTCGCTGGGCAACGCACAGATGCGCCTGCGTGCCGGCCTGCAGCGCGAGGTCGAGCAGGTCAGCGAGCGCATCGGCCTGCCCACGCGCAGCGAGATGGATGCCGCCCACCGCCGCATCGCCGAGCTGGAGCGCAGCCTGCGCCGCCTGCAGGCGCAGGTGGCCGTGCTGGCCGGGACTGCCGAGGTCGACCCGGTGGCACAGCCCGCGCCGGCCAGGGTGAGGCCGGCCGCACGCAAGCCCGCGAAGAAGGCCGCGCCGGCGACGAAATCCGCCGCGCCGAAGCCGGCTGCCAAGAAGGCCGCAACCAAGAAAGCACCGGCGAAGCCCGCCGCACGCCGCACCACTGCGCGGAAATAACGACCGATGAAAGGACCGCTGGGCTTCAACGCCGATGACCTGATGCAGGAAACCCTGGCCATGCAGCGCAAGCTGATGGAAGGGCTGAAGCTGCTGCCGCAGGTGGAGGACGTGGACTATGGCGCCACTGCCCGCGAGGAAGTCTGGCGCGACGGCAAGGTGGTGCTGTATCGCTTCGTAGGTGAGCAGGCGCCAACCCGCAGGCCGCCGCTGCTGATCGTCTACGCGCTGGTGAACCGGCCGTACATGGTCGACCTGCAGGCCGACCGTTCGCTGGTGCAGAAGCTGCTGGCGCTGGGCCAGGACGTGTACGTGCTGGATTGGGGCTACCCGGACCGCTCCGAGCGCTTCCAGACGCTGGAGGACTACCTGCTGCGCTACATCGACGGCGCGGTGGATGCGCTGCGCGCGCGCAGCGGTGGGCCGGTGGACATGCTGGGCATCTGCCAGGGCGGCGTGTTCGCGCTGTGCTATGCCGCGCTGCGCCGGCAGAAGCTGGGCAGCCTGATCACCATGGTCACCCCGGTCGATTTCCATACCGCCGACAACATGCTCTCGCACTGGGCGCGGCAGGTGGACGTGGACCTGCTGGTGGACACGCTGGGCAACATCCCGGCCGACCTGATGAATGCCAGCTACCTGATGCTCAAGCCGTTCCGCTTGAACGTGCAGAAGTACGTGGGCCTGCTCGACATCCTCGACGACAAGGCGGCGCTGGAGGATTTCCTGCGCATGGAGAAGTGGATCTTCGATTCGCCGGACCTGGCGGGCGAGGCATTCCGTGACTTCATCAAGCAGTTCTACCAGGGCAACGGGCTGGTGAACGGCACGGTGCGGATCGGCGAGGAAGCGGTGGATCTGTCGCAGGTGACGCTGCCGGTGCTGAACATCTACGCCGAGCAGGACCACCTGGTGCCGCCGGATGCCTCGCGCGCGATGCGCGGACGCCTGGGTACCGACGATTACACCGAATCCAGTTTCCGCGGTGGCCACATCGGTATCTACGTCTCCGGCCGCGCCCAGCGCGAAGTGCCGGCAACGATCGATGGCTGGCTGAAGGCCCGCGACCTGTAGAGTCGAGCCATGCTCGACTGCCTTGAAACGATGATGGCCTACCGGACTCCGTTGTTCCTTGCCGCGCTGCTGGCGGCACCGCTCGCCCACGCCGCCCCCGGCCCGCAGGCGCAGCGCGAGATCGCCCAGTTGATCGGCAGCCTCGATGGCTCGCAGTGCCGGTTCCAGCGCAATGGCAGCTGGCACGACGCGGCCGAGGCGCGGGCGCACCTGCAGCGCAAGTACGACTACCTGCTGAAGAAGGACAAGGTGGACAGCGCCGAGCAGTTCATCGAGCGCGCCGCCAGCCAGAGCAGCATGAGCGGCAAGGCCTACCGCATCCAGTGCCCGGGACAGGCTGAACAGACCGCCGCCGCCTGGTTCGGTGCCCGCCTGCAGGCGTTGCGTCAACGCACGCCGTAGACATACCGGCGGTGTAGAGTCGGGCCACGCTCGACTGCTCTTTCTGGTTCCCGAGGAGGTGCCACCATGAACACCACGCCACGCACGCTGTCGCGTTCGTTGAACGATCGGATGATCGCCGGCGTGATGGGCGGCATTGCCCATCGCTTCGGCTGGAACCCCACCCTGGTGCGGATTCTGTTCGTGCTGATCTCGATCGGTTCGGCCGCTTTCCCTGGCATCCTGGTCTACCTGCTCCTGTGGCTGCTGATCCCGAACGAGGCCGATTGAACGCCGCCTCGCGGCCCTGGCCGGTCTGGCTGCGCGCGCTGCAGGTGCTGGGCGCGGCCTGGACCCTGCCCAATACGCTGATCGGCGTGATCGGCGGGCTGGTCGGCCTGCTGGGCGGGGCGAAGCTGCGCTGGAGCGGCCGCGACTGTGCGCTGATCTTCGACCACTGGCCGTGGGGGCCGGGTGGGGCGATCACCCTGGGCAATGTGATCCTGCATACCGGCCACGACCTGGGCATGTCCTGCCGGACCTACGCGCACCAGGCGGGGTGGGGCGTGGAGCCACTGATCCGGCTGGATGACCACGAGCGGGCGCACGTGTACCAGTACCTGGTGCTGGGGCCGCTGTACCTGCCGGTGTACCTGCTGTGCGGGGGCGTGAGTGCGCGTAACCCGTTTGAGCGGGCGGCGGATCATTACGCCCGGTTCGGGCGCGGCTGGTGGCCGTAGTTTCCAACCGACGGCGCAGCCCCACGTGGCTGGGGCGCGAACTGCCTGTTTCCTGAGGGCTGGCCGGGCAGGTGGATTGCGCAGGGGACGCTGCAAGTACATCCCTGTAAGCTCGGTCGCCGCATCCATGCGGCTCACGCCCCTGCGCAACCCACCTGCCCGGCCACGGACACGTTCCTGCGGCGTCCAGCCACGGAAAAGAAAAAGAACAGCAGAAGCGGGTCGCGCGCTGCGCTTGCTCGTGTAGAGCCGAGCCCGCGCTCGGCTTGCCGTTGCTCCTGCGAAAGGCAGCCGAGCGCGGGCTCGGCTCTACAGGAAGCAAAGAGCGGCCGGCGAGGCTGCTCTGCTCTTGATCTTCTTTTTTCTTTTCCGTGGGTGGTGGACGCCGCAGCCATCTGTCAGGGGGCGGTCGGGTCGGGTTCGCGGGGGTGTCCGCGGCATGGATGCCGCAGCCAAGCCCCCAGGGGTGAGGGCGCTTTGCTTGCGAAGCACTGCTTCGCAAGCGCCCGAACGCACAGCCGCCAGCGGCTGGGCCGGACCGCGGAGCGGGGTTCACGGCGTCCCCCGCGAGCCCGACCCGACCGACCAGCGCGACGATTTTGCCGTTGATCGACCAACCCCCCGCCACCCACGAGGGGCTGCGCCGTTGGCTGGAAACCCCCCGGTTGTTAGCTGGAAGTTAAGGATCCGTAAGCGTTCTGCAGTGATCGGGCAGTCATCTGCATGCAACCGATCATCATTAGCCTTCGTGACGTTCCAGTCAGCTTGATCGCGGTAAGCTCTATCCCGATGAGCTCGCAAGTACCGCTCATCGTGTGCAGTACGCAGTAGCAATCTGGAGGAAGACATCACATGGCAATTGTTCTCTATGTCGGTGGTAGCAAGGATGGCGAGAAGGGCGTGGTGCCCTACGGCTTCAGCAAATCCCGCGCCGACACCGCGCTGGGGCCGGAGTTCTACACCGAGCGGTTCATGGAACTGCAGGGTGTCGGCAAGGTCCGGTTGATGGCCCTGGAAAGCCTGCGCGACGACATCGTCATGCAGCGCGCCGCCCGCCACTACCGTTGACCCCGTAACACGCGGCAGGGCGCGCCCACCATCGCGCGCCCGCGTCGGCATCCCAGCCCCCCTCGCCAGGATGCCGGCGTCCCGACCGGCCGCCGGAGGCTGAATCCCGCCCCTGTCAACGCCTTGTCCCGCTTGGTCGTGGGTTGCCAGAATGGGGCCTTCCCGTAATGCGGCCCAGACCTGAAGCAATGCACGACGCCAAGAACGCCCAGAGCGCGCTCGCCCAGCAGATCGCCCAGACCATCGCCGACGAGATCGGTGCCCAGTCCGCCCAGGTACGTGCCGCCGTCGGCCTGCTCGACGAGGGCGCCAGCGTTCCGTTCATCGCCCGCTACCGCAAGGAAGTGACCGGTGGCCTGGACGACACCCAGCTGCGCAACCTGGAAACCCGCCTGACCTACCTGCGCGAGCTGGAAGACCGCCGCGCCGCCGTGCTGGCCAGCATCGGCGAACAGGGCAAGCTGAGCGACGAACTGCGCAACGACATCCTCGCCGCCGATACCAAGAGCCGCCTGGAAGATCTGTACCTGCCGTACAAGCCCAAGCGCCGCACCCGCGCGCAGATCGCCCGCGAGGCCGGGCTGGAGCCGCTGGCCGATGGCCTGCTGGGCGACCCGACCCGGGATCCGCAGGTGTTCGCCGCCACCTTCGTTGACACCGACAAGGGCGTGGCCGATACCAAGGCCGCGCTGGAAGGTGCCCGCGCGATCCTGATGGAGCGCTGGGGCGAAGACGCCGCGCTGGTCGGTGAACTGCGCACCTGGCTGGGCGAGACCGGCGTGATCCGCGCCCGCGTGGCCGAGGGCAAGGAAAACGAAGGCGCCAAGTACCGCGATTATTTCGAACACGCCGAATCGCTGGCGAAGATTCCTTCGCACCGCCTGCTGGCGCTGTTCCGTGCGCGCCGCGAAGAGATCCTGTTCCTGGAGCTGGACCCGGGCAGCGATGCCGAGGCCGGCCACCAGTACGCCGAAGGACGCGTGGCGCGCAAGGCCGGCATCGCCGACCAGGGCCGCGCCGCCGACCGCTGGCTGCTTGATGCCTGCCGCCTGACCTGGCGCGCCAAGCTGCACACGCACCTGCTGCTGGACCTGTTCAACCAGGCGCGCGAGAAGGCCGAGGCCGACGCGATCGCCGTGTTCGGCGACAACCTCAAGGACCTGCTGCTGGCCGCACCGGCCGGGCCGAAGACCGTGCTCGGCCTGGACCCGGGCATCCGCACCGGCTGCAAGATCGCCGTGGTCGATGCCACCGGCAAGCTGGTGGCGACCGAGACCATCTACCCGCACGAGCCGCGCCGGCAGTGGGACCAGTCGCTGCAGACGATCAAGCAGCTGTGTGCGAAGCACAACGTCGAGCTGATCGCGATCGGCAACGGCACCGCCAGCCGCGAGACCGACAAGCTGGCCGGCGAGGCCATCAAGGCCGCCGGCAACCCGAAGCTGCAGAAGGTGGTGGTCAGCGAAGCCGGTGCCTCGGTGTACTCGGCGTCCGAATTCGCCGCCAAGGAGTTCCCGGGCCTGGACGTGTCGCTGCGTGGCGCGGTGTCGATTGCCCGCCGCCTGCAGGACCCGCTGGCCGAACTGGTGAAGATCGAACCGAAGGCGATCGGTGTCGGCCAGTACCAGCACGACGTGGACCAGTACCGCCTGGCGCGGGCACTGGATGCGCGCGTGGAGGACTGCGTGAATGCCGTCGGCGTGTACGTCAACACCGCCTCGGCCGCGCTGCTGTCGCGCGTGTCCGGCCTGTCGTCGACAGTGGCCGAGAACATCGTGCGCCACCGCGATGACAACGGCCCGTTCAAGCGCCGCAAGGATTTGCTGAAGGTGGCGCGGCTGGGCGAGAAGACTTTCGAGCAGTGCGCCGGCTTCCTGCGCATCGCCGATGGCGACCAGCCGCTGGATGCCTCGGCCGTGCACCCGGAAGCCTATCCGGTGGTCGAGCGCATCGTCGCCAGTACCGCACGCCCGATCAAGGCGCTGATCGGTGATGGCAGCTTCCTCCGAGGCCTGAAGGCCGAGCAGTTCACCGACGCGACCTTCGGCGTGCCGACCGTGCGCGACATCCTCAAGGAACTGGAAAAGCCGGGCCGCGATCCGCGTCCGGAGTTCAAGGCCGCGCGTTTCGCCGAGGGCGTCGAGGACATCAAGGACCTGCGCGAAGGCATGGTGCTGGAAGGCGTGGTCAGCAACGTGGCCGCCTTCGGTGCGTTCGTCGACATCGGCGTGCACCAGGATGGCCTCATCCACATCTCGGCGCTGTCGGATACCTTCGTCAAGGATCCGCGCGATGTGGTCAAGGCCGGCGACATCGTCAAGGTGAAGGTGCTGGAGGTGGACGTGCCGCGCAAGCGCATCGCTCTGACCCGGCGCCTGGACGACACCCCCGGCCAGGCCACCAGCCGGCCCGGCCAGCGCGAGGAGCGTGGCCAGGGGCAGGAGCCGCGCCGCGATGCCGGCGGTCCGAACCGTGGCCAGAACCGCGGGCAGGGCAATGGCGGCCGCCCGGCGCAGTCGGCGCCACCGGCCAACAACGCCCTGGCCGACGCCTTCGCCCGCGCCAAGCGCAGCTGAGTCCGGCACCCCTCCAGGCGCTCGCCTGCGAGGGGGGACTTGTCGAGGTTCCCCCGCAGTGCGCACACTTGCGCCCAAGGGGGGGCCATCGGGCCGTCCCGTCGTCGCCGGGGAGGGCCGTGGCGCCAATCGTTCCCGCCAGCTTCCATCAGGGTTGCAGCCTTGCGCTGCGGCCCGCGCGCGCCTGCGCGCAGGGCAGGGAGCGCTGATGGGCGGCCCCGGCAACAACGAAGGCAACCTGGTCCAGCGGCGCCTGGTGGAGCTGGCCGAAGACCGCCGCCGCCTCGCGATGATCATCGAAGGCACCGCAGCGGGCACCTGGGAGTGGAACGTGCAGACGGGCCAGATGCGCATCAATGCGCGCTGGGCCGAGATCGTCGGTTACCGCCAGGAAGAACTGGAGCCGGTGAACCAGGATACGTTCCAGGCGCTGGTGCATCCCGATGACCTGGCCCGTTCCGATGCCGCGCTGGAGGAGCACTTCCGCGGGCAGACCGACCACTATGCGTGCCTGCTGCGCATGCGCCACAAGGACGGCCGCTGGATCTGGATCCACGACCGCGGGCGCGTGTTCGAGCGGGACGGGCAGGGGCGCCCGGTGTGGATGGCCGGCGCCCACGATGATGTGACCGAGCTGCAGCAGGCCCGGCAGGACGCGGCGGAAATGCGCCAGCGGCTGCAGGCGCTGGTCGATGCGTCCGACGAAGTGGCGGTGATGGCCACCGACCCGCAGGGCATGATCACCCTGTTCAACAGCGGCGCCGAGCGCCTGCTGGGCTATACGGCCGATGACGTGGTGGGCCGGGTCGACCCGGGCATTTTCCACGAGCCTGAGGAGATCGCCGTGTTCCTGGCGCCGCTGGCCGATGCCGAAGGGCGCCTGCCGACCGTCTTCCAGGCACTGGCCGCGCAGGCCCAGGGCGGCACGTTCTCACGGCAATGGACCTTCCTGCGCAAGGATGGCCAGCGCCGCCAGGTGCGCCTGTCGATCAGCCGCATGGACGGTGCCGATGGCCAGCGCATCGGCTACGTCGGCATGGCCATCGACATCACCGAGATGCAGCAGGCCCGTGCCGATGCGCGGCTGGCCGCGGACAAGTTCGCCGGTGCGTTCACCTCGGCGGCGCTGGGCATGGCCCTGGTCTCGCTGGAAGGGCGCTGGCTGGACGTCAACAATGCGCTGTGCCGGATCCTGGGCTACCCGCGCGAAGAGCTGCTGCAGGTGGATTTCCAGCGTCTGACCCATCCGGCCGACCTGCAGACCGACCTGGCGCTGGTGCAGGACCTGCTGGCCGGCCGGCGCAACTATTACCACCTGGAAAAGCGCTACCTCAATCGCGATGGCAACACCATCTGGGCGCGCCTGTCGGTCTCGCTGGTGCGCAACGAGCGCGGCGAGCCGCTGCATTTCGTGTCGCAGATCCAGGACGTCACTTCCCAGCGCAGCAGCGAGCAGCGGCTGTACGAAACCGAGCAGCGCAGCCGCATCACCCTGGATGCGGTGGCCGACCTGGTGCTGAGCGTGACCCTGGAAGGACGTATCGAGTACGCCAACGCTGCGGCCGTGCGCATCCTGGCGGATGACAACGCGCTGGCCCTGGCCGGGCACAACGTGCAGGACGTGCTGTCGCTGACCACCGAATACGCGCCCGGCTCGGTGCTGGATGTGGCCGTGCTGTTGGACCCGGACAGCAACGCAGTGGACCTGCATGCCGACCTGTTGATGCGGCTGGGCGCGGCCACGGTGCCGGTGGACCTGACCCGCGCCTGGCTGCGCGATGACGAAGGCCAGGTGCGTGGCGCGGTGTGGGTGCTGCGCGACGATACCCAGCAGCGCGCCCGCCAGCGCGAGGCGCGCCACCTGGCCGAGATCGACCCGCTGACCGAGCTGGGCAACCGCCGTGGCTTCGAGGCGCACCTGCAGCAGGCGATCACCCGCGTCGAGCGCACCGGCCAGGCGGCCTCGCTGATGTTCATCGACCTGGATCGCTTCAAGCCGGTCAACGACACCTGGGGCCACCTCGCCGGCGATGCAGTGCTGTGGGCGGTGGCCAGCGTGCTGCGCCATGGCGTGCGCGATTCGGACATCGTGGCGCGGCTGGGCGGCGACGAATTCGCGGTGATCCTGCCCGGCTGTGGCCCGCGCCGGGCCGCGCGCATCGGCCGCGAACTGCTGCAGACCCTGGCCGCGCTGTCCATTCCGTGGGACACGGCGCGGCTGCGGATCGGCGCCAGCATCGGCATCGCGCCGCTGGAGGCCGGCATGACGGTGGACGAGGCGGTGGCGTCGGCCGATGCCCAGTGCTACCGGGCCAAGGCCATGGGCCGCAACAACGTGCAGGTGCAGGGCGAGCTGGGTGAACTGCCCGTCGAGGACAACGACGCGGGCTGAACCGGTGCGTACCGCAAGAGGCTTGATACGGTCTCAACCTGTGAGAGGGCGGGGCGGAACAATCGCCCCATCGCCACCTCGACAGGGAGTTGCCATGAGCCGTTGGAACACACAGATCGTCGGCGCCTACGCGCCCGCCTGCATTGGCTGGCTGCTGGCGCTGGCCGGCGGCCTGCGCCTGGAGCAGCTGCGCCTCGATCCCCTGGCGCAGTCACTGGTGCCGGTCCTGCAGTGGGGCGTGGCCAGCGCACTGCTGGCCACCCTGGGTTGCATCATCGGCGCCAGCGCGGTGCTGTGGCGCAATGGGCGGCGCTGACCACGCATCTGTAGAGTCGAGCCATGCTCGACTGCTGTCGGCCAGAATCAGTCGAGCAAGCTCGACTCTACGAAGCTGGCAGGCGAGCAAGCTCGACTCTACGAAGCTGGCAGGCGAGCAAGCTCGACTCTACAGACAGCGTGGCGGCTCAACGTAGTACCGGCTCCGCATCCACCAGCCGCACATCGTGCATCTGGTCGAGGTAGGCCTCGTAGTAGCCTTTATGCGAGGCACCGACAATGGCGAGCAATCGTGTGCCCGGATGCTGCCCAAGCACGTCACGGATGTTGGCAACCATGCGCAGGTTGCGGGTTTCCCAATAACCCAGATAACTGCGCCCGAATGCCTCGGGGGAGGGGTCCCGCAGCGCAGCGCCGAAGTCTGCACGGTAGGCAAGTTCAGCCCACTCGGGGCGGTTGTAAGCGCGATACAGGGCAAGGACGCCATCTGGCGCGGCGAGCGCCGCATACAGCGGCGTGTCAGCGTCCTTCATCGCCTGCACATGGGGGTTGTCCCACACCGCTTCCATTGCTCTACGGCTGGCGTCCGCCTGTTCCGGCGGCGTGGGTGAATCGGCCGTGTGGTCATCCACCGCCCATAGGCGGTCATGTCCCAGCCGGGCAGCAAGCACCGCAGCAAGCTGGTACGTTTCCTGCCGGCGCGCCCCATGCGCGTTAAGGGTCTGTACCAGAGCCGGCGTCAGCCCATCGCCAGCGTGCCGCTCCGATGCCGGGAGGCGAAGCCACTGCACCTGCGCAGAGCCGGGTTCGCCCGCTGCAAGCAGGATGGCAGCAAGATGGCGTCGTTGTGAGGGCGTTGCATCCTTTGGCAACGCTGCCAGCAAACGCTCTGCTTCGCCGCTTGCGGCCGGGACATCCATGCCGGTGGCCGCCTGTGCCGCCGTGGTATCGAAGCAGTAGGTCTGCGCGGTTTCCGCATAGCGCAGCGGATTGCGGCGCAGGAAGTCGCATTGCCTTCCAGACAGGTTCTCTGTGGCGATGGCGTCAGGCATCCAGGCCGCCAATCGCTCAAGCAGGGGCTGCAGCTGCGCCGGTTCGAAGGTCTTCGGCAACTGCGAAAGGTGTGGCGTGGCGAGAACCATGACGTCATTCAAGCGGCCCGCTGGCGGTCCCTTGTGCTCGCCAGGATGGAAGGCGGGGCGATAGGGCGCATCGGCGGCGCCGGCGGCGGCACTGCACAGGCTCAACAACAGAACACAGGCACGACGTTTGAACATGGGCTTCTCCCTGCAATGGATGCATCCGTGATGACGATGATGCTGCACGCAGCGCCGCGCGATGTAACCCCTCGTTGGTCATTGCAACCTTCTGGGCGCTGCATGCATCGCAGCCAAGCGGGCATCGCAGCCAGGCGGGGCATGGGTCACAATGGACCTTGCAACCTGGAACGAACAACGACATGGATGCTGCACTGCCCATCGTGACGATCGCCGCACTGCTTGGTGCGATCATCGGCTTTGTCGGGCCGCTGGGCTGGCGCTGGCAGCTGCTGCGGCTGTCGCCACTGCTGATCCTGCCGGTGGCATTGCATGTCCTGCAGAGCAATTCATGGGGCCTGGGTGGCGGCGGCATCTGGGTGACCGCTGCACTGGCGGCCTGCATAGGCAGTCTCGGTTATCTGCCGGCGGTGCTGGCCATCGCCGTGCTGCGCTGGATGATGTGGCGGCAACGCTGACCGCGGAGGAACACGATGCTGGTAAGGGTAGGCACTCTGGACGAAGCCCTGCAGGTGCTGCAGGGCGTGGGCGAGCTGGGCCAGGGGCGTACGCTCGCCACCTACATGCAACGCCTGGCCG